>JADHED010000907.1_pt1 | contig 28826 bp, 29 predicted proteins | sample 8952041 | NCBI WGS metagenome assembly JADHED01 (sample SAMN16124423, study PRJNA663239) | bioreactor sludge metagenome | isolation source: sludge (control) | place: India:Bengaluru | collected 2018-09-08
GGCGTGGTGGTCGAGTTTGACGGCGACGCCGTGGCCGCCAAGGACGTGGCCATGCATGTGGCCGCCATGAAACCCGTGGCCGTGACCAGCGCCGAAGTGCCCGCCGAACTGATCGAGAAAGAGCGCTCGGTGGCCACCGCCAAGGCCGCCGAATCGGGCAAGCCGGCCGACATCGCCGCCAAGATGGTCGAAGGCTCGGTGCAGAAGTACCTCAAGGAAGTCTCGCTGGCCGACCAGGTCTTCGTGAAGGCCGCCGACGGCAAGCAGACCGTGGCCGCCATGCTCAAGGGCGCGGGTACCACCGTCAAGGGTTTCACCATGTATGTGGTGGGCGAGGGCATCGAGAAGAAGGCCGACGACTTCGCCGCCGAAGTGGCCGCGCAGGTCGCCGCCGCCAAGGGCGCCTGATCGCCCAGTCCCCCATTCACCTCTTTCACCCAGCCTTACGGAGAACCAGCCCATGACCAACGCCGCCCCAGCCCACAAGCGCATCCTGCTCAAGTTGTCTGGGGAGGCGCTGATGGGCGACGATGCCTTCGGCATCAATCGCCACACCATCGTGCGCATGGTGCAGGAGGTGGTCGAGATTACCCGCCTGGGCGTGCAGGTGGCGGTGGTGATCGGCGGGGGCAATATCTTTCGCGGCGTGGCCGGCGGTGCCGAAGGCATGGACCGCGCCACGGCCGACTACATGGGCATGCTGGCCACGGTGATGAACTCGCTGGCGCTGGCCGACGCCATGAACAAGCAGGGCGTGACCGCGCGCGTGATGTCGGCCATCGACATCCAGCAGGTGGTCGAGCCCTATGTGCGCCCCAAGGCGCTGCAGTACCTGGAAGAGGGCAAGGTGGTGGTGTTCGCCGCCGGCACCGGCAACCCGTTCTTCACCACCGACACGGCCGCCGCGCTGCGTGGCGCCGAAATCGGCGCCGAGCTGGTGCTCAAGGCCACCAAGGTCGATGGCGTCTATACCGCCGACCCGCACAAGGACCCGACGGCCACGCGCTATGCCAAGCTCAGCTTCGACGAGGCCATGGTGCGCAACCTGGGCATCATGGACGCCACCGCGTTCGCCCTGTGCCGCGACCAGAAGCTGCCGATCCGCGTGTTCTCCATCTTGAAGCCCGGCGCGCTCAAGCGCGTGGTGATGGGCGAGGATGAAGGCACCTTGGTGTACGCTTGACCGTTTTGCCGAGCAGCATTGCCCGCTGAAGGATTTCACATGACGATTGCCGACATCAAGAAGAACCTCGACGCGAAGATGGACCAATCCATCAACGCGCTCAAGAACAACCTGTCCAAGGTGCGCACCGGCCGCGCCAATCCGCAGCTGCTCGACTCCATCCACGTCGAGTACTACGGCTCCATGGTGCCGCTGTCGCAGGTGGCCAACGTGGCCCTGCTGGACGCGCGCACCATCAGCGTGCAGCCCTGGGAAAAGAACATGGGCGCCAAGATCGAGAAGGCCATCCGCGAGAGCGACCTGGGCTTGAACCCCGCCTCGCTCGGTGACCTGATCCGCGTGCCCATGCCGCCCATGAGCGAGGAGCGCCGCAAGGAGATGACCAAGCTGGCGCGCAACGAGGGCGAGGGCTCGAAGGTGGCGGTGCGCAACCTGCGCCGTGACGCCAACGAGGCCGTGAAGAAGCTGGTCAAGGACAAGCTCGCCTCCGAGGACGACCAGAAGCGCGCGGAGGCCGACATCCAGAAGACCACCGACAAGCACATTGCAGAGATCGACTCCCTGGTTGCGTCCAAGGAGCAGGACATCCTGGCGATCTGATCCACACTGCATGTCCACCGCGTCACAGGCACCGCACCACATCGCCATCGTCATGGACGGCAACGGCCGCTGGGCTACGCGGCGGTTTTTGCCGCGTCTGGCCGGACACCGCCAGGGCGTTGAGTCATTGCGCCGCTGCGTGCGCGCCTGCGTGGCGCGCGGCGTGCGCGTGCTGACGGTGTTTGCGTTTTCGTCCGAGAACTGGAACCGCCCGGCCGAGGAAGTCTCCGGCCTCATGGAGCTGATGGGCAAGGCGCTGGTGCGCGAAGTGCCGCAGCTCACCAAGGACGGCGTGCGCCTGCGCTTCGTCGGCGAACGCCAAGGCCTGTCGGCCGGCATGCGCGGCGCACTGGAGCAGGCCGAGGCAGCCACTGCGGCCAACGCGCGCATGACCCTCAACGTGTGCTTCAACTATGGCGGCCGCTGGGACATCGCCCAGGCTGCCGCCGCCCTGGCCGCGCGGGGCGAGCCCATTACCGAGGCCAGCCTGCACAACGCCATGGGCATGGCCCATGTGCCCGATCCCGATTTGTTGATCCGCACCGGCGGCGAGAAGCGCATCAGCAACTTTCTGTTGTGGCAGGCGGCCTATTCCGAGCTGTTCTTCAGCGATCGCCTTTGGCCCGACTTCGACGAGGCCGCGTTGGACGAGGCGATCGCCGACTACGCAGCCCGCGAGCGCCGCTTCGGCCTGACGTCTGAGCAGCTGAAGTCGGCGCAACCCGATCCGCTGCGTGCCTGACGGCGCTTCCTACTTCGCGAAAGGGCTTGGATGCTCAAGCAACGTGTCATCACCGCCCTGATTCTGCTGGCCATTTTGCTGCCGGCGCTGTTCTACCCCTCGTTCGTGCCGTTTGCCGTGGTCACCCTGGTGCTCATGACTGCCGGCGCCTGGGAATGGGGGCGACTGAACGGGCTGGGCCATGGCGCCAGTCTGGCGCTGGGCGCGCTGTGCCTGGCCCTGTGCTCCCTGAGCTGGGCCGGCGGCTGGCTGCTGATCCCGCTGCCCTGGCTGTGGACGCTGGGCGGCGCAGCCTGGGTGCTGGGCGGCGCCGGGCTGCTGCGCGCCGGTGTGGCCGGCTGGCCGCATGTGCCGCGTGCCTTGCGTGTTGCGGGCGGCGTGCTGGCGCTGTGGCTGGCCTGGCTGGCGGTGGCCCAGGCGCGCGTGGCGGGCATCAACTTTCTGCTGTCGGTGTTGACCCTGGTCTGGGCGGCCGACATTTCTGCCTACTTTGCCGGCCGCGCCTTCGGCCTGCGCTTCACCAAGAACAAGCTGGCCCCCGGCATCAGCCCCGGCAAGAGCTGGGAGGGCGTGTGGGGCGGCATGGCCGGTGTGCTGGTGCTGGCCTTTGCCTGGGTTTGGGGTGATGCGCACTGGCAGGCCGACGTGCCCAGCCTCTATACCCAGCTGGCGCGCAGCGGCTGGCCGCTGCTGCTGATCGGTGCGCTGTTCATGGCGGCGATGAGCGTGGTGGGTGATCTGGTGGAGTCGCTCATCAAGCGCAGCGCCGGCGTCAAGGACAGCAGCGGCCTACTGCCCGGCCATGGCGGTGTGCTCGACCGCATCGACGCGCTGCTGCCTACGCTGCCGCTGGCCATGATGCTTTCTTATTTTTCCTGACGCATGAAGCAACGCCTGACTGTGCTGGGGTCCACCGGATCCATAGGCACCAACACCCTGGACGTGGTGGCACGCCACCCGGATCGCTACGAAGTCTTTGCCCTGAGCGCGGCCACACAGGTGGACTTGCTGCTGGCGCAATGCGCGCAATTCCGTCCGCGCTATGCGGTGATGGCCAGCGCACCGCATGCGCGCCTGCTGGCAGAAAAATTAAAGCAAAATGACCTTGCAACGCAAGTCCTGCAAGCGCCAAACGCTCTTGAATTAATAGCGTCTCACGAGCAGGTGGATGCCGTCATGGCCGCCATCGTGGGCGCCGCGGGCCTGGCGCCCTGCCTGGCGGCGGCGCGCGCCGGCAAGCGCCTGCTGCTGGCCAACAAGGAGGCGCTGGTGGTGGGCGGTGCGGTGTTCATGGCGGCGGTGCACAGCGGCGGCGCCACGCTGCTGCCGATCGACAGCGAGCATTCGGCCATCTTCCAGAGCCTGCCCGAAGACCCGGCCACCTGGGCGCGGCGTGTTGACCACATACTGCTGACCGCATCGGGCGGCCCGTTTCGCACGCGCGACCCGGCCACGCTGCGCCATGTGACCATCGAAGAGGCCTGCGCCCACCCCAATTTCTCCATGGGGCGCAAGATCACCATCGACTCGGCCACCATGATGAACAAGGCGCTGGAGGTGATCGAGGCGCATTGGCTGTTCGACCTGGCGCCCGAGCGCATCAAGGTGGTCATCCACCCGCAGCAGATCATCCATTCCATGGTGCAGTTCAGGGACGCGTCCATCATCGCCCAGCTGGGCACGCCCGACATGCGCGTGCCCATTGCCTGCGGCCTCGCCTGGCCCGAGCGCGTGGAGAGTGGCGCCGCGCCGCTGGCCTTCACCCGGCTGGCAGCGCTGACCTTCGAGGACGCCGATGCGCAGCGCTTTCCGGGCCTGCACCTGTCCTGGCAGGCGCTGGCTGCGGCGCCCGGCACCACCGCGGTGCTGAATGCGGCCAACGAGGTGGCGGTCGAGGCCTTCTTGCAGCAGCGCATACGCTTTGACCAGATCCATGCGCTCAATCTTGCAACTTTGGCGGCTGTACAGCCCTCCAACCCGGATACGCTGGAGGCCCTGCTGGCGCTGGACGCCGAGACCCGCGCCGTGGCGCACGAGTTGACGCAGCGCCTCAATTAAGTGAGCTGCCGGCGCTTGATAAATAAGGGTTTCACATCGATTCAATGATGGAACCATTGTTTATCAAGCGCCAGCAGCTATGATTTTTAAGGAACCCACAGCATGCTCACCATCGTCGCCTTCATCGTCGCGCTGGGTGTACTGATTGCCGTGCATGAGTACGGCCACTACCGTGTGGCCGTGGCCTGCGGCGTGAGGGTGCTGCGCTTCTCGGTGGGCTTTGGCCGGCCGCTGCTGCGCTGGCAGCGCCAGGGCTCGCCGACCGAATTTGTCATCGGCGCGTTTCCGCTCGGTGGCTACGTGCGCATGCTCGATGAGCGCGAGGCGCCCGTCGCCCCCGAGGAGCGTCACCTCGCCTTCAACACCCAGCCGCTGCGCGCCCGCGCGGCCATCGTGGCCGCCGGGCCGCTGGCCAACCTGCTGCTGGCGGTGCTGCTGTATGCGGCCGTCAATTGGGGCGGGGTGGACGAGCCCAAGGCCGTGCTGGCCAGCCCCGTCGCCGGCTCCATCGCGCAGCAGTCCGGGCTGTACGGGGGCGAGCTGGTGCTGGCCGCTGCGCTGGGCGAGGGCGAGCTTGAGCCCGTGCGCTCGTTTGAAGACCTGCGCTGGACCCTCACCCGCGGCGCGCTTGACGGTGAGAGCGTGCGCCTGCAGCTCCAACCGGCGCGTGGATCGACGCCGCGCGAGCTGGTGTTGCCGCTGGCGCAGATCGACGTGCGCGAGGCTGATGCGCAGTTGTTTCGCAAGATAGGCATCGTCGGCCCATGGACGAGTCCGGTGCTGGGCGAGCTGGTGGCCGATGGTGCGGCCGCGCGTGCGGGCCTGCGCCAGGGCGACCTGGTGCTGCGCCTGGGTGCCAGCGACGTGGTCGATGGCAGCCAGCTGCGCGAGCTGATCCGCGCCGGCGGGCGCAGCGGCAAGACGCAGGCGCAGGCCTGGCGCATTGAGCGCGACGGCCGGCAGATCGATCTGATGGTGCAGCCCGACGTGGTACAGGAGGCCGATGGCCCCGTGGGGCGCATAGGCGCCTACGTAGGCACGGCGCCCGAGCTGGTGAACGTGCGCTACGGTGCCCTTGAGGGCCTGTGGAAGGGGGCCGAGCGCACCTGGGAGGTCTCGGTACTGACGCTGCGCATGATGGGGCGCATGGTGATTGGCGAGGCATCCATCAAGAACCTGAGCGGGCCACTGACCATTGCCGACTATGCGGGCCGATCGGCCAGCATGGGGTTGACGCAATACCTGGCGTTTCTGGCCCTGATCAGCGTCAGCCTGGGGGTGCTGAATCTGCTGCCCCTGCCGGTCTTGGACGGGGGGCACCTGATGTATTATCTTTGGGAGGCACTGACGGGGCGCAGCGTATCCGATGCCTGGATGGAACGGCTGCAGCGTGGCGGCGTCGTGGTGCTCCTGCTGATGATGTCCATCGCCCTGTTCAACGATCTCACCCGGCTATTTGGCTAACCTTTTTGTCGCCGCTGCACAATGGCCGTGGCTTCAGCTTCACTCATGAGAAAACACATCAAACGCCTGGGCGTGCGCACCGCATCGGCCCTTGTGGCCATGGCCTTTGCCTCCCAAGCCGCCTGGGCGCTGGCACCCTTCAAGGTGCAGGACATTCGCGTGGAGGGCCTGCAACGTGTGGAGCCCGGCACCATCTTCGCCTCGCTGCCGCTGCGCGTGGGCGATGAATACGATGACGACAAGGGCGCGGCCGCGATCCGCGCGCTGTTTGCCCTGGGCCTGTTCAAGGACGTGCGCCTGGAGGCCACGGGCAACGTGCTGGTGGTGGTGGTGGAAGAGCGCCCGACCATCGCCGACGTGGAATTTGCCGGCACCAAGGAGTTCGACAAGGACACCCTGAAGAAGGCCATGCGCGACGTGGGCCTGACCGAAGGGCGCCCGTTCGACAAGGCCCTGGCCGACCGCGCCGAGCAGGAGCTCAAGCGCCAGTACATCAACAAAAGCCTGTACGGGGCCGATGTGGTGACCACCGTCACGCCCATTGAACGCAACCGCGTCAACCTGACCTTCACCGTGACCGAGGGCGAACCCGCCAAGATCAAGGACATCCGCATCGTCGGCAACAAGGCCTTCAGCGAGTCCACCCTCAAGGGCCTGTTCGACCAGGACACGGGTGGCTGGATGAGCTGGTACACCAAGAGCGACCGCTATGCGCGCGCCAAGCTCAACGCCGACCTGGAAACCCTGCGCTCGTATTACCTGGCGCGCGGCTACCTGGAGTTTCGCATCGACTCCACGCAGGTGGCCATTTCGCCGAACAAGCAGGACATCTCCATCACGGTCAACGTGACCGAGGGGCAGAGCTACGTGGTCTCGGGCGTCAAGCTGGAGGGTAACTACCTCGATCGTGACGACGAGTTCAAGTCGTTGATCACCATCCGCCCGGGCGAGCCCTACAACGCCGACAAGGTGGCTGAAACCACCAAGGCCTTCACCGACCATTTTGGCAACTTTGGCTTTGCCTTTGCGCGCATCGAGGCTGTGCCCGAAATTGACCGCCAGAGCAACCGCGTGGCCCTGGTGCTGCGTGCCGAGCCGGCACGCCGCGCCTATGTGCGCCGCATCCAGGTCAGCGGCAACAACCGCACGCGCGACGCCGTGGTGCGCCGCGAGTTCCGCCAATATGAGGCGTCCTGGTACGACGGCGACAAGATCAAGCTCTCGCGCGACCGCGTGGACCGCCTGGGCTTCTTCACCGAGGTCAACGTTGAAACGCAAGAGGTTCCAGGCTCGCCCGACCAGGTGGATCTGGTGATCAACGTCGTCGAAAAGCCCACCGGCTCGCTGCAGCTGGGCGCGGGCTTCTCCAGCGCCGAGAAGGTCTCGCTGTCGTTCGGCATCAAGCAGGAAAACGTCTTCGGCTCGGGCAACTACCTGGGTGTGGATGTGAACACCAGCAAGTACCGCCGCACGCTGGTGTTCTCCACCACCGATCCGTATTTCACGCAGGACGGCATCTCACGCACGCTCGATCTGTACTACCGTACGGCAAAGCCTTACCAGCATCAGGGCGGCGACTACGAACTGGTCACAGCCGGCGGCAGCGTGCGCTTCGGCGTGCCGTTCAGCGAGTCGGACACCGTGTTCTTTGGTGGCGGCCTGGAGCGCACGCATATCAAGTCGGGCACCAACATCCCCGCAGCGTACCTGGCCTATGCGCGCGAGTTTGGCGAGACCAGCTGGTCGGTGCCGCTGACCATCGGCTGGTCGCGCGACAGCCGTGACAGTGCCCTGGCGCCCAACTCCGGCCGCTATCAGCGCCTGAATACCGAGTGGTCTGTGGCGGGGGATGCGCGTTACATCCGCGGCAACTACCAGTACCAGCAATACATTCCGCTGAACAAGCAGTACACCTTTGCCTTCAATGGCGAGCTGGGTCTGGGCAAGGGCATGAATGGCCAACCCTACCCGGTGTTCAAGAACTTTTATTCAGGTGGCCTGGGATCGGTGCGCGGCTTCGACCAAGGCACGCTCGGCCCGCGCGACGTGACCGGCGCCTCGCTGGGCGGCCCGAAGAAGGTCACCCTGAATGCCGAGCTGATCGCGCCGTTCCCCGGCGCCGGCAACGACCGTACGCTGCGCTGGTTTGCCTTTGTCGATGCCGGCAATGTGTACGGCGAACACGACAACTGGGAGCTGAGCGAACTGCGTGCCTCCGCGGGCCTGGGCCTGAGCTGGATCTCGCCGCTCGGCCCGCTGCGTTTGGCCTTTGCGCAGCCGGTGCGCAAGTTCGCCGGCGATAGAATCCAGAAACTGCAATTCCAAATCGGAACGTCCTTCTAATGAAATCCCTTTCCCGCCACATTCCCCTGGTTATTCTGCTGGGCTCCCTGGCTGCCGCCGTGCCTGCCCAGGCCCAGGAGTTCAAGGCCGGCTTCGTGAATACCGACCGCATCTTCCGCGAGGCCAACACCGCCAAGACGGCGCAGGCCAAGCTGGAGCAGGAGTTCTCCAAGCGTGAAAAAGAGCTCGTGGACATGGGCAATGCCTTGAAGAGCGCCACCGAGAAATTTGAGCGCGAAGCGCCCACCATGGCCGAGAGCCAGCGCGTTTCGCGCCAGCGCCAGCTGGTCGATCAGGATCGTGACTTCCAGCGCAAGCGCCGTGAGTTCCAGGAAGACCTGGGCGCGCGCAAGAACGAAGAGTTGGGCCAGGTGCTCGAACGCGCCAACAAGGTCGTCAAGCAACTTGCCGAGAGCGAGAAGTACGACGTGATCCTGCAAGAGGCGGTGTACATCAACCCCAAGCACGACATCACTGACAAGGTGATCAAGGCCATGAATACTGCCGCTGGCGCCGGCAAGTAAGCCTACGGGCGCACACCAGCACAGGCCAGGCGTGAGTTTGCGGCTCGGGCAGATTGTTGATGCACTCGGGGGCAGCCTTGAGGGGGCCAGCGCAGACACGCAGATCCAGCGCATAGCGCCGCTGGAGACGGCTGGAGAAGGCGATCTGGCCTTCCTCCACAACCCGCGCTACCAGTCGCAACTGGCCGCCTCCCGGGCGGCCTGTGTGATTGTGGCGCCGGCCATGCGCGCTGCAGCGCTGGCGCGTGGCGGCTGCATTGTCGCCGACGACCCCTACGCGTACTTTGCCCACGTTACCCAATTGTGGGTGCGCGCGCAAGGCCAGGCGGCGGCGCCCGGCATCCATGCCAGCGCGGTGGTCGATGCGCAGGCCCGAGTCCATCCCACGGCAACCATTGGCCCTCTGTGCGTGGTCGAGCGCGGGGCCGTGATTGGTGCCCATACGGTGCTCAAGTCCCGTGTGACGGTGGCCGAGCGCTGCACCGTTGGCGCGCGCTGCATCCTGCATCCGGGGGTGGTCATCGGCGCCGACGGCTTTGGCTTTGCGCGCCAGCAGGGCGAGTGGATCAAGATCGAGCAGCTGGGCGCCGTGCGCATTGGCGACGATGTGGAGATAGGCGCCAACACCTGCATAGACCGTGGCGCACTCGAGGACACGGTGATCGAGGACGGCGTCAAGCTGGACAACCTGATCCAGATCGCGCACAACGTGCACATCGGCCGGCACACCGCCATGGCGGGCTGCTCGGCCGTGGCCGGCAGCACGCGCATAGGGGCGCATTGCACCATTGCGGGGGCGGCGTCCATCGTCGGGCACCTGCAATTGGCGGACAATGTGCATGTCTCCACCAACACGGTGGTCACGCATTCGATTGCACGGCCCGGGCAGTACACCGGGGTGTTCCCCATGGACGAAAATTCCAAGTGGGAAAAGAACGCGGCCACGCTGCGGCAGCTGTACAAGCTGCGCGAACGCATCAAGGCCCTTGAACAAGCACGACAAGGCGACCAGAGCGCTACACAACAATGATGGACATTCACGCAATCCTCAAGCAACTGCCGCACCGCTATCCCTTCCTGCTGGTGGACAGGGTGGTGGAGCTCGAGCGCAACACGCGCATCCGGGCCATCAAGAACGTCACCTTCAACGAACCATACTTCACCGGCCATTTCCCGGGCCGCCCGGTCATGCCCGGCGTGCTGATTCTTGAGGCGCTGGCCCAGGCGGCCGGCCTGCTGGCCTTCGACGCCATGGGCCAGGTGCCCGACGAGAACAACATCTACTACTTTGTCGGCATCGACGGCGCGCGCTTCAAGCGCCCGGTGGAGCCGGGCGACCAGCTGATCCTGGAGATCACCATAGACCGCGTGCGCGGCGGCGTCTGGAAGTTCAATGGCGTGGCCCGCGTGGGCGATGAGGTCGCCTGCGAGGCGCAGCTCATGTGCACCATGCGCAACGTCGGCGGGTAATGACGCAAGCTGTGAGCAACATCCACAGCACGGCCATCATCGAGCCCGGGGCGCAGATCGATCCCAGCGCCACGGTGGGGCCGTATGCCGTCATCGGTGCCCATGTGCGCATTGGTGCGCGCACCAGCGTCGGGCCGCACTGCGTGATCGAGGGCCACACCACGATAGGCGCGGACAACCGCATCTTCCAGTTCGCCTCGCTGGGCGCGGCGCCGCAGGACAAGAAATACGCCGGCGAGCCCACGCGCCTTCAGATCGGCGCGCGCAACACCATCCGCGAGTTCTGCACCATCAACACCGGCACGGTGCAGGACCAGGGCCTGACCCGCATCGGCGATGACAACTGGATCATGGCCTACGTGCACATCGCGCACGACTGCGTGGTGGGCAACCAGATCATCCTGGCCAACAACGCCACGCTGGCGGGCCATGTGCATGTGGGCGACCAGGTCATCATTGGTGGCCTGACGGGCGTGCACCAGTTCACGCAGATCGGCGCCCATGCCATGGCCGGCTTTGCCAGCCATGTCTCGCAGGATGTGCCGCCCTTCATGATGGTGGACGGCAACCCGCTCGCGGTGCGTGGCCTGAACCTGGAAGGCCTGCGCCGGCGGGGCTTTTCGGCCGCGCGCGTGGCCGCGCTCAAGCAGGCCTACCGCCTGCTGTATCGCCAGGGCCTGACGCTGGAGGCCGCACTCTCGGCCATGGCCGAGCTGCCGCAGCTGCATCCCGAGGCCGAGGGCGACATCGCCCTGCTGCGCGACTTCATTGCCGATTCGCGCCGTGGCATCGCACGCTGAGATGAAACGACACCCCCCTGAGCCGCTACGCGGCTTCCCCCCGCACTCACGCTACGCGTGGGCAGGGGGACGCAGTCAGCGCGGCGGGGCGGCCCTTGCGCGACTGCCCGCGCTCAGGGAGCGCCGGTTTCATGCAGTGCGGGTCGAGCGTGACCCGATGGAGGGCTGACATGGCGCCTTCCCCCCGGGTTGCCATGGTGGCCGGCGAGACCTCCGGCGACCTGCTCGCCGGCCTGCTGCTCGACGGCCTGCGCGCCCAGTGGCCCGCCGTTGCCAGCATGGGCATAGGCGGGCCGCGCATGGCAGAGCGCGGTTTTGACGCCTGGTGGCCCAGCGAACGCCTGGCCGTGCACGGCTACAGCATCGAGCTGGTGCGCCGCCTGCTGGGCATTCTGAAGATACGCAAACAGCTGCGCGAGCGCCTGCTGGCCGACAGGCCCGAGGTATTCATAGGCGTGGACGCGCCGGACTTCAACCTGGGCCTGGAGTCCGACCTGCGCGCCGCCGGAGTGAGGACCGTGCACTTCGTCTGCCCTTCCATCTGGGCCTGGCGCGCCCACCGCGTGGACAAGATACGCGCCGCGGCCGACCATGTGCTGTGCATCTTCCCGTTCGAGCCCGAACTGCTGGCGCGCCACGGCATTGCCGCCACCTACGTCGGCCACCCGCTGGCCAGCGTCATCCCCATGCGGCCGGACAAGCTGGCGGCGCGCGCCGCGCTCGGCCTGGCGCCGGATGGCGAGGTGCTGGCCGTGCTGCCCGGCAGCCGCTCGGCCGAGGTGGCCTACATCGCCAAACCATTCTTTCAGGCTGCAGCGCTTATCAAGCAAGCGCGACCAGCTATCAATATCGTAGTACCTGCGGTGCCGGCGCAGCGCGGCCGCATCGAGCAGATTGCGCGCGAATGCGGCGTGCTGGACAGCCTGACCATCGTCACCGGCCAGTCGCACCAGGTGCTGGCCGCCTGCGACGTGACGCTGATCGCCAGCGGCACGGCCACGCTGGAGGCGGCGCTGTTCAAGCGCCCCATGGTCATCGGCTACCACATGCACCCGATCAGCTGGCGCCTGATGCGCGGCAAGCAGCTGCAGCCCTGGGTGGGCCTGCCCAACATCCTGTGCCGCGACTTCGTCGTGCCCGAGCTGCTGCAGGACGCAGCCACCCCCGAGGCCCTGGCCGCTGCCGTGCAGCAGTGGCTGGACGCGCCGCGCCAGGACCCCGCGCGCCTGGCCGCGCTGCACCAGCGCTTCACCGCCCTGCACCAGGACCTGCTGCGCGACACCCCCAGACTGGCCGCCCATGCCATCCAAGAAATCCTGGCCTGAACAGGTGCGCCTCGACTGGCACACGCCCGGCCTGGTGGCCGGCGTGGACGAGGCCGGCCGCGGCCCGCTGGCCGGCCCGGTGGTGGCGGCGGCCGTCATCCTCGACGACCAGCAGCCGATTGCCGGCCTGGCCGATTCCAAGGCCCTCACGGCGGCGCGGCGCGAGCGGCTGTTCGACGAGATCCGCGCCAAGGCCCTGTGCTGCAGCATTGCCGAGGCCAGCGTGGACGAGATAGACCGCCTCAACATCCTGCAGGCCACGCTGCTGGCCATGCGCCGCGCCGTACTCGGCCTGCGCCTCAAGCCCACGCTGGCCCTGGTGGATGGCAACCGCCTGCCGCAGCTGGACATGCCGGCCGAGGCCATCGTCAAGGGCGATGCCAAGGTGGCCGCCATCTCGGCCGCGTCCATCCTGGCCAAGGTTACGCGCGACCGCTGGTGCGCCGATCTGCATGCGCAGTACCCGCAGTACGGCTTTGCCGGCCACAAGGGCTATGGCACGGCCGAACACCTGGCGGCCTTGCAGGCGCACGGCGCCTGTCCGCAGCACCGCCGCTCCTTTGCCCCCGTCGCGCGCGTCCTATGAACAACCCCCTGAGCGGCTTCACCGCTTCCCCCTTCTCTTCACGCTTCGCGCCGGAAGGGGGACGCCGCCCGTGCGGCGGGGCGGCCCTTGCACGGCGGCCTTGGCTTGGCTCGCGCCAGTTTCAAGCGCTCGGCTGCAAGGCCGTGCGCAGTCGATTGAGCTCATGAAATCTGCCGTTACCGTCATCCACTCGCGCGACAACGCGTTGCTCAAGGACCTGCGCCGCCTGTCGCAGGACAGCACGGCCTACCGCAAGCAGGGCCGCGTGTGGCTGGAGGGCGACCACCTGTGCAGTGCTGCCCTGGCGCGCGGCCAGCGCCCGGCAATGGCGGTGTTTTCTGAATCATTTTGGCCTGTGGCGTCCGCGGAATATGCGCGTGCAGCTATTAAAAACGTAGTAATTGCCGATGCTCTGTGGCCGGACATCAGCGGCCTGGAGTCGCCCGCGCGCATGGGCTTTCTGCTACCCGTGCCGGAGCAGCAGCAGCTGGACACGCAGGCCCCCACGGTGGTGCTGGATCGTCTGCAGGACGCGGGCAACGTCGGCTCCATCCTGCGCAGCGCCTCGGCCTTCGGCTTCACGCAGATTGCGGCGCTCAAGGGCACGGCGGCTCTGTGGTCGGCCAAGGTGCTGCGCGCCGGCATGGGCGCGCATTTCGCGCTGCGCCTGGTGGAGGGCCTGGAGCCGCAGGACATCGACGCGCTTGAAGTGCCGCTGCTGGCCACCAGCTCGCACCAGGGCGACTGGCTGCACCGCGCCGCCTTGCCCTGGCCCTGCGGCTGGATCATGGGCCACGAGGGGCAGGGCGTATCGCCCGAGCTGCAGCAGCGCGCGCGCCAGCACATCCGCATCACCCAGCCGGGCGGGGAGGAGTCGCTCAACGTCGGTGCCGCCGCCGCCATCTGCCTGCACGCCAGCGCCGCCGCCCGTGGGTAGGTGGAGCGGCAGAAACCCATAACCCATGATTGATGCCCTGATATCCGGCAAGCTGCACGCCCACCCTGAGCAGCGCACCAGCAAGACCGGCAAGACCTACGCCACCGCCAAGATGACGGCCGCCGGCGGCGACGGCCAAAGCCTGTTTGTCAACTGCATCGCCTTCGACGAAGCGCCGGTGGAGGCATTGCTGGCCCTGGTTGCCGGCGACAGCCTGGCCGTGGCCGGCAGCATCACGCCCAAGGTGTGGACCGACCGCGAAGGCCAGCACCGCCCGGCGCTGGACATGGTGGTATCCCGCGTGCTGACGGCCTACCACGTCACCCACAAGCGCCGCGCCATGCAGGCCCAGGGCGGCGGCCCGCAGACTCAGGTGCGGCCCCTGGACGATGGGGAGCCGTTGGACTTCTGACGGCTAGCAGAATGCCCCAGGCATGGCTGTCTTTTTCGCCGGGCAGGCACCCGCGCCTGCGGCCGCACCATTGGCCTACATCAACCGGACCTATCGACAAGTCCGATAATGTGCGCCTTGCCCCGGCGTAGCCCGGGGGCTGTTTTTCATCACGATCGCCGCCGTGACCGGGGCGATCCACGGTGCTAGGACCGTCAGACCATGAGTGAATCCTCGACCCCGCTGCGCCCCACCTCCGGCGCCAAGTTTGTCAGCCCGCAGGGCACGCGCGCCATCAAGGACGGCGTGAAGATCAGCCCTATATCCCTGGTGCGCGACCTGCAGGCCAAGCCCGAATGGCTGCGCATGCAACTGCCCTCGGGCGCCAAGTACCAGGAGGTGATGGAGATCGTGAAGAGCCGCCAGCTGTCCACCGTCTGCGCCGAATCCAAGTGCCCCAACATCTCCGAATGCTGGGGCCGCGGCACGGCCACGCTGATGTTGATGGGATCGGTATGCACGCGCGCCTGCAAGTTCTGCTCGGTGTCCACCGGCAACCCCCAGGGCTGGCTGGACCGCGAGGAGCCGGCCAAGGTGGCCGACGCCGTGGCGCTCATGGGCCTGAAATACGTGGTGCTGACATCCGTGGACCGCGACGACCTGGCCGACGGTGGCGCCGCGCACTACGCCGCCTGCGTGCGCGCCATCCATGAGCGCACGCCTGACACCGCGGTCGAGGCGCTCACCCCCGACTTCCAGGGCCGCCACGACCTCGTGGCCCAGGTGCTGGACGCAGGCCTGGCCACCTACGCGCAGAACCTGGAGACCGTGGAGCGCCTGACGCACCCGGTGCGCGACGCGCGCGCCGGCTACCGCCGCACCCTCGACATCCTGAAGTTTGCCAAGGGCCACGCTCCCCAGACCATCACCAAGACCAGCCTGATGCTGGGCCTGGGCGAGAGCGACGAGGAGATCGAGCGCGCCCTGAACGACATGCGCGCGGCCAACGTGGACGTGGTGACCATGGGGCAGTACATGCGCCCGACCAAGAACCATCTGCCGGTGCAGCGCTACGTGGCGCCCGACGAGTTCCAGAAGTACCGCGAATACGCCCTGGGCCTGGGCTTCATCGAGGCCGTGGCCGGCCCCTTCGTGCGCTCGAGCTACCGCGCCGAGCGCGTGCTGGAGGGCAACAACCTGGGGCTGAACGCGGTGAACCCCGCGGTGCTTGAGGGCATTCGCGACTCGGCCGGCGCGTCGCTGCGCTGCTGAGGCCGCCGCGCTGCCGGCGATCAGCGTTGGCGGCGCAGGGTCACGAAGTGGTAGGGCAGGCCGTTGGCCGCCACATGGCTGGTGCGCGCCGTCTCCAGCCACTCGGGGCCCAGCGTGGGGGCATGGGCGTCGCCGGCAAAATCCTGCGCAATCTCCGTCATTTCGATGCGCGTGGCCAGGGGCAGGGCCTGGGCGTAGATCTGCGCGCCGCCCATGATCCAGGCGGTAGTACTGCCTGTTTGCTCCGCAAATAATAGCGCTTCGCGCATGCTGGACGCGCGCTGCGTGCCAATTTCATGCCAATTGTCCTGGCGCGTGATGACGATGTTGGCGCGCCCCGGCAGCGGGCGAAAGCGCGCCGGCAGCGAGTCCCAGGTCTTGCGCCCCATGATGACCGGGTGGCCCTGGGTCAGCTGCTTGAAATGCGCCAGGTCTTCGGGCAGGTGCCAGGGCATGGTGCCGTTGTGGCCGATGACGCCGTTGGCGGCGCGGGCGTAGATGAGGGCGATTTCCATAGACCGGCGAGCATAACGCCGGCCGCCGCCACTGCCTGACCTACTCCTCCTGCACCTTGTGCTGGCCCATCAGCTGCTGCTGCACGGCCGGCGGCACCACCTCATAGTGCGACAGGGCCAGCGCGTAGCTGCCCTGGCCGGCGGTCATGGCGTTCAGGCGGCTCTGGTAGTCGGCCAGCTCGGCGATGGGCGCCTCGCCATGCACCGTCAGCTGGCCCAGCCGGTCGCTGTCGGTGCCGCTGACGATGCCACGGCGTGCAGACAGGTCGCCCGTGATGGCGCCCATGGCGCTCTCGGGCGCGGTGACCTGTAGGCGCGCTATCGGCTCCAGCACCACCGGCCCGGCCTCGCGTATCGCGGCCTGGAAGGCGCGCTTGCCGGCGGTGACGAAGGCCACCTCCTTGCTGTCCACCGCATGGTGCTTGCCGTCGTGCACGATCACGCGCACATCCTGCACCGGGTACCCGGCGATCACGCCCTCGGCCAGCGCCTCGCGCACGCCTTTTTCGACGGCCGGCATGAATTGCCCGGGAATGGTGCCGCCCTTGACCTGATCAACAAACTCGAAACCGGCGCCGCGCGCCAGGGGCTCGACGCGCAGATGCACCTCGCCAAACTGGCCGGCGCCGCCGCTTTGCTTCTTGTGGCGGTACTGCGCCGCCGCGCCACGCGTGACGGTCTCGCGGTAGGCGATGCGCGGTGGGTGTGCATCCACCTCGAACTTGTAGCCATCACGCAGGCGCTCGAGCAGCACGCGCAGATGCAGCTCGCCCAGGCCGTAGATGATGGTCTCGTTGGTGGCCGGCACATGCTCGATATGCAGGCAGGGGTCTTCGGCCACCAGTTTGTTCATGATCTCCCACATGCGTTGCTCGTCGCCGCGCCGCTTGGGCGCCAGCGCAATGCCGTGCACCGGCACGGGCAAGGGAAGGGGCTTCAGGTGGATATGGTCGTCCTCGGCGGCGTCGTGCAGCACGGCGTCGAACTGCAGCTCGTCCACTTTGCCAATCACGCAGATGTCGCCCGGCCCGGCGCTCGGCACCTCGATGTGGTTCTTGCCCTGCTGGCGGTACAGGTGGCCTACCTTGAACGGCTTGCGCCCGTCGCCCACGTACAGCAGCGTGCCGGGTGTGATGGTGCCCTGGTGCACGCGCACAAACCCCAGTTTGCCCACATAGGGGTCGATGCTGAGCTTGAATACATGGGCCAGCACATGGGCGGCCGGGTCGGGCCTGGCGTGCATCAGTTGGGCGGTAGCGCCTTCGCCATGCAAAAAGTCGGGCGGGTTGCCCTCGGTGGGGTTGGGCAGCAGCCGGGCCATCACGTCCAGCAGTTCGGCCACGCCCGCGCCGGTGCGCGCGGAGACAAAGCACACGGGGATCAAATGCCCCTCGCGCAGCGCCTGCTCCAGGGGGGCGCGCAGCTCGCTGGCGTCAACGTCGCCGTCGTTCAGGTAGCGATCGACGAAGGCGCCATCCACCTCCACCACCTGCTCCACCAGCGCGCGGTGGGCATCCGCCACGGCGCCCAGGTCGCTTGTTCCGTCGCGGTTGTAGAAGCAGTCCACCACCTGCGTCGCGCCTGCGGCGGGCAGGTTGAGCGGCAGGCATTCCTTGCCAAAACTGGCCTGTATGTCGGCCAGCAGGGCGGCAAGGTCGGCGCCCTCGGCGTCGATCTTGTTGACGATGATCAGGCGGTCAAGGCGTCGCTCGCCCGCGTATTCCATCATGCGCCGCGCCATGGGTTCGATGCCGGTGGCGGCGCTGATGACGATGGCCGCCGTCTCCACGGCCTCCAGCGCGGCCAGGCTCTGGCCTATGAAGTCGGGCAGGCCGGGCGTGTCTATCAGGTGCAGGCGGCAGCCGCCGTGCACGGCATGCATGACCGAGGACTGCAGTGAGTGCTGGGTCTTGATCTCCAGCACGTCATGGTCGCTGACGGTGCTGCCGCGCTCCACGCTGCCGGCGGCTGCAATGGCGCCGCTGTGCAGCAGCAAGGCCTCGGCCAGCGTGGTTTTGCCGCCCGCCGTGGGGCCGACCAGGCACAGGGTGCGGATGGTTTCGATGGATGTGGTGCCGGATGTGGTCATCGTCGATTGCTCCTCGAAGGTGACCAGCTTCGCAGGTAGTGCCAACGATGTCCACTGCTGCGGCGCAGCCTGCCGCGATCAGTTCACCAGTACCAGCTTGCCCATGACTGCCCGTTGGCCCATTTGGGCAAATGCTTGCGGCAATTGCGCCATGGGCAGAGCCCGGTCGATCACGGGCTTGATCTTTCCCTGTGCGTACCATGCCACCAGCTCCGCCAGCATGGCGGCATTGGCCTGGGGTTCGCGCCGGGCGAACTCGCCCCAGAAAACGCCCACGATGGCCGCGCCCTTGAGCAGGGCCAGGTTGAGGGGCAGGCTTGGGATCGGGCCGGCGGCAAAGCCCACCACCAGGTAGCGCCCGCGCCAGGCAATGGAGCGAAATGCCTGCTCGGCCAATGGCCCGCCCACGGGGTCGTAAACGACGTCCGGGCCCTTGTCCTCGGTCAAGGTTTTGAGCGCTTGGCGCAAGTCCTCGGTGCTGTAGTTGATGACGGTGTCGGCGCCCAGTTGCAGGCAGCGCTGGCATTTGTCGTCCGTGGAGGCTGCCGCTATGACGCATGCGCCCATGGCCTTGGCGATCTGGATCGCAGCCGTGCCCACACCACCGGCCGCACCCAGAACGAGCACGGTTTCGCCGGCCTTGAGCTGTGCCCGATCGATCAGCGCGTGGTGCGAGGTGGCGTAAGTCATGATGAACGCCGCCGCATCCACATAGGCAAAGTCGTCTGGCAACGCAATGCAGCGGGTCGCAGGGGCGATGACATGGGTGGCAAACCCGCCAGTGCCGCTCAGGCAGGCCACCCTCTGCCCCGCCTGCAGGTGCTTTACGCCTTCGCCAACCGCTTGCACCACGCCGGCATATTCAGAACCGGGTACAAACGGCAGGGGTGGTTTCATCTGGTATTTGTTCTGCACGATCAGCAGGTCGGGAAAGTTAAGGCTGGCGGCATGGATTTCGATCAGCACCTCGCCCGCCTTTGGGGCGGGGGTGGGCAATTCGGTCCATTTCAGGGCTTCGACGCCAGTGGGGTCGGTGCAGAGCCAAGCGTGCATGGGGGTCTCCTGATGTGTTGAAATTTCGGGCGCATCATAGAAAGAGGGCTTGCAGCCTTCCTGTCTCAAGGGTGACGTGTTCGGCAGTCCGTGGTGGCCTTCTACAATGCGTTGCATTCAGTCACATCGACCATGAAAATTCTTATTTCCAACGACGATGGCTATCAGGCGCCCGGGATCGTGGCCCTGCACGATGCCCTCAAGGGCATAGCCGACGTCGAGGTGGTAGCCCCCGAGCACAACAACAGCGCCAAGTCGAATGCCTTGACGCTGCATTCACCGCTGTACGTGCACCGCGCCGCCAACGGCTTCCGCTATGTGAATGGCACGCCAGCCGATTGCGTGCACATCGCACTCACCGGCCTGTTGGGCTACCGCCCTGATTTGGTGGTTTCGGGCATCAACAACGGTGCCAACATGGGTGACGACACGATTTACTCCGGTACCGTGGGCGCTGCCATGGAGGGCTATCTGTTCGGCATACCGTCCATCGCTTTCTCGCAGGTGGACAAGGGCTGGGGCGAGATCGAGTCTGCGGCGCGCAAGGCGCGCGAGATCGTGGAGCAGATGCAGCGGCACAGTCTGCTGGGCCTGTCCCCGTGGTTGTTGAATGTCAACATCCCCAACATGCCCTTCGATTTGCTGCGCCCTCTGCGCCTGTGTCGCCTGGGCCGGCGCCATGCGGCCGAGCGGGTCATAGAACAGCAAAGCCCGCGCGGCGAACTGATGTATTGGATAGGCGGTGCCGGCCCAGCCAAGGATGCGGCCGAGGGAACGGATTTCCATGCCACGGCGCATGGCCATGTCTCCATGACTCCGCTGAAGGTGGACTTGACCGATCATGACGGGTTGGGCTACTGGGCCCAGACCGCCGCTCGACTGGCGGCGCCTGCGCCGCAGGGAGGAGGGCTGTGATGCAGCGGCGCCCCGGATTTCCTGCACGCCTGGATCGCCCGCCGGCCGGTGTGGTTGCAACTTCGGCCGCCATGACACGTCCGGTGCAGCGGGCTGCGCCGCAAGGTGTCGGCCTGGATTCTGCGGCGGTGCGCGCGCGCATGGTGCAGCGCCTGAGTGACTCCGGCATCCGGTCGGCGGCGGTGTTGCAGGCCATGGGGGCTGTGGAGCGCCATCGGTTTGTGGATACCGCATTGGCCAATCAGGCGTACGAGGACACCAGCCTGCCCATAGGCCTGGGCCAGACCATTTCCAAGCCCAGCGTCGTCGCGCGCATGACCGAGCTGCTGCTGGGGGCCGAGTGCGCGCGTGCGGGCCCGTTGGGCAGGGTTCTGGAGGTGGGTACCGGCTGCGGCTACCAGGCTGCGGTGCTGGGCCGGCTGGCGCGGGAGGTGTACACCGTCGAGCGCCTGCGTGCGTTGCACGAAAAGGCGCGCGGCAACCTGCGGCCGCTGCGCCTGGCCAACGTGCACCTGATTTTGGGTGATGGCATGCTGGGCTACGCCGCTGGCGCACCCTATGCGGGCATCATTTCGGCAGCAGGCGGCGACAGCCTGCCCATGCAATGGTGCGAGCAGTTGGTCGTAGGCGGGCGCCTGGTCGCACCCATGGCGGGCGCTGATGGGCGCCAGCTGTTGCTGGTTGTGGATAAAACTCCGCAGGGTTTGAAGCAGAGCGTTCTCGAAGCGGTGCATTTTGTCCCCTTAAAATCGGGAGTTGCTTGAAGGAATTGCTTATGTTGGTATCGCGTCGTCTTGTAGCTTGGGGGCTGGTGGCTCTGGCTGGCGTTGGGCTGGCGGGGTGCGGAACCCCGGTGAACAAGGCGCCGGTGGTGGATCGCGGCACCTTTGTCAATGGTGGCGCAGCGCCGCCGCCCGCGCCCCCCGAGGTCAAACCCCTGCCTGGTGCCGAAAACGCCGGCAAGCCGGGCTATTACACCGTCAGGCCGGGCGACACGCTGATCCGCATCGGTCTGGATAGCGGGCAGAGCTGGAGAGACATCGCACGTTGGAACAACCTGGAGAATGCCAACCTGATCGAGGTTGGCCAGGTTTTGCGTGTGATCGCGCCAACCGCAGCAGGATCGGCTGCCATGGTGGCATCCGACACGGGCGTCGTCTCGCGACCGGTTGTTTCGTCGCCCGTGGCGTCGTCTGTGGCGGCTAGTGCGCCCAAGGCGGCGGTACCGACGGCTCCGGCTTCCGCGCCCGCCACCGCGGCACCGGCTGAACCTGCTGCCGCGCCAACGCCTGCACCTGCACCTGCGGTGGCCGGTGGTGCCGACGACATGAACTTTATCTGGCCATCATCGGGCTCTTTGTTGGCGGGTTTTGATGAGGCGCGCAACAAGGGTTTCGACATTGCCGGCAAGGCTGGTGATCCGGTGCTGGCGGCGGCTGATGGCCGTGTGGTGTATGCCGGGGCCGGTCTGCGTGGCTATGGCAACCTGGTGATCCTCAAGCACAACAACACTTACCTTACGGCGTATGCGCATAACCAGGCGTTGCTGGTCAAGGAAGACCAGAACGTGCGCCGGGGCCAGAAGATCGCCGAAATGGGCAGTACCGACGCAGACCGCGTGAAGCTGCATTTCGAGATTCGCCGCCAGGGCAAGCCGGTAGATCCGACCCGCTACCTGCCTGCGCGTTGAGCACGCCGGTTGCCGACGACGGCCTGCAGTGGCCGGACGAGGAGTCGGAGCCGAGGGGCCCGGTTGATGCTTGCGCGCCCGGTCAGGACGGCGCTGAATCTGAACTGCGCGAGGTGCAAGTGGCCGCCTTGCAGCACCAGGCGCGGCTGGACAAAGCCCTGGCAGAACTGGTGCCTGAATTCTCCAGGAGCTATCTGCAGCAGCTGCTGGCCGAAGGTTGTGTGCGTCTCAATGGCCAGGTGGCGCAAAAGCCCGCTCACAAGGTCAAGGCAGGCGACAGGGTGTTGGTGGAGATGCGCCCCACGCAGCAAAGCCAGGCGTTCAAGCCTGAGCAGCTGCCTCTTGACGTGCTGTATGAAGATGAGCATCTGCTGGTCGTGAACAAGCCTGCGGGATTGGTGGTGCATCCGGCGCCGGGCAACTGGAGCGGCACCTTGCTCAACGCCTTGTTGGGGCGTGATGTGCGGGCGCTGCAGGTTCCGCGTGCCGGCATAGTGCACCGGCTGGACAAGGACACCAGCGGCGTGATGGTGGTGGCGCGCAGCCGTCAAACCATGGATGCCCTGGTGCGCATGATTGCCGCGCGCGAGGTGAGTCGTCAGTATCTGGCGCTTGCCTGGGGAGCGTGGTCTGGGCCGGTGCAGCGCAGCGTGCAGGCCCCCATCGGCAGGGATCCGCGCAATCGGCTGCGTATGGCGGTGGTCGATTTGCAGCAGCATCCGGGCAAGCCGGCCCGTACCGACCTCGAATTGCTGGCAGCTGGCGACCGGGTGTGCCTGGTGCGCTGTACTTTGCACACCGGGCGCACGCACCAGATCCGCGTGCACATGGCGTCGCTGCGCCACCCCTTGGTGGGTGATGCGCTCTACGGCGGCGAGGCCGGGGGCTCCCTGCGGCGGCAGGCCTTGCACGCTTTCCGGCTGGCGTTCCAGCATCCGGTGACGGGGCAGGCGATGGAGTTCCGCGCACCGCTGCCAGCAGACATGCTGCAGGCGCTCGATTACTGGGGCCTGCGCTACAATGGCAGCTGACGGCTGATCAGCCGCAGGCGTTCCGGGTGCATATTTTTTCATCGCACGCCGGTTCATCATGGCGCGCTGCCGCTTGCAGCATCTTCGCGCCGCAGATATTCTCCAATCGCAGGTAACGGCCCGGTCATGGCGGGCGGTTGCCCTTATCGGACCTGCTGACGCATGAATTCGGTGGAAGCCAAACGGGTTCTTGAAACCGCGTTGATCTGTGCCCTGCAGCCCGTGACGGTGCGTGAACTGCGCTCCCTGTTCGATGATGCACTGGGCTCGGATACGGTGAAGATGCTGCTCCTGCAATTGCAGCAGGAATGGTCTTTGCGCGGCGTGGAGCTGGTGCAGGTTGCGACGGGCTGGCGCTTTCAAAGCCGTCCCGAGATGCGTGAGTATCTTGACCGCCTGCACCCGGAGAAGCCGCCGCGCTATTCCCGGGCCACGCTGGAGACTTTGGCCATCATTGCGTACCGTCAGCCGGCAACGCGTGGGGACATTGAGGACATACGCGGTGTGACGGTGAACAGCCTGATCATCAAACAGTTGGAGGACAGAGGCTGGGTCGAGGTCATAGGCCACCGCGAGACTGTGGGGCGACCGGCCTTGTTTGCCACTACGCGCCAGTTTCTGGACGACCTCGGCCTGGAGTCGCTTGAGCAGTTGCCAATGCTGGACGACCCTGGTGTACAGGCCTCGGTGTTTGATGCGCTGGCGGGCGCGCCCGAGGTGCAGCCCCCTCGCGGAGCGGGGTTGACGGCTGCCCTGGATGATGCCGGTGTGCGCAGTCAGGGTGACGTAGCGCTTGGAGGCGCTTCTGACCAGTCCGATGGTGTGGCAAGCGAGAAGGCAGACGATGGCGTCACAGGAAAATGAAATGAAGGAAACGCACAAGGATCTGGAGGCCGCGCAGCCCTCCTCGCGGGGGGCTGCAGGCCCCGGTGACGAACCCGGGGCGCGCAGGCCGCGCCAGCGCAAGCCGGTTCAGGCCGCTTCGCCGGTACGGGAAGAAGGGACGGCAGCGTCCCTGCCCGTTGAGGAGGAGGCCAGTGTCCCAGCGCCACGACAGGTCGGCGAGTCAGGTCAGCCGCCGCAACGGGCTCCCCGTAGCCCACAGGGCCAGCGAGGCGGACGATCCGTTGCCGAGCGGGAGGGTTATCGCTTTGCCGACGTGGTGTCGGGCCAGTTGGATCAGGACGAAGGCAACGCCGAAGTAACGCCCGCCAAGCGCGTGCTGTTGCCCCAGCCAGAGACGCCCAAGCTTCACAAGGTGCTGGCCCAGGCTGGCATGGGATCGCGCCTGGAAATGGAGCAGCTCATTCTGGAGGGGCGCATTTCGGTGAACAACGAACCAGCACACGTCGGACAGCGTGTGCAGTTTGGCGACCAGATCAAGGTCCATGGCAAGCCGATCCGCTTTCGTATTGCGCCGCCGCCTACGCGTGTCATCGCCTATCACAAGCCCGCAGGGGAGATCGTGACGCACGACGATCCGCAAAACCGCCCCACCGTGTTTCGCAAGCTGCCGCGCCTGGTGCATGGCAAGTGGCAGTCCGTCGGGCGGCTGGATCTGAACACCGAAGGGTTGCTGTTGTTCACCAGCTCGGGCGAACTGGCCAACAAACTCATGCATCCACGCTTCGGTCTGGAGCGCGAATACGCGGTGCGCGTGCTGGGCGCACTGTCCGACGAGGAAAAGCAGCGCCTGCTCGATGGCGTGCAGCTCGAGGATGGCATGGCCGCCTTCGGTTCGATCGAGGACGGCGGTGGTGAGGGCGCCAATTGCTGGTATCGCGTCACGATCTCCGAGGGGCGCAACCGTGAGGTACGTCGCATGTTGGAGGCCGTGGGCCATGCGGTCAGCCGGTTGATCCGCATACGCTATGGCGCCATGCTGTTGCCGCGTGGGCTCAAGCGTGGTGCGTGGCTGGAGTTGGATGAAGGAGACATTCAGGCACTTATGCAGGCCGCCGGCGCCCCGCTGGATGGGGTTGCTCGCACCCGCCCGGCCGGTGCCTGTGGGCCTGGCAACGGCAATGCACGTCGTGGCGAGCGCCAGCCTCAGAATCGCAAGATGGCGCCTGGCGGTCGGAGCAAGAATGCGATCCGCGACGGCCGGCCTGCCGGCAATGCCCAGCCTGACCCGATGAAAACTTCGGTGGGTTACATAGGCGCGGACAGTTTGTTGCGTCAGCGCCAGCAGCAACGCAGTGGTGGTGGCGCACGCCGCGGGCGCCGCTGAGCAGCCCATGAAAAGTTAGAATGCGTGGTTTTGCCTGTACGGCAAAAAATACCGCAACACCTATTTTTAAGGAATAAACATGGCTATCGAACGCACTCTCTCCATCATCAAGCCAGACGCTGTCGCCAAGAACGTGATCGGCCAGATCTACGCCCGCTTCGAGGCCGCCGGCCTGAAGATCGCCGCCGCTCGCATGATCCACCTGTCGCGTGCCGAGGCCGAGCAGTTCTACGGCGTGCACAAGGAGCGTCCTTTCTTCAAGGATCTGGTGGATTTCATGATCTCTGGCCCGGTGATGGTGCAGGTGCTGGAAGGCGAGAACGCCGTTTTGAAGAACCGTGAACTGATGGGCGCAACCGACCCCAAGAAGGCCGACGCCGGCACCATCCGCGCCGACTTCGCCGACAGCATCGATGCCAACGCCGTGCATGGTTCCGACGCCGCAGAAACCGCCGCTGTCGAAGTGGCCTTCTTCTTCCCTGGCTTGAACGTTTACGCGCGCTGATGCCGTGGCTCCGGGTGTCGCGCGGGCTGTACCTGCCGGCGCCCAGGGCGCGCAATGTGGGCGTGGACATACGACGGACGTTATGACCACGAACCTTCTGGATTTTGACCTGGACGCAATGGCTGCCTTTTGTGAGCGGCTGGGCGAGAAGCGTTTCCGGGCCACGCAATTGTTTCGCTGGATCCACCAGCGCGGCGCGCGCGATTTCGACCAGATGAGCGATCTGGCCAAGTCTCTGCGCGAGAAACTCAAGGGCTGCGCTCATGTCACGGGCCTGCAGGCCATCAGTGAGCATGTCTCGGCCGACGGTACGGTCAAATGGCTGTTCGACGTTGGCGGCGGCAATGCCGTGGAGACGGTGTTCATCCCCGAGGACGATCGTGGCACGTTGTGCATCTCCTCGCAGGCGGGCTGCGCCGTGGGGTGCCGCTTCTGCTCCACCGGCCACCAGGGTTTCAGCCGCAACCTGACAACGGGCGAGATCATCGCCCAGCTTTGGCACGCCGAACATGTGCTGCGTAAGCGCCGCGGCGATGGCGAGCGTGTCATCTCCAACGTGGTGATGATGGGCATGGGCGAGCCGCTACAGAATTATTCGGCCCTGGTGCCTGCGCTGCGCACCATGCTGGACGACCATGGCTATGGCCTGTCGCGCCGGCGCGTGACGGTGTCCACGTCCGGCGTGGTGCCCATGATGGATCGCCTGGGCCAGGACTGCCCCGTGGCGCTCGCCGTCTCTCTGCATGCGCCCAATGATGCACTGCGCGACAACCTGGTGCCCCTGAACCGCAAGTACCCGCTGCACGAGCTGCTGGCGGCGTGCCGGCGCTATCTGGATCACGCCCCGCGCGACTTCATTACCTTTGAATACTGCATGCTCGATGGCGTGAATGACCAGCCCGAGCATGCGCGCGAGCTGATTGATCTGGTGGGGCGGCGGGCCGCTGACGGCGGCGTGCCCTGCAAGCTCAACCTGATACCGTTCAACCCGTTTCCCGCATCCGGCCTGCGCCGCTCGCCGGCGGGTGCTGTGTCGGCGTTTGCCAGGCTGCTCAGCGATGCCGGTATCGTGACCACCGTGCGCAAAACGCGCGGTGACGACATAGACGCTGCTTGCGGCCAGTTGGCGGGCGACGTGAAGGATCGCACCCGTGTGCAGGAACGCATGGCAAAGCTGCGGGTCATTGAAATCAAGTCCGGTCACTGAGGCTTGTCGCAACAAGGAGAGGCAATTCATGGCGCTGTGGAGCGGAGGGGGAATGGGGCGCGGGCTGCTGGCAGGCTGCGTGATGGCGGTTTGGGGCGCGGGATTGGTCGGGTGTGCGCACCAGGGCGGGCCTGACACCAGCGCAAGTGCTGCCGTGGCAGCGTCTGCCTCTGCCGAAACCGATGTGCGCCGGCGCGCGCGCATCCGGCTGGAGCTGGCCGCCAACTATCTGCAGATGGGGCAGTCTGGCGTGGCACTGGAGGAGGTGCAGCAGTCAATTGCCACCGACCCCGGCTATGCCGACGCCTACCACCTGCGCGGCCTGGTGTATATGGCCATGGGCGATCTGCAGGGCGCCGAGGACAGCCTCAGGCGCGCCCAGTCCATGCGGCCGGATGACCCCGACATCATGCACAACTATGGCTGGCTGCAGTGCCAGAGGCAGCAGTACGAGCAGGCCAATCAGCTGTTTGAGCGGGCCCTGTCCGTTCCAACGTATGCCGCGCGCAGCAAGACGCTGATGTCCCAGGGCCTGTGCTACCAAAGGGCAGGACAGGTGGCCGAGGCGGAAAAAACCTTGCTGCGCGCCTATGAGATCGACGCCGGAAACCCCGTGGTGGGCTATCAGCTGGCATCCATTTTGCTGGCGCGAGGTGACGCCAGGCGGGCGCAGTTTTATATCCGTCGCGTGAATAACGGCGAGTTTGCCAACGCCATGTCGCTGTGGCTGGGCGTGAAGGTGGAGCGGGCGCTGGGGGACTCGGCTGCCATGCGCCAGTTGGGCGAGCAGCTGCACAAGCGCTTTCCCGATGCCAAGGAGACTGCGGCATTTGACAGAGGGGCATTTCATGAGTGAGCCGGTTGGAGAGCACAACATCGATCAGTCAAATCAGTCACTGCAGAAGCCGCATCCTGAGAGTGCATCAGCCGGCGCATTGCTGCGGCAGGCGCGTGAAGCGGCCGGTGTGCACATTGACGTGCTGGCTGGTGTTTTGAAGGTGCCGGTGGCCAAACTGCAGGCGCTTGAAGCCGATCACCATGCTGCGTTTCCCGATGCTGTGTTCATGCGCGCGCTGGCTTCGAGCGCTTGCCGCGCGCTGAAGGTGGACGTGGCGCCCGTGCTGGCGCTGTTGCCGCAGGGCGCGCCGATTCATCTGCCGCCGGACAGGGCCATCAATACCGCGTTCAAGGATTCTGGTCGTCGGTCGGGCAAAGCGGGCGGCTCTCTTGACCAACCCAAGTCGCGCATGATGGCTATTGCCGTGGGAGTCTTGTTGCTGGGTGCCCTGGCCGTGGCCTTTCTGCCGCTGGACAGAGCGGCCCAGGGAGATGACCCGGCTGCGGTGACCGCGACACCCGCGTCGCCGGCGCCGGCAGAACCCGCGGCGGCGCAGGAAAGCGAAGCGGCGCCGGCGACCGAGCAGCCTGGGCCGTCGCGAGAGACGCAAGCGCAGTCGGCTGATGGCGCACTTGCCGTGCAGGAGCCAGCCGTTGCAGTGCCTGCGGTGCCGGATGGCGTATTGGTCATTCGCGCCGTCAAGGAAACCTGGGTACAGGTACGCAACGCCGATGGGCGCGTGGTGCTGCAAAAGGCTCTGGTTGCGGGGGAGAGCTATGCGGCCGAAGGTACCCCGCCGTGGCGGGTGGTGATTGGCAGGGCCGACGCGACCGAGGTCATGGTGCGCGGCCAGGCCATGGATTTGAAGGCGGTCTCGCGTGACAACGTGGCCCGTTTTGAGGTGAAGTAAATGAGTCTCTCCGACGGATCAATACCCATGGCCATACCCCTGGCGCGCCGTTCGCGCCAGGCGCGCATCGCCTGGGGCAGCCGCGTCGTCACCGTGGGCGGCGACGCGCCGGTGCGCGTGCAGTCCATGACCAATACCGACACGGTGG
>JADHED010000908.1_pt1 | contig 28806 bp, 24 predicted proteins | sample 8952041 | NCBI WGS metagenome assembly JADHED01 (sample SAMN16124423, study PRJNA663239) | bioreactor sludge metagenome | isolation source: sludge (control) | place: India:Bengaluru | collected 2018-09-08
TGGGGGCGGGGCTCCGCCCCGCCCGGGTGGGGCAAAGCCCCACCCCCACATGAGGCGGGATGAAGTGGGGGCGGGGCTCCGCCCCGCCCGGGTGGGGCTCGGCCCCGCCCGGGTGGGGCGCAGCCCCACCCCCACCTGACATCACCGCCGCAGGCCTGGCCAGACCTACCGCACCCGCCGGTCCCACCCCGCGATCACGTCCGCGATCCGCTCCGCCGCGTGCCCGTCCCAGCCCTCGGGGATGCCGCCCTTCTTCGCGCGCCCCGCGAGCGCCTCGCCGACGGCCGCGCGCAGCGCCGCGGGGTCCTGCCCGACCATCGTGTTGGTGCCGACCTCGACGGTGACCGGCCGCTCGGTGTTCTCGCGCATCGTGAAGCAGGGGACGCCGAGGACCGTCGTCTCCTCCTGGACGCCGCCGGAGTCGGTCATCACGAGCCGCGCCTCGGACATCAGGTGCAGGAACTCGAGGTAGCCGACCGGCGGCTCGGGCCGGATCGCCGCCGGCAGCCCGCCGTGCGCCGCGGCCCAGCGATCGAGCGCGCCGCGCGTGCGCGGGTGCACGGGGAACACGACCGTCAGCGTGCGCGCGATCTCGGCCACGGCGTCCATCAGCGGGTCGAAGAAGCGCGGGTCGTCGACGTTCGACGGCCTATGCAGCGTGAGCAGCGCGTACTGCCCGGCCGCGAGGCCGCGCGCGGCGACCGCGCCGGTGCGGCGCGCGCTCTCGCGGTGCGCGAGCAGCGTGTCGATCAGGCGCCCGCGACCGGGTTCGTCCCTGCTAGGATCGCGACCTAGATTCCCCCCGGGTCGCCCGAGCCGGAGCATGCGGACACTCGTCTACGTCGGATTCGCCGTCGTCACCTGCCTCGGCGTCGCCGGGACGGCGGTGAGTTTCAAGTCCCATTGGTCTTTCTACCCGGCACCCCCTGCCGCGGCACCGGTGTTTCATCCGGTTGCAGAAGCCGGAACGCCTTCGATGGCGCGGACGACCCCGCACGGCTCCGAGATGGTGTGGGTCGACGGGGGAGAGTTCCTCGTCGGGGCGCCCGACGGCTTGGGACTTCCCGACGAGCACCCGCAGCGTCGCGCCCGAATCCAGTCCTTCTGGCTGGATCGGACCGAGGTGACGTGCGCCCAGTACGCAGCGTTCCTCAACGAAGTCCGAGTCCCCGAGCAGTGGCGCCGCTCCTACATCTTCGCCCGCGGCGAGGAGCGGCCCGGGCCCGACAAGGCTTGTCTTGAACTGCGGGAGAACGCGTGGCGGGCAGTACCCGGAACCGAGCACCTGCCGATGTACTGGGTCAGCTCTTTCGGCGCGAGAGCCTTCTGCGAGTTCCATGGCCTGCGGCTGCCGACCGAGGCCGAGTGGGAGGCTGCGGCCCAGCGCTTCCTGGAAACGGGCCCGGATGGATCGCTCGTCGGTGCCGACCTCGAGCAGGCCAACCTGCGGCGAACTGAGGCGCGTGCGTCTCTCGTTCGCGTCCTTCCGCCTGTCGGCGCCGCAATAATCGATGCTTTCAGCGCAGCGCCTGTCGACGCCGCGACATGCGACGCCGCCAACGCGGACGACGCTGCCACGGTCCATGCTGCCGACGCGGATGGCGCCACAACGGCCGACAGCGCCGCGGCGCCGGTCCACCTCGCGGGCAACGTCTCCGAGTTCGTCGTCGACAAGTACGCAGAAGACGCGTGGTCCCGGCTCGACGCGCAGAACCCGCACCCGGTGACCCGCGGCACGCACGGCGTGATCAAGGGCGGCTCGTTCGCCGATCCGCCGGCGCAGGCGCGCATCCGGAGGCGCGTCTTCTCCCACGCCCTGCAATGCCGGTTCGAGTTCACCGGGTTCCGGTGTGCGGCGGACGCGCGGTGACCCGGCGTCAGTTCGCGGCGCTCGCCGCGGTCATCGTACTGGTGCGGCTCGTCGTGGCGCTGTGGGTCGTTCCAGGCTGGCAGCGTGATAACGCGGTGGGGCAGTTCCCGGACGGGTACCCCCAAATCGCCGAAAGCCTGCTGAACGGTCAAGGCTTCGGCTTCATCCACGGCGCCAATCCGACGACGGTTCGCGGCCCCGGGTACCCGGTCTGGCTCGCACTCGGGATGGGGCTCGGCTTCCGCACCGCGCCCCTGCTCGCGTTCTGGTCCACGTTGCCGGGCGCCGCGGCCGCGCTGCTGCTCGCGTGGTACGTGGCCGGCAGGGTGGATTCCCGGACGGGAATCCTCGTTGGCGCGGTGGCCGGACTGAACCCGCTCGCCATCTTCATTGCCGCTCGCTGCATGTCCGACGAGTTCTACGCAGCGCTGGGCGTCGGCGCGGTCCTGCTGATCCTGCGAGGCACCGGCGATGCGGCATCAGGCGCCGGTACGGCGGCCCGATTCCGCTGGACAGACCTAGCCGGAAGCGCATTGCTCGGGCTGCAGATTCTCACGCGATCCACCGCCGTCCTGGTGCTGCTCGCGCTGGTAGCGGGACTGCGACCCCGCGGAGCCCGCCAGATCAGCCGCTGCGCCGCCATCCTGGCCGTGGCCCTGTTGCCGGCCGTGCTCTGGTCCGTTCGTACGAGCCGCCTCGAGGGACGGCCTGTCTTCGTGCACTCCCTGGCCGCCTACAACTTCTGGGTCGGCGAGTCCTATCACCGGCACATGGCAGGGATCACCTGGAGCGAAACCAGGTACCGCGAAATGTCCCTCATTCTGCCGCTGGCGGGCATCGAGACCGCTCCGGGCCTGTTCTGGTATGGCAACCTGAGTCCATCCGAAACGGCGGAGATGGAAGGAAAGCTGGGCCGCGCGGCCAGGGCGCACGTCCTGGCGCACCCGCTGGACTACGCGTGGCGGGTCGCGGCGGGCGTTCCGCGGTTCTGGGTCCAGGCCCAGACCTCCGGGAGAACGAGGCAGTACATCGTGCTCTTCATGCCGCTGCTCGTGGCCGGGCTCATCGGCTGCGGCGCGCGGGCCCGTCTGCCTGCTCCGCTATGGATCGTGGCGGGTCTCGTCATCGTCCTGCACAACATGGCCTACGCCGCGCTGCTGCCGGTCGCCCGGATGAGCGTCCAGGTGCTGCCGTTCGCGTCGCTCTTCGTCGGGCTCGGACTGGACGAGGTGCTGAGGCACGGGCAACGACTCCTGGCGCGCACGAGCCGCGACGCATGAACGCTCTTATCGGGCTCTCAATCGCGTCGATCCCGGTCCAGGCCTATTCGGTCGCGGCGGCGGTTCCCGTCGCTCTGCCGCTCGGCTACGCGCTCGTCGCCGAACTGGCGGACCGCCGGCTCTCGGGCAAGGGTGCCCTGCGCCTCGCCCTGCTCGGCCTCACCGTGCTGTCGTTGGCCTTGGCCGTCCTGCTGATGCGCATCGGCAGCCTCGGTGACATGACGGACGCGATCCAGTTCGGTGGATCGGCGGTCCTGCGGATCGACCGGCTGACCATCTGGATTTCCGTGATCTCCACCGCCCTGGCGGCGGGGTGGCTGGGCCTTCGTGCGTCCGATCGGGCACCCACGGCGCGGGCCTTCCACCTGGTCTGGCTCTCGGCGCTCGCCGCCGGCGCGCTATCGCTGCCGGTCCTCCTGTGTGCCCTCGCCGCGATGTGGGTCTTCCTGATCCGACGGGGATCGCGCGGCCGGCTCGTCGGCGTCGGATTCGCGTTGCTGGCGGCCGGCTGCACGGTCGTCGCGGTGCAAACCGGCCGGCTCGACCTCGAGAGTGCGTTCAAGGCCGCCGCCCTCGGCGCCTCCGGGTCCACGCCCGTCGCCACGTCCGCCGCCGGGTTCCTGCTGCTCTTCGCGGGCCAACTCCTCGGGTTCGTCGCCGCGCTAACCGCGATCGCGGGAGCGCGGCCAGCTGACGGGAGCGCCGAGGGTGGCGACCCGGTGCCGTTCCATCCGATCGCATCCCTCGCTATCGCCGCGTCCACTCTCGCCGCCCTGATCCGACTGACCGCCCTGCTACCGGCGGTTCCGGGAGGTCGATTCCTCGCCTCGTTCGCGCCTCTGGCCGTTGGCGCGTGCGCGTCCGTCTACTTCGGGGTGGGCGCCGTGCGCACCAGGGACCCAGCGGCGGCGTTGGCGCGCAGCGTGGCCGCGGGGCTCGGGACGGCGCTCGCGGCCCTCCATCTCGGATTCAAGGCCGGGACCGCGTTCGCCCTCCTGGTGATGTTCACGACCGGGCTCGCTTTTCTCCCGGCGTTGTTCCACGCAGACCGAGTGCCCGCTCCTCGAGGGCAGCGCTGGCTGGGCGTCGCGCTGTCTTGGTCGGGGCTGGGCGTGTTCCCCGCGGCGCCGCTGGTCGCCCGGCTGATGACGGCTCGGTACGCGTGGACGGCGGACGCCGTGGTGCTGACGTGCCTGGTGCTCGTCGTCACGCTGGCCAGTGCGGCCGCCGGCGTGTTGGGTCGGACGGGGGGTAGGTCAGGCGGACCCTACCTCAGCGGCCGGGAAGCCCTGACCTCGGCCGCGCTTCTCGCTTTGCTCTTGCTCTTGGGGGTCTTGCCCGGGCTCGCCTTCGAGCCTCTTTGGCGGGTGGATGCCGGGCTGATCCCCGCCGAGCTGATCGACACCGTCTTGGCGGAGTGAGGGACAGAGAGGGCCCAGAATGTGGGGAGCGTCACCCCGAGGCGGTGCCGTACCGGGATGCCGGCCTCGACGCAGCGCCGCCGCCATTCGCGGAACCGGCGCCGGTTCACGACGGAAACGGCCAGCGCGATGAGCAGGGCCGTCACGAACAGAATCGTGCCGACCGTCGCGACGCCGCGCACCACGCCCGACAGCCGTCCCATGCTCCAGTGCGAGCTGTAGCCGATCCCGACGAGCGCGGGGATCAGCACCGCCAGGGACCCGAGATCACGCGCGACGAAGCGCGACCACGGCGTGTGGAGCGCGCCGGCCGTGAATAGAAAAGGGGTCTTGATGCCAGGAAGCAGGCGCGCGAAGAAGAGGGTGAACCGGCCCTTCTTCAGGTAAAGGTGGCGGGCACGGAGGAGCGTGCGGCCGCGGAGGATGCGCCGCAGGTAGGGGTGCTGCCTGAGGCCGCCGCCGATCTGCCGGCCCACGGTGAACACGAACAGGTCTGCGCTGAAGCACCCCAACAAGGAGGCGAGGAGGGCCTCGGGGAGCGTCAGGATGCCGGCCGACGCAAACACGCCGGCCGTGAGCAGGGGGATCTCCTCCGGCACCGGAAGCCCCAAGGTCCCCGCCCAGATGCCCACGACGATGACGAGCATCGCGTGGAGTTCTGGGCTGAGTCCGGGCAGAAGCGTCGCGAGCGATCCGTCCAAGCCGGGCCCCCAGCAACCGCCCGGCAAGATACGGGCAGCCCCATTCACGGTCAACGAGGCGAGCTAACGGACCATTAGTCGCGATCGCTTCGCCTGCTCGACGCGAGAAACCAGGGGGCGGTGCCATTCCGCTCGAGAACCGAGATGAACTCCAGTGGCGAACAACTACGCACGTATTCGGATCTTAAAGAACGCGCCACCCGTTGTCCCCCCAGATCGGCCGACCGCATGTGGACGGAGCGGGAGGGATCCGGTGCCAAAAAGCCGTAAAAGTTGTCAGGATCGACGTCCACTCCCCGCTGCGGGAACGTAACTTACGTTCAGGCAGTGCAAGCCTTTGAGGCGCCCCGACGACCCTTGACCAAGCCCGGTATCTTGACATGACTACATATCTCGTCGTGCTCTTCGGAGCCGCGCTCATTGCGCTTGCACTTACGCCGATGGTGGTCTGGGCCGCGCGCCGTCTGGGCATCGTCGATCACCCCGACGTCCGAAAGATCCACGCCGACGTGATCCCGCGACTCGGTGGTGTCGCGGTGGTTCTTCCAACCTTGGCGCTGGTCCTCCCGGTCTTGGTGCTCAGCAACACGATCGGTGACGCTTTCCGGAAGATGGGCGGGCAGGGCGTCGTCTTTCTCGTGACCAGTGTCGGGATCTTCCTCTTGGGTCTCGTGGACGACATCTGGGGCCTCTCCGCGAAGGCGAAGTTCCTCGGCGAGTTCCTCGCAGCATCCGCAATCATCTCGACCGGTGTCGGCATCCAGACGATCCACTTCTCGAAGACCTTCTTCATCGACTTGGGGTGGTTCTCGATCCCGCTCACCTTTCTCTGGATCATCGGGATTACGAATGCCGTCAACCTGATCGACGGTCTCGACGGCCTTGCCGCGGGCATTTCACTCATCACGTGTGGCGTGACGACGGCTGTCGCGATCTACGCGGGCCGCCCGGTGATGGCGGTGCTGATGCTCGCGATCTCGGGAAGCCTGATCGGCTTCCTCGCCTTCAATTTCAACCCAGCCAGGATCTTCCTAGGCGATTGCGGCAGCCTGTTCCTCGGTTTCGTTCTTGGCGTGTCCAGTCTCCTGACTTCGCAGAAGACGTCCACGCTAGTCGCGTTGGCCGTTCCGGTCCTGGCGCTTGGAGTGCCGATCTTCGACACCGTGCTGAGCATGGTGCGGCGATTGTCTGAAGGCCGCTCAATGTTCGCGCCTGACCGGCGGCACATCCACCATCGGCTGCTCGATCAGGGCCTCGCGCACAAGAAGGCCGTTCTCGTGCTCTACGCTGTGACGGCCTGCATCTCGCTGCTCGGCCTGACGATGATCTTCGTCCATGATATCGGCCAGTTGATCCTGCTCGCCGCCGCGATCCTGCTGCTCGCCGTCTTCTTTCGCTCGGTCGGTGCGATACCGATCAAGCAGGCGCTCGTGGCAATCCGCCGCAACCAGAAGATGACTCGGGAACTGGCGCGAGGACGGCCCGGCTATGAACACGCGGAACTGGCCTTCCAGCAGGCGGAGACCTTCGATGATTGGTGGCGCGCGTTGACAGAGTCTGGCAGTGCGCTGGGCTACGTCGAGATCGAGGCATACGCGGTGCCCGACTCCGGCCAACTCACTAGTCGCTCTTGGACGAGCGGCGACGAGAAGCCCGAGGGTGGACGCGGAATTCACACGTCCTTCTGGCTACACGACGAACGCGGCATTGCGGTCCTCAGGATCGACGCCCTGCTCCGGCGGGGCATGTCCTTTCAATCGGCGGGGAGGCGTACGGCGTTGCTCGGGCGGCTCCTCGACCGCTATGGTGTCGGTCCCTATTCGGTGCAGCCTGAGGTCGCGGGCACGGCGAGCCGGCTACCCGTCCAGGCTGGGCGCAATCCAGAATCGATCCGACCCTAAACGCGACGGTGGACGGCGGCAGTAGCACGCAGGGACAATTGTGGAGAGAGCAGGGATGCTGAGGGGCGGTGTCGTCGGTTTGGGCAGGATGGGCTTGACCCACCTAGCAATCTTGAACACACATCCGAACGTGCGATGGGCGGCCGTGTGCGACACGACACCCTTCGTGCTGAAGAACCTGCAGCAGCGGCTCGAATTCGAGACGTTTTCCGACTATCGGAAGATGATCGAGCAGAGCGACCTGGACTTCGTCGTGGTTGCCACGCCGACAGCTTCGCACGCCGATGTGATCCGATGCGCGCTGGCGCGGGGCGTACGAGGGTTGTTCGTCGAGAAGCCGCTGACGCTGAGCGGCGTAGAGTCGACCGAACTCGCCCGTGAGGCGCACGGCTGTGGCGCCATCACGCAGGTCGGGTACGTCAACCGGTTCAATGAGGTCTTCACGACCGCGCGCGACCTCGTGCGCCGTGGACTGCTGGGGCGGCTGGTCTACTTCAAGAGTGAGATGAACGGGCGCACCGTACTCTATCCGACGAAGTCGGGCTGGCGGGCCAAGAAGCGGGAGGGCGGTGGCTGCCTCTACGAATTTGCATCCCACTGCGTCGACCTGGCCAACTTCCTCGTGGGTCCGCCGGATGCGATCACGGGAACGAGCCTAGCGAATGTCTACTCCACCGCGGTGGAGGATGCCGTGTTTGCCACCTTCGAACTCCCGTCCGGCGTGACCGGCCAGATCCTCGTCAACTGGAGCGACGAGTCCTACCGACGCCCGAGCAATCGCGTCGAGATCTTTGGAACCGAGGGAAAGCTGATCGTTGATCAACAGGAGCTACGCTTGTATCTGCGCGAGGATGGGCAGCAGGGTGAGTGGCGCAAGGGTTGGAACGTCCGCTACATCACCGATCTCGAAAGGCCGGTCCGCTTCTATCTTCGCGGGAACGAGTTCACGCTGCAGCTGGACCACTTCGTGGACTGCGTGCGGGAAGGCAAGCCGTCGCCCGTTTCTGACTTCATGAGCGCCGCTGAAACCGACCGGGCGCTCGAGACGATCGGAAACGCCGGCCGCGGACGGAGCTGAGCCATGGACCGGATCATCTTCGGCGACAACCAGTTCTTCGGCATCAACCACATGTCGGAAGAGAAGTCGCGCGCGCAGGCGATGCGGTTCCGCGACACTCGTGCGATCCTCGACGTCGTGGACATCGCCTACGACGCGGGTATCCGCTCGTACATGTTCACCACGCACGAGCTCGTGCGCGAGCTCTGCGACCATTTCCGTGCCCAGCCGACGCGCTACAGGGACCTGAGGCTCCTGCCTGCGATGCCGTACGCTCACAAGTACGCGAACGCCGTCGCAGAGAAGGGGATTCTGCAGACGCTCCTCGACGCGACCGAGGGACAGAAGTGGAACATGCTCGGCACGGGAGCGATGGCACTAGCCAAGCAGGATCCGCGCGGATTCGTGAAAATCCTGGTCGACGCAGAGATGCGCATGTTCGACGGTCTCGCGACGCCGGTCATCTTCCTGCAGAACATCGTGGTCGATCTCGTGATCGGCCTGGGCGCGCAGGACGCATTCGTCACCTTCTCAGAGCATGTACGCAGCAAGTACGGCGCCGAGCCGGGGTTCATCACGATGAATCTGGCCAGGACCGTCGACGTACTGACGAGGCTCGGCATCGATCGTCCTGTCGTCTGCAGTTCGATCAACAAGATCGGGCACCTGATGAACCCGTCGCGCGAGGCCTGCGAGCAGGCCCTCGGGAATCGCGTCTGCCGCTACGTGGCCATGTCGGTGTTCGCATCCGGTGCGGTACGCCCCATCGACGCGGTGGACTACATCAGGTCGCTTGAAAACGTCGAAGCGGTCCTGTTCGGTGCTTCTTCCCGCGGCAACATCGAGGAGAGTTGCCGCCTGATCTCCGCCGCCTTCGAGCGGCGGGCGTAGTCGGAGCGCCCGTCGTGAGCGACAAGGATCTGTTGTTCATCGCCTACACTCTATATGCCAGCGACCCGCGTGCGGTCCGCCTGTGCGAAGGTGCTGCCGCGAGCGGCTACGACGTCGAGGCGTACTGCCTCCGCCAGCCCGGGCGTCCACGGCGCGAGACTCGCAACGGCGTCGCGCTCCTGCACTCTAGAGTGACTAAATACCAGGGGGAAAGCGCCGTCCGCTACCTCTGGACGTACGGCGCGTTCTTCGTCGGGGCATTGCTTCTCTGCCTACGTCGCCTGTTCGCCGGGCGACCACACGTCGTCTACGTGAAGAACATGCCCAACGCGCTGGTCTTCGCGACGTTGCCCCTGCGCCTGTTCGGCGTCCGGGTTGTGCTCGATATCCGCGACTCCATGCCTGAGGTGTACGAGTCGAAGTTCGGACGCTCCGGAGTCCTCTGGCGTCTCCTTGTGCTCGAGGAGGTGCTCAGCACGCGGTATGCCTCCCACGTAACCTGTGCCCACGAGCCGCATCGGCAACTCTGCATCGAGCACGGCTGCAGCGGGGACGAGATCACGCCGATCATGAACCTCCCCGACGAGGATCTCTGGATCCGCCAGGGGCAGCCTGCGCCCGACACGTTCGTCGTCCTGTACCACGGTCTGCTCGCGCCGCGAACGGGCGTGGACCTTCTCCTGCAGGCCTGCGCCAAGGTGCGCCGGACGGGCGTGCCAGGATTGCGGATCCAGGTCGTCGGCAGCGGAGACCATGTGCCGGCACTGCGGCGGCTCGCGGTGGAACTGGGCGTCGACGATATCCTCGACATGTCCGGGACGCCCCGACCCGCAGCGGAGATGCCGTCGGTTGTGTCCCGTGCGAACCTGCTGGTCGTTCCGCAACGCGGTGACGCCGTCGGGCGGATCGGGCTGCCCCGCAAACTGCTCGAGTGCGTGCTTCTCGAGGTCCCCGCAGTCGTATCTCGCAGCCCCGCCATAGAGTACTTCTTCTCGGACGAGATGGTGCGCTACTTCACACCGGAGGACGTCGACGAGTTGGCTGACGCCATCCTCGACATGGCCCGCGCGCCGGCTCGTGCAAAGGAGATGGCACGCCGGGCGCGGTCGTTCAGTGATCGGTACAAGTGGGCATACGAACGCTCGACGCTCGCGGAGATTCTCGACGGGCGTGAACGGGACAGTCCAAGCGAAGAAGCGTCCGTGCGCGGACAGCTACCGTGATGAGCGGCCAATTCGGTGCCGCCGGAGGTTCGCGCCGGTGAATCGGCGCGTGTTCCCACTCGTCATCCGGGCGTTCGGGGGCATCGCGGTGTCCGTCGGGCCAAGTGCATGAGCGTCAGCGCCCGCAGGGTGGTCATCGGAAGTTCGGCCCAGATCATCGTAGGTGTCGGTCTCAGCGGGCTTCTGCTGACCGCGGCGCGAGTTGTGCTCGGCCGATCTCTGGGTCCTGAGAGCCTGGGTGTGGTCGCCAGCTTCTGGAGTCTCTCGACCATGCTCGGAACGATGCCTATCTCGGGCACCAGCCCCACGGTGACGCGCTTCTTGGCTCTGTACCGATCCGAGGATCGTCACGACTTGGCGAACGGACTCATCACCGTTAGCCTCGCGTGGTCTGTCGTCGCAGGCGTGATCTTGGCGGTGGCCAGCGTCCCCGCAATGACCTGGATCGGCGATCGGCTCGTCAACAGCGGCGATCGCGTCTCAATTCTCGTGTCGCTGATGACCATTCCATTCTGGACTGTCCAGTTCTGGGCCGTGGCCGTGTTTCGCGGGCTGCGGCGCACATTACCAAGTGTGGCAATCCAGGATGTCATCCGGCCGAGCATCGTTGCCATCGTACTGCTCGGCCTCGCCGCACTGGGCATGCTGACGGTCAAGTCCGCCGTGGTCGTATTCGCAGTCACGGTCGCGTGCACAGGTACCGTCGCCGGGATCATGGCGTGGCGGTCAGCAAGAACGAATTCGCGTCCGAGCACGAGCACTCGAGAGTGGACGACGTACGCGGCGCCATTGAGCTTGAGCATGATCATGCAGAATGTCGCGGGCGCCTCGGTCGACGTGCTGGTCGTGAGTGCTCTGGCGTCTCCCCTCCAAGCCGGCATTTACGCCTGTGCGGCGACGATTGCGAGGATGGGCGGCCTGATCACCCAGGCGACGAACTATCCCGCCTTGCCGCTCCTCTCAACCGGGAGCGACGCCGAGAAGTTGTCGGTGCTCGCAGACGCGAGGCGCGTCTCGTTCCATCTGGGCGGAGCGATCGCGTGGTGGTTGATCGTCTGGGCCGATTCATTGATACATATGAGCTTCGGCGCGGGGTTTGAGGGTGCGGCGTGGCCGTTGCGAATCCTCATGATCGGCGTACTTGTTCGGACCTTTGCGGGGCCGGTGGGACAGCTATTGCTCGCGACGGGCCGGACGAGGCTCCACCTTGCTGCGGATGTCTGCTCCGTGGCCGTCTTCTTTGGCGGCGTTGTCATACTGGGGAGCCGATTTGGGGCAGTCGGCACAGCGTGCGCCCGCGCCGGCTCACAGATCGCGTTCGAGAGCATCGCGTTCCTGCCCTGGCTTCGAATGAGCAACGTTGTCTGGCCGGCGGGAATGACGTCGACAACCGTGCCGACGATCGCGATGCTCGTCGCCGCTCGTGCGCTCGTGTGGATTGCGCCCGAGAGCGTCGCGATGGAGGTCGCAGCGTGCGGGGTGAGCCTCTGTGCAGCGCTCGCGATTAGTGGAGTCAGGTACTGGCCGGCGATGCTGCGTCACTATCGTTCCCGCCATGGCCACACGCCATGACAATCATGGACGGCTCAGGAATGGAACGCCAAAGGCGCGAACGCGAGGGCGTGACAGAACTTCTGCTCGTGCTGGTGCCGATCGGGCTGGCCTTTTCAACACTCGGGATACCCGGGTTCCGGGTGGGCCCCGTGGTGCTGAAGCTGCATCAACTGGCCCTCTTGTTTGCTCTTCCGTTTCTCGTGTTCCTCCCCAGTCCCGGCTGGGGCAGACAGTTGCGGTCGTGTAGATCCGTCGCCATGATCGCGGCTAGTCTGATGTTGGCGGTGCTTTCGTCCATTTTCATGAAGGGGCTCCCGGTCGTCGAGTTGCGCGACATAAAGAACGTCGTAGTGCCGATGGTTCTCATGTCTGTCGTGTTGCTTAAGTACATGACATCCGTGACGAGAGTGCACCGGGCGCTTGCCGCCATCGCTACTGGAATTCTAATCTCCTGCGTTTCTGTGTATGCGAGAGTCGGTGACGCGCTGCTCGGGATCCGGTCCATCAAGGTCACCGAGTTGTACGAGACGGCAGGGGTGTCCTACGTGTGGTTGGGCGTAGGAGGTGCGGCGACTCTCGGGATCGCCTGCTGGTTCATGGTCGAGCGCCGCTCCTTCATGAGCACGTCCTATCTGGCGGCGGCGGGGCTAGCGCTGGGCGCGGTGCTTGTGTCGGGAACCCGGGCCGCGATGGTGCCGATCGTCCTTTCGCCGCTGGCCTTCATCGCGGTACCTCGTCTGCCGTGGAGATTCTGGCGCATCGCAGTCTGGTCGGTGACGATCGCACTGTTCGTGATAAGCCTCTGGCCCGAGCCCGTCATCGACTACTTCAACACCCCGCGTTACCTGACCGGAATGGGACAGGAGTCTACGGACCGATTCACGGCTTCGAATGCATACAAAGATGACTTCGGAAGCCGCTTGTGGCTCTGGAAGCTAATGCAGAGCGACTACACCATCCGCGAACAGCTGACAGGCTTCGACTATCAGACTGCCCTGAATAGGGCCGGCTCCATCGGCCATCCGCACAACATCTTCGTCTGGTCGCGGATCATGGGCGGTGTCCCGGCAGCCATACTGATGGTTCTGGGTGTGGGCGGGCTCGTTGCGATCCCGATCCGAGCCATGAAGGGTGCCCGCACTCAGCTGAAGTCTCTTGCGGGCTTGACGCTCTATCTCTACCTCCTGATCGTCCCCTCCTTGCTTACGAACTCCTGGCCAGGTGGCAATTACCTGATATTCGCGGTCGCCCTGGCACTGACGGCGTTCCTTGGGAGCCGAACATCGGAGCTCGGGCCCGCACGAGAGTGCGAGTCGGGCGATCAGCGACAATTGGCAGCAGTCCGGAGTTCGTTCGGCGGGTGAGAGAACTGGACGATGCGGATCCTGATCATTACCAACATGTACCCGTACAGTGGATGCACATACGCTGGCGTCCACGTCAAGCGGCAGGTCGATGCGCTTGTGGAGACGTATCCAGATGACCAATTCGAGACGCTGTTCCTGAATACGCTTGAAGATCGATCGATGTACGCGTGGGGCTCCGTTGTAAGCCGCCGGCGGGAGTCGTCGTTTCGACCCGATGTCATCCACGTTCACTTCGGACTCACCCAGTGGATGGCGCTTCTGTGCCGCACGCCACAAGTTCTGACGCTTCATGGGAGCGACGTCCATCGGCTGATTGTTCGGCAGGCCTCACGGGCACTGTCGTGGCGACAGAGGCATGTCGTGTTCGTCGATCCTGGCATGGCTGCGAAGTTCGGTCCCGTCCGATCGTCATCCTGCATCCCCTGTGGCGTGGACACTAGAGAGTTCAGGCTCCGTGACAGGGCGCAGTGTCGATACGAGTTAGGCCTGTCGAACGACGAAGTCGTCGTCGTGTTCCCAGGGGATCCCGCGCGCTTCGCGAAGAACTACCCATTGTTCGAGCAGACGGTACAGGACCTACTCAGGTCGCACAGGGTCCGGCCTCTGGTCGTTAACGCCATGAAACCGGAGGAGGTCCCAAAGCGCTTGGCCGCCTCAGATGTCGTCCTCTTCACCTCGCGCTACGAAGGTTCTGCCGTGCTTTCGAAGGAAGCGATGTGCTGTGGGATACCGGTGGTCGCGACCGATGTCGGCGACTTTCGAACGCAACTCGCCGGAATGGGAGGATGCCGCGTGGTTGGCGATCCCACACCGGAGCGACTAGCTGAAGCGGTGCGTGAGGCGCTTACAGATGCTCCGCCGGACACTCTGGAGGCGGCAAGGAGGTTTGGACGCGAGGCGGAAGCCCGAAAACTGATGGACATCTACAAACGGGTGGCCGGAGGCGAGTAGTTACGAGATGCCGCATACGCGCCGCAAATACGGAGCCATGTTTTCGTCGATAATCCGATCCCACCGGTAGTCTCGCACAGAGGAGCGGATCCTCTCTGAAGAGAAACCCGGAGCGACGTGCAGAAGGTCCTTGAGTCCCTGCGCAAACGAGTCGGGATTGTCGCTCGTCAAGATGCCGTTCGCAGGTCCCACAACGCGTCGATTCTCGGTGGTTCGTGTGGCAATGACCGGCATGCCAGCCAGGAGATATTCGAAGGTCTTCGTCGGAGGTTGTACGTCGAAGTACGGCGTCAGTGGGATGTAGGACACCCCGACGTTGCACCGCTCCCAGAACCCGGCGAGTTCATGGTGGTGTATGAAGCCATGCGTGGTCACCACGTCACTCAGGCCCAGTGCGCGGCTCAGGGAGTCGATCTGCTCGCGCTCACCCGTCGCACCGTCTCCGACGATGTCGTACGTGATGGGGGGCGGGTTCACCGCGGCATCGAGAAAGCGCTTCAGCCCGACCACGGTCTCGTGGATACGACGTGTGGTCAGGGTCCCGAGGTAGAGCAGGCGAAACTGATCGGAGAATGACTTGGGCGCAGTCTGAATCTCCTGCGCACCCAGGGGGAGGATGTGCGTCTTTGCCGGGGGAAGTCTGAGCAGGCGTCGTACGCCCTCGGAAATTACACAGATATGGCGAAAAGCAGACGCCTCCATCCGCAGCTGTAGATTGCCCCTCATTCTCATCAGTCGGGACGGTGAGACGTTACTTGTGCGAATGTCGAGGACGACGGGGGCCTCTCTGATTGCCTGCCGGACGGCCACAGCACCTGGAAAGTACTCGATCAAGCAAACATCCGGGCGGTGCCTGCGCGCGCTTCTGATGCACGCAGAGACGTATTTCACGCCACGACGCCATCGGTCTTTGGCGGCGACGTAGTTGACGTCCACGTCGTCCAAGGCAATCTTGGGGCGACCGGTATCCAGGCAAACGAACGTAACCCGAAAATGTCTCCGTAGGTGCGTTACGTTGTGAAGCGTGGGGAGCATGTAACCGAACTGGTACCTGCTAAGGTACAGAAGGTGCGGTGTCCGGTTGGGAGTCGAAGCCACTGACACCCACGAGCCTCCGAATAGAGACGAGCGACAGAACTAGTCTAGCAGTACCGGTGGGCGCGCGAGGCTCCGGGAGCGTCTCCCAGAGGCAGCTTGGTGTCGAGCGCACTTCGCGCAGGCGCCGGTGGCGCGGATATCAAATCGCACGCTGCGGGGAGGGTGTTGCGATCCTCTGCGCGCAGCTTACGGCATTGGCCAATCCGCCGGGGTTGCAGGCGGCAGTAGTGCTCGGGACCGCCAACTTGATACTCCGGCGAGATACCGGCACTCGGCCTTCGCGGTCCCGAGCCTCCACTTCGCCGCCCGCCTTCGTTCAACCCCGCGCGGATTCGGTCCATTCCGCCCTTGACGGCGACATCTCCAACGACGAGATTCGCAGTCTGAAGATGGACCGAGGCTAGGGAGAGGATTTCGAACCAATGTGAACAACGGTGAACGCATCTTGCGCGGCAAGTGCGCTTCACGGCAACGCGGAGATCGGATGCTCAACCGCCCGATCGGGGTGACGTGCCTGGAGGAGCAAGCCGCTCCCGTCTCCCGTTCGCCCGTCGTTTCCGAGATACCGAGCACCCTCCGGCACGCGCGGGCCACGATGTCCGCGATGCTCGTCGCCGCCGACATGCTCAGCCTGCTCGTCGCCGGCACGATCGCGGTCACGGCATGGTCGTTCGTGAGGCCGGACGTCTCGCCGGTCCTCTACCTCGAACTCGCCCCTCTGACGCTCTTCTTCGTCGCGATCTACGCCGCGCGGCAGCTGTACCCGGCGATCGCGATGAGCCCCGTCGAAGAACTGCGGCGCCTGACCGTCACGACGACCGCGCTCTTCCTGATCCTGGCCACCCTCTCGTTCTACGTCCGCAACAACCTGATCTTCTCCCGCGCCATCTTCGGAATCTCCTGGGCCCTCGCGCTCGTGCTGGTTCCCGCGGGGCGGAGCCTCGCACGTGCGCTGGCCGTGCGGCTCAGCATCTGGGGCGAGGCCGTCGCGGTGGTGGGGCTCGGCCCCAAGGGTCGCACCGTCATCGAATACCTGCAGAAGAACCCGCGGCTCGGATTGAAGCCGGTCGTCGTCCTGAACGGCTTCGACGAGGACAGCGGACCCGTTCCCGACGTGGCCGTCTTCGAGTTCGCGGACTGGGCCCTCGGCGAGCGCCTGCCGGAACTCGCCGGCGTGAAGACGGCCATCGTCATCGGGGACGAGACGCCGCAGAAGTGGCTCTCCGCGATCATCGACGAGCACGCCGGGGAATTCGAGCGCCTGATCGTCATCTCGGGTTCACGACAGCCGGGAAGCCTCTGGGTCACCCCCTGCGACCTCGGCGGCGTGCTCGGGCTCGAGGTTCGTCAGAACCTGCTGAACGCGCGCCAGCGCTTCGTGAAGAGGGCCCTCGACATCGTCGCGGTGCTCGCGGGCGGGATCGTCCTGGTCCCGGTGTTCGCCGCGATCTCGGCGATCATAAAGATCAGCGCCGGAGGCAACCTCTTCTACGGCCAGCGCCGCATCGGGCTCTCGTCCGCGCGGTTCCGGATGTGGAAGTTCTGCTCGATGGTCCCCGATGCCGACCGCGTGCTGCAGTCCTACCTGGACCGGGACCCGGAACTGCGGCGCGAGTGGGACGCCGACCACAAGCTGAAGAACGACCCGCGCGTGACGTGGGTCGGCAGGTACCTGCGCTCCTGGAGCCTCGACGAGCTGCCGCAACTCTGGAACGTCCTCGTCGGCGAAATGAGCCTCGTCGGCCCGCGGCCGATCGTGGACGCCGAGGTGATCAAGTACGGCCACCGCTACAAGTACTACGCGGCCGTTCGCCCCGGCATCACCGGGATGTGGCAGGTCTCCGGCCGCAACAACGTCACCTACGACGAGCGAACGCTTCTGGACGAGTACTACGTCCGCAATTGGTCGGTCTGGCTGGACATCTACATCCTGGTCCGGACGCTCGGGATCGTGGTGCGCCGCAGCGGGGCCTACTGACGGGGATCGATGTCCCTACTCGTTGTCACCGACCACACCTTCATCCGCTGCGACGGCCAGGTCCTCGATACCTACTGCTTCGATCGCGCCTTCTTCGAGGACTACCGTCGCGTCTTCGGCGACGTCGTCGTCGCGGCGCGGATGAGAGACGGGGAGCGCCCATCGGGAGCGCACCGGTCCGACGGCGACGGCGTCCGGTTCATCGGGATGCCGAACGTCCATGGCCCGCGCTGGGTGCTCCGTTCCGGCGCGCTGATCGGGCCGACGCTCCGCGCGGCCGTGGCCCATGCCGAGGCGGTCTGTGTCCGGATCCCGGGGATGGCCGGCTACACCGCGGCCCGGGTGGCCGTCCGGAGCGGTCGGCCCGTGCAGTTCGAGCTGATCGGCGATCCGTACGAGGCGGGAAAGGCCGACCGGGCTCGCGTCGGCCTGGCCGGGTACGGATTCGGGGTGTTCCTGGCGCTGCGGACCCGCTGGATCGTGAGGCACGCGGTGGCGGGGAGCTACGTGAGCCGCGCGCACCTGCAGGCCCGCTACCCGGCCTGCGACGGCGTGCCGACGGAGAGCATCTCGAGCATCCGGCTGCCGCCGGAGCAGGTCCGGCCGCCGCGCGTCTTCGCCTCCGCGCCGGGGCCGCTGCGGCTGATCTGCGTCGCGAGCCTCCTGCCCGTCAAGGACCACGAAACGCTCATCGCGGCGGTCGCAAGGCTTCGCGCGGCGGGCATCGCCTGCGAGCTGCACCTGTGCGGCGAGGGCCCGCAGCTCGGCCTTCTGCAGGAGCAGGTCCGGCGCGAGGACCTCGGCGGGGTCGTGCAGTTCCACGGTCACGTTGCGGGCCGAGCCAACCTGGACGCCCGGCTCGACGCGGCGGACCTCTTCGTGCTGACGTCGCTGAACGAGGGCATGCCGCGCGCGATGCTCGAGGCGATGGCGCGCGGGCTCCCGGTCGTGGGGACGTCCGCGGGGGGCATCCGCGAGCTGCTCGAACCGGACCAGCTCGTGCCGGTGCGCGACCCGATCCGGCTGGCGGAACTCGTCGGCGGGCTGGCGCGCGATCCGGGGGCGCTGTCGCGCCTCGCCGGCCGGAGCCATGCCGTCGTCCGCGGGTACACGGCTGATATCCTGTCCGAGCGGCGCGTGCGCCTGCTCAGCACGCTTCGCGCCGCCGCCCGGGAGAGACGCGCATGAAGGAGTTGCTGTACCAGCTGCGCTGGGCCCTGCCCGTGTGGTTCGTGGGGTTGGCCACGAACTGGCTCCCCGAGAACCGCGTCACCGTGCGGCTGCGCGGCCGGCTGCTGGCCCCCTTCATCCGCTCGTGCGGGCGCAATTTCCAGGTCGGCGCGCACGTCGTGCTGCGCGAGACCGACCGCCTGACGGTCGGCAACGACGTCTACATCGCGCGCGGGTCGTGGATCGACTGCACCGGCGGCGTGACGCTCGAAGACGAGGTGATGTTCGGGCCCTTCGTCGTGCTGAGCACGGCGCTCCACGTCTTTCGCAACGGCTCCGCGCGCTTCGCGGGCAGCGTCGCCCGCCCGGTCAGCGTCGGGCGCGGGTCGTGGATCGCCGCCCACGCCGGGATCCGCGCCGGCGTGACGATCGGACGCGGCGTGCTGGTCGCGGCGAACTCGTTCGTGTCGGACGACGTGCCCGACGGCATGATGGCGGGCGGGGTCCCGGCCAAGGTGATCAAGCCGGTGCAGGAGATCCCGGCCGAGTTCCACTCGCGCCAGGAGTTCCTTCAGGACGGGCGCGGGGCGCCCTGAACGCGGCGAGTGGGCGGTAGTTCCGACTCGAGCACCTCGACCATGCCCGCCCAGATCCGCTCGCGCGCGAAGAGCGTCCGCGCGCGTTCCGCGCCGGCGGCGCCGTCGGCACGCCGAAGTTCGGGGTCGCAGAGATAGGCCAGCGTGGCGCGGCCGAGCTGCACGGCATCACCGAGAGGGACGAGCCGGCCGGTCTGGCCGTGCGCGACCGCGTCCCGCACCCCCACCGTGTCGTACGCGACCACCGGAACCCCCATCGCGGCGGCCTCCACGAGCACGTTTCCGAATCCCTCGCGTCGGCTCGGGAAGCAGAAGACGTCCATCAGCAGGTACGCGGTCGCGGTGTCGGCCATCCAGGGAACGACGAACACGCCAGCCGTCCGTTCGATGCTCCCACGGACGGACGCCGGCAGGGCGTCCTCCGTGTCGAACTTGCCGACGAGCAGCAGCTGAAGGTCCGGGATCGCCGCACGGCATCTCTCGAACACCTCGAGCAGGTCCGCGATCCCCTTGTCACGCGTGAACCGGCCGACGAAGCCGATGGTGGGGTGAGCCCCGAGGCCGAGTTCGGACGCCAGCCTGCGGGCCGCGTCACGGGTCGCATCGTCCCGCCGGAAGTGGGCGACGTCGATTCCGTTCGACGAGCCGGCGCCGATGACGTCCATCTTCGCGGGGCCACACAGCCCGAGTTCCGTGTAGCGGTCCCTGAGACTGGGACTGATCGCCAGGACCTTGGTCGCACAGCGGGACGCGATCCTCTCGGTGGCGCGCAGCACCTGCCGCTTCGGACCGTCGATGGTCTCGAGCCGCAGCGTCCTGAGGTGGTAGATGCGGCCCGGAGTGCGGGCGAGGAAGGCCGCGAGCGTGCCGAGCAGGCCCGCCTTCGGCGAGCCCGCCACGACCACGTCGGGCCGGATCCGGCGAAGCAGCCGGTACAGTGCCAGCAGGGCCGCGGCATCCGCCCAGGGCGCGATGTCGCGGCGCATCGGCACGGCATGCCAGGCGACACCCTCGCGCTCCGCAGAGGGCGCCAGGTCCGGTCCCGGCGACGCCACGACGGTGACGTCGAACCCGCTGCGGGCGACGAAGCCGAGCTGGCCGGCAAGCAAGACGCGGACCTGTTCCGCCGCCTCCGTCACGACGTAGACGACCTTCGGGCGCGACATCGCTCAGGCGACCGCGGCGGGGCGCAGGCCCCGGAGCCAGAGTTCGAGCATGAGCAAGGCGAACGTGAGGTTCTCGGCGTTTCGCGACGCCCCTGTCGGATCGGCCACCAGGCGGTCCACCAGCGTGCCGGCGAGGTACTCCCGCACGGCCGCCCCGGGCGCGCCGAGTGTATCCGCGACGAGCTCCCGCAGGTCGTGGCGCAGCCACTGAGCGACGGGTACCTCGAACCCCTGCTTGCGGCCGAACACCTCGGCGGGGAGCACGTCCCGGTAAGCGTGGTAGGCCAGCGCCTTGCGGCGCATGCCGGCGAAGCGCACGGCGCTCGGGAGCGTCAGAGCCGCCTCCACCACGCGATGGTCGAGCAGCGGGGAGCGGGCCTCGACCGACGCGGCCATCGAGGCGAGGTCCATCTTGACCAGGAAGTCCCCGGGCAGGTTCAGCAGGAGCGCGCCACGCGTCACGCGGGCGAGGGCGGAACCCGAGTCGCCGAGCGCGGGGAGCAGTCCCTCCTCGGTCGGACGTGGACGCGGCCGGATCCAGCCGTGGATCTTGTCCTCCTCGCGCAGGAGGTCCCGGCTCCAGGCCAGGAACTGCGAACCCGGGTCGACGCCGACGCCCGCCGCGAACTTCCCCGCGAATCCCAGTCTCGAGCGCCGATTCTTGCCGAGCGCCGCGGTGGGGCCGGCGAGCGCGGCGAGGCCCCGCGAGAGGAGCGGAAAGCGGTCCCGGACGTGCGCCGCGTAGTGCTGCCGGTACCCGGTCAGGACCTCGTCACCGCCGTCCCCATTGAGCACCACCGTCACGTGCTCGCGCGCGAGGCGCGACACCGCCCGCGACGCGATGAAACTGGAATCGTAGAACGGCTGGTCGCAGTGCTCCGCCATGAACAGCACGTCCGGAACCGGGTTCATCCGCAGCGGCAGAATCGTGTGGCGCAGCCCCAGCCGGCGGGCGACGGCGCTCGCGCGGCCCGTCTCGTCGATGGCCCGATCCGGCATCGATACGGTGAAGGCGTGGAGGTCCGGGGCGCCACGGGCGGCTTCGAAGGCGACGATCGAGGAGTCGATTCCCCCGGAGAGGAAGATCCCGACCGGCACGTCGCTGCGCAGCCGGATCCGGGTCGCCTCGCCGACGAGGTCGCGGAACTCGGCGGCGGCCGCGCGCACGGAGACAGGACGCGGGCTGTCGTCCTGCGGCAGCGACCAGTACTGCCGGATGCTGACGCGCTCTCCGTCGAACACGACGTTCGCGCCCGGGGGCACGCAGCGCACGTTCGAAAACACCGTCCCCGGCTGCGGCACGTACCCCAGAGACAGGTAGTCGTAGATCGCGCGATCGTCGAGGACCGGTGTCACACCGGCCGCGTCGAGCAGCACGCGGAGCGCCTTCAGTTCGGAGGCGAAGAACAGCTCACCGGGGGCGGTCGCGTAGTACAGCGGCTTCTTGCCCAGGCGGTCACGGGACAGCAGCAACCTGCGGGCGCGCTCGTCCCAGGCGGCGAAGCCCCACATCCCGAGCATGTCGTCGACGCAGGCGTCGCCGTGCAGCTGGTAGAGGTGGGGGATGACCTCGGTGTCGGAGTGGGACCTGAACACGTGCCCGGCGGACTCGAGCCGTGAACGCAATTCGACGTAGTTGTAGATCTCCCCGTTGCAGACGACGGCGACGCTGCCGTCCTGGCTGTACGCCGGTTGGCGGCCGCCGGCGACGTCGATGATGGCCAGCCTGCACATCGCGAGCGAGACGGGATTCCCGTCGGCCACCACCCTGTCGTCCGGTCCGCGATGCCTCATCTTCTCCAGCGCAGCGGCGAGGCGCCGGTGAACCTCCAACCGGGGCGACCAGGTGCCCGCGATGCCGCACACGCCCGGAGCCTCAGTACCCGGCCGGCTCGGCCTGGCGCTCGATCGGGGAGACCCGAACCGAGAGCAGGACGAGCAGCGACGGCATGGCGGCGTTCTTCACCGCGATGAAGACCAGGTTGTCCAGGTCGAGGATCAGCGCCACGAAAGAAAGCAGGATGAAAAGCGGCACGAGGTACAGGCGCACGTCGCCTTCGGGCACGCGGTTGTAGAGTCTCGAGGCCCAGCCGACCAGCAGTCCGAGCAGGACGAAGGAGAACGGCACCGCGAGCGGGCCGAAGTTCAGCATGGCCTCGCCGGCGAGGCCGAAGATCATGGTCGATTCCTGGCGGCCTGGGATGTACGCCCCGCTGTACCAGAGGAGGTTCGTCGTGAACTCCTGCTTGGTGCCGGGGCGGGCGGGCCAGAGGAACCGGGGCACGACAGCGAGGATGGCTCGCGCATACGTCTGGCCGTAGGCGAGCGCGGCGTTTTGCCCGGCGGACGTCAGCTTGTACAGCGCGTACGCCTGGACGTCGGCGCGTGCAAGGTCGAGCAGGAAGACCTTCTCCAGCGTGCGGCCCGTCTCCTGCTGCAGGTAGTCCCGCGCGCTCGAGCTCTGGAACGCCTCGAGGGACTCGCTGCCGACGCTCTTGTAGAAACCGTAGAAGTACATGAACGCGACGAGGACGACGAGCCCCATGACGAGGGCGCTGCGCGGCACACGCCGCACGCACAAGTGGATGATGCCGACGGCCCAGAAGAGCGCCCAGACCGTGTTGCTGCGGCTTCCCCGTAGCCCGCCGAAGTAGACGAATCGCAGCACGGAGAAGACGAACAGCACCGCGAAGATGCTGACGTACGACCGAAAGGCCGGGCGCTCGCGGAAGACCCACACCAGCAAAATCAGGAGCAGGACGGGAAAGCTTTCGGAGACGGTGAAGAGCGTACCGAAGCCCTGGAAAGCGGCGCCCTGCTCGTGCTCGAACGACTGCACATAGCCGGCGATGCCGCCAAATCGCGAGAGCACGATGACCTGCAGGATCCCGGAGATCGCCAGGAGTCCGAGGGCTGCGGGGATGAAGATCGTCGGCTTGACGGTCCAGAATGTCCGCATCGGGCGCAGCCGCCGCGACTTCATCGTCCCGACGACCACCCTGTACAGGAGCAGACCCGCGGCGTTCAGGATCGCCATCCGGCCCAGCCAGGGACGCCAGTCCGTGTAGGCCAGCCGCATGTTGGCGAGCCAGTAACCGGTGACGATGTGGAGCAGCGGGGCGACCACAAAGTGATATCCGCCCAGCATGCCCAGCAAGGCCGCGGGATTCAGGACGCCGACCCGGCCACGAAACCACTCCACCGCATCGGGGAGCACGAGCAGCCCGCAGACGAACAGCGGCGCGATGAACCAGTGCTGGATCCGTTCCGGATCGACCAGCAGGAAGACGCCGATGATGGCCGCGGTGACCAGTCCGCCGACGACGGTGGCCCGGATATCACCCGTGACCGGCGCGATCGCGGACCAGAGCATCCGGCGCAGGAGCGGCTCGGGCGTCGCCCCGTCGACCGGCGGACCGGCGTGGCCCGGATGGGCCTCCGGCAATATGTTCGAACGGGCGCGCAATGGGCTGGACTCCGCGGATCTCGGCTAATCTAGGGCATCCGGTAAGACGGGTCTAGTCGGCACGCCTTCGAGGCGTCGCGGACAGTTGCGGACGAGTCCCTGGAGGAGAGCGCGTGGTCCTCGCGAGGTTCGCCCGGCACCGGCTCACCTGCTTCGGCTACGCCGTTCGCGGGGTGCGGCTCGACGGCCTGTTCCGCGAGCTGGTCGAGCGGGAGACCTGGCTGGCGGACCGCTGGGCGGCCTATCAGGACGAGGCGGTGCGCCACCTCGTCCGGCATGCCTTCGAGACCGTCCCGCACTACCGGAACGTGCTGACATCGGCGGGGCTGGGCCCCGCCGACATCGGCTCCGCCTCCGACCTGCGGAAGCTCCCGAAGCTCTCGAAGCCGCAGGTCCGCGCGGCAGGCCGCGCCCTGCTGAGTCAGGCCTACGACCCTTCCTCGCTGGAAGCCATTCACACGAGCGGGTCGACCGGCATTCCGTTGTCGCTGTTCGGCGACAAGGCCCGGCGGGCCAGCATCGTCGCGGGTTTGTGGCGGATCTACGCCCGCTCCGGTTGGCAGCCCGGCGAGCCCATCGCGAGCATCTGGGGCCTGAAGCCGGCCGATCGCGCGCGGCACGCGGCGTGGCATTTCGCGAAAGACCTCGTGAGCGGCGTGACACACCTCGACGCCTTCCAGGCGAACGACCAGGAGTACCGACGCTGGGTGTCCGTCCTGCGGCAGCGCAGGCCGACGGTCCTCGTGTGCTACGCGTCGTCGGGTGCGCGGTTCGCCCGCTGGCTGCTCGACAAGGGGGAGCGGATCGACTCGATCCGGGGCGTCTACTCGACGAGCGAGACGCTGCTGGCGCCGCAACGAGAGGAACTGTCCCGCGCGTTCGGGGCCACGGTGTACGACCTGTACGGCTGCGGGGAGGTCACCCACATCGCGTGCAGCTGTCCGGTCGGGAACCTGCACATCAACCCCGACATGGCGATCGTGGAGGTGGATGGCGATCGGGACGCCGCGGGCGACGCGCGTCCATTCCTGCTCACCGGGTTCGCGAACCGGGCGATGCCATTCCTCCGCTACGCGAACGGCGACCGCGGACGGCTTCGCGCCGGCGCCTGCTCGTGCGGGCGCCAGACGCCGCTGCTGGACCTCGAGATCGCGCGCGTCGCGGACGTCTTCACTTTCGGGAACGGCAAGCAGTACCCGAGCCTGTACTTCATCCTCCGCCTGTACCGCGCCGGCTTCGACGGGGTCGAGCTGTTCCAGTTCCACCAGACGGCACTGGACAGGATCCGGCTCAAGGTGGTGCGGAACGAGCGCTTCGACGCGGCGACCGCGGCCGAGCTCGATCGTGTCGTCGAAGAGATCCAGGACCACGTCGAGCGGCAGGCGATCGTCGAGCTGGAGTACGTGGACGCGATCGAACTCGGCGGCTCCGGCAAGCACTTCTACGCCAAGAGCGACGTGAGGCCGGCGGCACCGTGACGACCGCCGCGACGCCCGCCGCGCGGTCGAGCCTGCGGACCGGGTTCTCCTGGCTGCTCGGGGCCAACGTCATCAGCGCAGGCTGCCGCTGGGCGATGGCGTCGATCATCGCGAAGCTGGGGTCCGCCACCCTTCTGGGGGAATTCGCGATCGGCCTGGCGATCACCACCCCGGTGTTCTTCCTCTCCAGCCTCGGCCTGCGCTCGGTGCAGGCGACCGATGCCGCGCGCCGATTCGGCCGGCACGAGTACTTCTGGCTTCGTGCGTGCACGACGGTGGTGGCGCTCCTGCTCGTCGTCGGCATTGCGGCAGGGACGGGCTACCGCGGGCGCGCCTTCTGGGTGATCACGCTGGTCGGGCTGTCGAAGGCGTTCGAGGCCATCGGCGACGTCACCTTCGGGTTCCTGATCCAGGGCGGCCGGATCAACCGGGTGGCGTTCTCGACCGCCCTCAAGGGAGGCTTCGGTGCGCTGGCGCTCGGGGCGGCGCTCTACCTGACCGGCAGCCTCGTCTGGGGTTCCGGCGCCATGGCGCTCGCGATGGCGCTGGTCGTCGTCCTCGTCGATCTCCCGGGCCTCCGGGGTGATGGGCCGTCAACGGCCGCGTCGGGACAGGCGGTCTCGGCGCGCCGCCTCCTGGACCTGGCCCTCCACGCCCTTCCGGCCGGCATCGCCGGCGGACTCGTCGCCCTCGAGATGAACGTGCCCCGCTACTTCCTCGACGCGACGTGGGGCGCGGCGGAGGTGGGCCTGTTCTCCGCCGCCATCGCGTTCGTCTCGGCGGGACACATGATCATCTCCGCCGTCATGGAGGCCGCCTCGCCGCGCCTCGCGGAACTGGCGCTGCACGGCGCCTGGTCGCGCTTCGCGCGTTTGCTCGGACGGCTGTCCCTCGTCGCGGCCGCGGTCGGTGTCGCCGGGATCCTGGGCGCGCTCGTCGCCGGGCCGTGGGCCCTGCGGCAGTTCTTCAGCGCCGAGTTCGAGCCGTTCGCCCCGCAGCTTCTGACCGTGATGGTCGCGGGCGCGTTCGTCTATCTCGCCTCGGTGATCAACTACGCGCTGCTCGCGATGCGGCGGATGCGGACGAGCGTCCTGTTCGTCGGGCTGGCGTGCCTGGTCGTCGCCGCGGCGAGTTGGGCGCTCGTCCCCGCGGGCGGCGGCGGCGCCGCCGGCATCGCGCTGGCCCTCGGGTATGGAACGCACGTCGTGTTGGGGGCCGGGTTCATCTGCGCCACCTCCTTGCGGGCGGCGCGCACGGAAGCGGGTCGCTGATCGAAGGGCGTCCGTTCAGCGCTTCATCAACGACACGCTCACCGAAAAGCACCGGTCCCGCATGTGCACGACCGAGATCTGCTCGATTTCGAAGTCCACGGAGACGGTGGTGAACCCGCGGCTGTAGTGCAGGTCGTAGCTGCTGCCCATCACGACGGTGGGGCAGGAGAGGGCGTCGAAGCGGAACTCGGTGCCCTCGGCGAGGCCCTTGATCGCGCCGGCGATCATGTTGCCGATCTCGGCGACGCCGTCGAGGGTCTCCTCGTTGAAGTCGCGCTGCTCCTCGCCGAGCAGGCTGCCGGACAGCAGCAGCGCCGCGCGCTCGGAGAGGTTGAACAGCATCGTCCCGGCGTACGGCCCGAGCAGGCCGACCAGGACCGAGACGCGCTGGCGCGTCTGCAGGTACTTCGACGCGCCGACCGGGACCGGCGTGATGCCGGTCATCTCGAGGCCCGACACGGTGCCCCTGGCGACGCGCTCGAGCAGGATCGGGTTGACGCTCAGGCCCAGAGTCTCGGCGATGGCATTCGGCATGGAGGACTCCCCGGGACCCGTTCGCACCAGGCCCGCCGCTCTCATCGGCCCGAGTTCGGGATTGTTGAGGGGTGTGCCGGAACGGGGCGCCGGCGGTGGCGCCCCCTCTCCGAGCCCCCTCAGTTCATCTTCGCGAGCCGTATCCGCTCGACGCTGTAGACCTTCTTGTCGGAGGAGCGGACCACCCTGATCGCCTTCCGCAGCGGCAGGTTCAGCACGTTCGGGAGGCCGGACGCGGTACATTCCACGCCGCCGTCGCCGCACTTCCGGAACGCAATCTCGCCCCGGTCGTTCAGCCAGCGGAACGTCCCGCCCGACCGCTCCACGCTGATCGTCACGTCCTTCGCCGGGTCGGCGACGTCCCTGATGAAGGTGAAGGTCGCCTTCTCGATGTCTTCGAACTTCGTGCTCCCCGGGTCCACGATCGCCTGGAGCGCGCCGATCGCGCCGTCCAGGTACTCCGGGGACATCCGGAGCTCCGGCTCGTACTGGACTTCCGGTCCCATCCACATCAGCCGCCCGCCGCTGCTGCCGCCGACGGGCTGCACCTCGGTCGGCGGATTCGTCAGGTCGCGAGGAACGCTCGCCGCGGCCGGGTCGCGCGCGTCGGCGTCCCCCTCGCCGCCGTTCGTCGTCACGGCCGCGGGCGTCCCTGCACCCTCGCCCCCCGTGGCGGGACCCGCCGGGTCCGCCCCCGAACACCCGACGAGCGAGAGTCCCACCGCGAGTCCCACCACGCTTCCGAACGCGACGACGACCTTCATGTGTCCCCCCGTGAGCGCCGCGGATCCATCCCGGCGCGTGCTCGCCCCGATCTCCCTGTGGGGGCGGGGCTCTGCCCCGCCCGGGCGGGGCGAAGCCCCGCCCCCACACCGGGCCTCCGCTACGGCTGCGGCTGCTTGGCCACCAGCCGCAGCTGGTTCGTCGGCTTGAGGCCGCCGGCCACGTCGTCCGAGAACGTCGCGGACAGCGTCGCCTCCGTGTTGAAGATGCTCGGGATGCCCGAGCCCTTGCAGCTCGTCTTGTCGTTGCAGGGGGCGAGCTTGATGTTGGCGCTCGGGACGGACCAGCTGAACTTCCCGCTGTCACGCTTGATGCTCAGCGTGATCTTGCCGCGCGTCTTGGAGTCCAGCTCGATCGTGGCCTCCTCGATCGCGTGGAACGCGTCCCCGCGCAGCGCCTCGAAGGCCTCGATCTCGCCCTGCAGGAGGTGGGCGTTCACCTTGAACTCCGGCGGCGCCGGCGTCGGATTCGATGCGTCGTCCGGCGAGTAGGCCACCGGCGCGTTCCACTGGAGCACGCCGCCCGCGCCCCCGACGGGCTGCACCTCGGTGGGGACGCCCGAGTGCGTGGGCGACCCCCCAATACCGACCGCCACCGCGATCAACACACCGACGACGCCGGCCCCCACGACTCCGGCAGCGACGAAGCCCCAGTCCCGTCCCGTCATGGCCGACCCCCTCTCCTCACAACCCCAACAGCCGTTCCGCACCGCGGCGCGTGGACTCCAGGCCCAGCCGCCGTGCCTCGTCCCGCGCGGACGCGGCGTGCGCCCGCGCCGTCGCCGCGTCGCCCGCCGCGGCGGCCGCGCGCGCCGAGGTCAGCGCCGCGACGGCGCGCTCCGGCGCGCCGCTGGCGCGGTCGCCGCGCACCGCCCGCGCGACCTTCGCGGCCTCGGCGGCGCGCCCCAGCTGCAGCAGGGCCTCCGCCTCGGCCAGCCGGAGGCGGGTCGCGGTCAGCCCGGCCGCGCCGGCCTCCCCCGCGCGGGCCGCGGCGAGCGCCGCCGCGGCGTCGCCGCGCGCGAGCGCGAGCGTCGCGCGCGTGAGGCGCAGG
>JADHED010000902.1_pt1 | contig 28784 bp, 25 predicted proteins | sample 8952041 | NCBI WGS metagenome assembly JADHED01 (sample SAMN16124423, study PRJNA663239) | bioreactor sludge metagenome | isolation source: sludge (control) | place: India:Bengaluru | collected 2018-09-08
CACCACACTAGAAGACCAGACGCTCCGCACCATGCCGAGGTGACGCGAAAACGGAAGGGGCGGCTTCTCCCGGCGGCCGGCCGGTCGGGTTAGCCTCAGGGCGTGGAGCACCTGCCCATCCTGTTGCTGATCGGCGGAGCGCTGGCGCTGTTCGCCCTCGAGTGGGTGCGGGCGGACGTCGTCGCGCTCGGCGTCACGCTCATCCTCACGCTGGCCGGGACCGTGAGCGTCGAGGATGCCTTCGCCGGCTTCTCGAGCCCCGCGGTCATCACGGTCGTCGCCATGTTCATCCTCAGCGCGGGCCTGATCCGGACCGGGGTGGCGGATTTCCTCACCGACGTCCTCGTGCGCCTCGGCGGCGGCCGCCCGATCCCGCTGACACTGGCGGTCATGGGGTGCGTCGGCGCCATGTCGGCCTTCATGAACAACATCGCCGCCACGGCGATCCTGCTCCCGGCGGTCTTCGCCGTCGCCTCCCGGTCGAACTACCCGGTGAGCCGCCTGCTCATCCCCGTCTCCTTCGGCTCCCTCCTCGGGGGGCTCGTCACGCTCATCGGGACGCCGCCGAACCTCATCGTCTCCAACGCCCTCGAAGAAGCCGGGTTCGCCTCGTTCCGGATGTTCGACTACCTGCCGACCGGTCTCGCGGTGGCGGTGACCGGTGCGCTGTACATGGCGTTCATCGGTCGCCACCTGATCCCCGAGCGCCGGCCCGCGCGGAGCCTCGCCGAGCGGTTCGAACTCGCCGGCTACGTGACCGAGGTCGTCGTCCCCGAGAAGAGCCCGCTCGCCGGGCAGACGCTGCGGCAGGCGGCGCTCCCTCGCCGGTTCGGAATCGCCGTGGTCCGCATCCGACGCGCCGGGGAGGACCGGCCGCCGTTCAGCCCCACGGCCGACACGGTCCTCGCCGCCGGGGACCGCCTCGTGGTCGAGGGCAGCGTCGAGAAGCTACTCGAGATGAAGGAGAAGAGCCCGCTGCGGCTGTACGCCGCAAGCAAGTTCAGCGAGGAGATCCTCGCCGGGGACGGCCTCGTGCTCGCGGAGGCGGCGCTGGCGCCCGGCGCCTCGCTCGTAGGGCGGTCCATCAACCAGGGCCATCTCCGCCGGAACCACAACGTGCTCGCCCTCGGGCTCCGGCGGCGGGGGCGCACCATCGTGCAGAAGTTCACGTCGGTGCCGCTCGCCGTCGGCGACGTGCTACTCGTGCAGGGCACGCCGGAGGCCATCGCGGAGATGGCGCGCAGTTCGGACTTCCTCGTCACGAACCGCCTTGACCATGCACCGCGCGACCGGCGGCGGGCTCCGTTGGCTCTGGCGATCATGGCTGCCGCCATCGCGGCGGCCGCCACGGGGCTGCTCCACATCTCGGTCGCCGGGATGGCGGGCGTCTTCCTCATGGCCCTCACGGGCTGCGTCCGCGTCCAGGACCTCTACGGGCCCGTGGAGTGGAGGGTCGTGTTCCTGATCGCCCTCATGATGCCGCTCGGCACGGCCCTCGACGACCAGCACACGGGGACGGCCCACTGGCTTGCGGACCACCTCGTCCTTCTCACCGGCGACGCCGGCCCGCTCGTCGTCCTCGCCGCCCTGTTCCTCTTCGCCACGGCAGTGACGGAGGTCATGTCGAACGCCGCCGCCTCCGTGCTCCTCGCCCCCATCGGCATCGCGATCGCCACGAGCCTCCGCCTGGAGCCCCATCCGTTCCTCATGGCCATCGCCATCGGCGCGTCCACGACGTTCCTGACACCGATCGGCCACCAGGCCAACGTCCTCGTCTACGGCGTGGGCAACTACCGCTTCTCGGACTTCCCGCGCACGGGAGCGCTGCTCAACGTCCTCGTGTTCGCCGTGACCGTCGCCGTGATACCCGTCGTCTGGCCGTTCCGCCCGCTCGGATGACGGTCGCTTTGCCGTCCGCAGCGGCGCCGGAGGTCGGCTATCCTCCCGGCGGGCACCGGAAGGGGGCGCCCGGAGGGAAGATGTCCGCCGCGATGCCGTGCCGCAGGGTGTTCGACAACGACCTCTATCTCGAGGAGCAGACCACCGCCATCCTCGAGCGCATGAAGGCGGTGGGCGGCAAGCTGTACCTCGAGTTCGGCGGCAAGCTGGTCCACGACCTCCACGCCGCGCGCGTGCTGCCGGGCTTCGACCCCGACATAAAGCTGCGCCTCCTCAAGCGGCTCAGCGCGCAGACGGAGATCATCCTCTGCGTGTACGCCGGGGACATCGAGCGCCGGAAGGTCCGCGGCGACTTCGGCATCACCTACGACGCGGACACGGGGAAGCTCATCGACGATCTCCGGGCGGAGGGGCTCGAGGTCCGGGCGGTGGTGGTCACGCGCTATGCGGGGCAGCCCTCCGCGGAGGCGTTCGTCAACAAGCTCCGGCACCGCGGCATCCGGGTCGTCACCCACGGCACGATCGCCGGCTACCCGACGGACATCGACCGGGTCGTGTCGGACGAGGGCTACGGCGCCAGCGAGTTCGTGGAGACGGACGCTCCCCTCGTCGTCGTGAACGCGCCGGGGCCGAACAGCGGGAAGATGGCCACCTGCCTCACCCAGGTCTACCACGAACACCGGCGGGGCGTCCGGGCCGGCTACGCCAAGTTCGAGACGTTCCCCATCTGGAACCTCCCGCTGCGCCACCCGGTCAACGCCGCCTACGAGGCCGCCACGGCCGAGCTGCGCGACGTCAACATGATCGACCCCTTCCACCTGGAGGCTTACGACAAGCGCGCCGTCAACTACAACCGTGACATCGAGGCGTTCCCGCTGCTGCGCCGGATCCTCCAGCGCATCACGGGCGAGTCCATGTACCAGTCCCCCACCGACATGGGCGTGAACCGGGCCGGCTTCGCCATCGTGGACGACGAGGGCGCGCGGGCGGCGGCCCGCGCGGAGATCGTACGCCGGTACTTCCGGTACGCCTGTGACGAGGCCCTCGGGCTCGCGGACCACGGCACGGTCCGCCGGATCGAAGCGCTCCTCGAGGAGTTCGACAGCCGCCCGGAGGACCGGGCGGTCGTGAAGCCGGCCCGGGAGGCCGCGGAGACCGCACGGCTGGGGGGCGACAACGGCCACCACGGCGTCTACAGCGGGGCGGCCGTGGAACTCCCCGACGGCCGCATCGTGCGCGGCCACAACTCGCCGCTGCTCCACGCCAGCGCCGCGCTGGTGCTGAAGGCGATCAAGGAACTGGCGGGCATGCCCGCCCACCTGCACCTGATCAGCCCGCCGGTCATCGAGTCCATCGGGGCGTTGCGGAAGGACCTGCTCGGCCTCGAAGCCATCAGCCTGAACCTCGAGGAGACGCTCATCGCGCTCTCCATCAGCGCGACGATGAACCCCATCGCCTGGCAGTCGATGCAGATGCTCCCGCGCCTGCGGGGCTGCGAGATCCACCTCACCCACCTGCCGACCCCCGGCGACGAGCGGGGCCTGCGCCGCCTCGGCGTGAATCTCACCTGCGACCCGCAGTTCGCCTCGGAGAAGCTCTTCGTCTCGTGAGGCTCACCCGCCCGCCGCCGGGAGGATGACGACCGGGCGGCGGACGCCGACCCGCAGGCGCGTCGTGCCGTCGATGAGCGCCAGGCGACCCGAACGCGCTCTCAGGAGGGAGAGCGTCTCCGGAGCGAAGCGCCGCGCGCCGAAGCCCTCGGTCACGACGAGCGTGAAGCCCGGCTCGGGATCCAGCACGTCGGCGATGTCCATCCCGGCGCAGACGAGGCCCGGCGCGCCCGCCGCCTCCACCGCCGCGAGGCAGGCGGCGTCGGCGTACTCGACGACGGACACCCGCCCCGGGCCGGGCCCCGCGAAGGCCAGCGTCCCCGCGGTCTCGCCGCCGCGGCCCCAGACGCCGGTGATCACCGCCGCCTCGCCGGCGATACGCGCGCCGCGGTCGTTCACGGACTCGACCGTCCCGGGCAGGAAGGCGCGGACCTCGAGCTGCTCGAGCAGCGGCTCGATCACCACCATCCCGAAGACGTGGTCGATGCGGTTGACCCGGCCGCGGACCGGGGACACCGAGAACCGCTGCCGGCGGGGCGTGACCAGCGCCGCGACCCACTGGCCGCGCTCCACCTCGTCCCCGGGCGCGACCCGGAGGAGGTTCCTCAGGCGCCGCGGCTCCACGTCGAGGTCCCGCGCGGCCTGCACCGTCGTGTACTCCCGCGCCGCCTCGGGCTTCTCCCGCAGGAGCAGGACGCCGCCGGGCAGGATCCGCTCGAAGACCCCCGCCACGGGGGACCGGTAGGTCTTCGGGAACCCGAAGTGGCGCGGCCGCGTCGCGAGGGCCTCGCCGACCTCGACCGCGTCCCCCGGCTTCTTCGTCAGGTGGGCGGGGAGGTCTTCCGGCGGGATCTCCAGCGCCGCGGCGGCCTTGAGGAAGAACGGCCGCAGGAACTGCCGCGTGCTGCGGGCCACGACGGTGTCCCTGGCGACGGCGTCGCCGGGGGCCACGAGGACCGTGCCCGGGATCGCGAGTTCGCGCGCGAGGACGAGCGGGCCGGACCGCGCGGGCTCGCGGGGATCCTCGGGCCGCGGCGGCGGGACCCAGGCGGGCGGCCACGGCGCCTCCGCCGCGCCCTCCCCGGCCCCTACGAGCACGCCGAGTCCCTCGATGAGCTCCGTCGCGAGGTCCGGGGCCACGGCCGCCACCGCCCCGAGGTGCGGGAACAGGAAGTCGCGGTCCGCGGCCAGCACCGCCCCCGCGGGCGGGGCGAGCCCCGCGGCGAGGACCCGCACCGCCGCCGACGCCGGCGAGTGCGAGAGGATCCCGCCGCTGCCGACGACGAGCGAGACGCCGTCGAGACGGACGGGCGGCCGCGGCTCGACACGGACCGGGCGCTCCCGCAGCAGGTCGTTCACGTCCGGCCCGTCGAGGACCGGCGCCTCGGCGGTCCGCAGGGCCGCGTGGTGCTCGCGCACGGCCTCCCGCAGCGCCACCGCCGCCACCGCCCACTCGATCCGCATGTCGAGGGGCGTCGCGGGCAGCGAGGTCGGGTGGGCGTGCTTCTCGCCGACGCGGTTCCAGAGCGCCTTCGGGTCCACCCCTTCGCCGAGGACGTCGAGGACGGTCCCTGGTCCCGCCGTCGCCAGCACGTTCAGGATGCTGTAGCTCATGCCCAGGTTGGCGCTGACCGTGCGGACCGACCGGCCGGCCTCGGCGGTGAACACGTCCGTCGTGGCGCCCCCGATGTCCACCGCGAGCACGCGGCCCGCGAGCGAGCGCGAGACGTGCTCCACCGTCCGGGCGAAGGCGGCGGGCGTGGGCAGCACGGGCGCCGCCACCCACTCCGTGAGCCGCTGGTAGCCCGGCGCGTGCGACATCACGTGGTCCATGAACAGCGCGTGGATGGCGCGGCGGCAGGGCTCGGGGTTCTCCGTCCCCTCGTTCGGCCGGAGGTTGTCCACGCACTGCACGAGGAACCGGTCGCCGAGGACGATCCGCACCGCCTCGCGGGCGTTCACGTTGCCGGCGAAGACGACGGGGAGCCGCGCGCCGGGCGTGAGTTTCGGGACGAGCCCGGCCTCGGAGATGAGCTCCGCGAGGAAGGCCGGCCCGGTGACGTTGTCGGCGTCGAAGCCGCCCGCGAGGAGGATCATGTCCGGGCGGAGCGACTTCAGGTCCTCGATCTTGCGGTAGGGCCGGCGGCCGTCATCGAGCGCCAGCACGTCGAGGACGATGGCCCCCGCCCCGAGGGCCGCGCGGTCCGCGCTCCGCGCCGTGATGTCGCGCACGAGGCCGAGGACGACCATCGCGAGGCCGCCGCCCGCGCTCGACGTGGCGAGGAGCGGGATCGCCGGCTCGCCGCCCCGGAGCAGCGTCTCCCCCGTCGCGCGCTCGAGGCCCTCGAGCGCCCGCACGAGGCCCACGGTGACATCCTCGTGCGGCTTCTCGACGGTGGTCGGCGACTCGGCCCGGACGTAGCGCCACGCCCGGTCCTTCACGAACAGCACGGCCTTGGTCGTCGTGCTGCCGACGTCGGCGACGCAGAAGCGCGTCGGCCGCGCGGGGAACTCGCGGCCCTGCCCCCGGACGGTCCCGCTCACAGCCTCTCAGGATAGCCCCCCGTGCCGGGTCGATCACCCATTCCGCCCGGAAGGCGGGCAGAGTGCGGCCCCACGGCGCAATTGAGGTAGAGTCGCAATTGACCAGCCCATGCACAACCCCTATCTCGATCGGTACAGGCGGGCACGCGAGGAGTCCTACGGACGCCTGGGCCTGCCGGCACCCTCCGCGGCCGGCCACGGGCCCGACGGGGGCTACGACCTCCGCGCCGAGTCGCACTTCCGATCGCTCCGGCTGTCGCTGATCGAGGAGTTCGCCTTCTCCGTCCCCACGCGCCCGGCGATCGAGGCCATCGCGGAGCGGTGCCCGCGCGTGGCGGAGGTCGGCGCGGGGACCGGCTACTGGGCCTGGCTCCTCGCCCGCGCCGGCGTGGACGTGGTGACGATCGAGCGGACGCCGCCGCGGCGGCAGTGGTTCCCCGCCACGCACCGCCGCCGGAGCGCGCTCCGCCGCTACCCCGGGCACGCCCTCTTCTTCTGCTGGCCGCCGTACTGGAACGAGATGGCCGCCCGCGTCCTCGCCCGCCATCCCGACCGGGACGTGGTCTACGCCGGCGAGGCGGCGAACGGGTGCACGGGTTCGGCCTCGTTCCATCTCGCCCTCCGGCACCGCTACGACCTCGTGGCCTCGGTCCCGCTCCCGGGCTTCCTCGGCCTGCGCGACGGCCTCCGGATCTACCGCCCGCGCGCTCCCTCCGCGTAGCGCCACGGCATCCGGGGCGGCCCCGCCATTGACACGGCGCGGCCCCGGGCCGGACAATCCGGGGGTCGGGGCCCGCCGGGAGGACTCCCATGGCCGTCCGGTACATCGCCGCGCCTCTCTCCCTCCTGGCGGCCGCCGCGATCGTCCTCCTCTTCTGCCGGGATCCGGGGCCGGCGGACAGTCCGCTGACCCTCGCGGGCGTGGACGCCGGCCTCGCCCCGCACGACGAGCTCGCGTGCCTTTTCCCGGAGGGAGCGGCGGTCTGCATCCGGCTCCAGCGGATCGAGGAGGCGGACCGGGAGCTCGCGGACTGCCTTGCGCCGCTGGGCCGCCCCGCGGAGGAGATCCGGCTGTCCCGGATCCTCTGCGCCGCCCTGCGGCTCACGTCCCGGATGCCCGGCGTGGACCTCGCGAGGCCGGCGGGCATCGCGCTCGGCGTCGGCTCCGGCGGCGATCCCTCCCACCTGGTCCTCGTCGGCGTTTCCGACGAGGCCGCGCTGCGGAAGGCGACCGATCCGTCGTGGACCCTCCGCCTGCACGGCCCCTACGCCGCCGTGGGACCGGACGCGGCCTTCGTGGGGGCGGTCACCCGGCGCGACATCCCCGTGCCGCTGGCATGGCGGCTGCTCGACGGCGACCTGTCCGTGGCGGCGGACGCCGCGGCGCTGCGCGGGCTCGTGGGGTGGGGGCCGCCTCTGTGGCGAACCCCGCCCGACGAGGGTCCGTGGGGGTCGCTCGCGGAGCTGTGGTACTCCCTGGACGACTTCGCGGAGCTGCTCACGGACCTGGAGTGCATCGCGGCCAGCGCCACCCTGTCGGAGGGCGACCTTTCTCTCACGATGCGCATGCACCTGGCGGCGGACTCCGCCGCGGCCCGGGAGGTCGAAGGCTGCCGGTCCGGACCGGCAGGACTTGCGCCGGTCCTCGGCGACGACGCGCTGCTGCTCGTCGAGGCGCAGGCCGAGGCCATCCCGTGGGTGGACCTGCCGGGCATACTCGCACCGGGCTCCGCGGCCCCCTCGACGCCGGACCCCACGCCGCTCTCGGCCTGCCTTTCGGGCCTGGCCGTACGAATGTCGGTGCGGGAGGGCGCGGAGTTCGGGGCGGTCCTCCGGGTCACGGACCCGGTGGCCTACGCCGCCGCCCTCGACCGCTGGTTCGAAGCCCTGCCGGACCGGGAGCGGTCATCCCCCGTCCCGCGGGAATCCGGCCCCGAGTGGAGGCACCGCGGGATCCGCGTGCGGAGCGCGTCCACGGACCTCGGGACGCTGTCCGAGTCCTCGCCGGACCCCATGTGGCGGGACATGGTCCGGACTCTGTACGGCGCCGGGCGGATGGACGTGCACTACTCGGATCCGCTGCCGGACTCGGGCCTGGCCGTGGCCACCGGGGGCGCCGGCGCGGAAGCCGCCATGCGCGAACTCATCGACCGCGTGCAGGGCGGCGCCGCGGGGGCCTCCCCCCGCCTGTGGAAGGAGGCGACCCGGGGGTTCCCGGAGAGCACGTGCGCCGTGCTGTGCCTGGACGTCGGGCGGTTGATGCCGCTGGTGCTGCGCACCGCGCCGCTGAGCGAGGAGCAGCGGCAGCGCCTCGCGGAGCCGCCGGACGACGCGCTGCTCGGCCTGTACGTCGCCACGGAGGGCACCACCCTCCGCATCGGCGGCCGGGTGGCGCTCTCGCCGTGGCTGGCATTCCTCGAACGGGCGCTGAACCAGAAGTGATCCCCGGCCGGCCGCGCCCCCGCCGGCGTAGAATGGCCTGATGCGAAAGTCGCCCGCATACCGGGGGGTGCGCGGCCAGTGGCGTGTCGCCGGCTACGGACGGAGGGGAGTCCGTCTCCTGCTGATGGCCGTCCTCGTCGGAGGCGCGGCGATGGCGGCTCACGCCCTGCTGCCCTCCCCACACCGGGTGGGGGCCTCCGACCTGGCCGGGCTCTGGGCCGCGCTGGCGGCCGTGGCCGGACTCGCCCACCTCCTCGCGGCCTTCTTCGGCCGAAGGTGCCTCGCCCTGCAATCCCCGCCGAGCGTCCTCGCCGGCTTCGGGGTCTTCTTCGGGGCGCTCCTCCTCGCGGCCCTTCTGCTGCTCGGGAGCCTCTCGCATCCCTGGCAGCCCGACGATGAGTTCAGGGCGCGGACAGGCTGCCTGGCCAGGCTCAACGCTCTTGGTGGGCTTCTCCTCGATGCTCGGGAGGAGGGCGCCCTGCGCGTCCTCGCCGGCGCGGCCTTTCTCGCCCAGGTGGCGGACCGGGTCAACGACGAGGAGCTGGGCATCTTCCTGTGCCCCGCCGACCCGGAGGCGCCGGCGGAGAACCGGCGCGCCGCGCTCCACTGCTCCTTCCGGGGTCCGGACCTCGAAACGGCACGCCGGTTCGTGGAGGGGACGCTCCTCCCGGGGACCGTCATCGCCGCCGAAGCCCGCGGGAGATCGAACGGCGAGCCCCCGCACTCGAGCGACTGGTGCGTCCTCCGCGCGTCGGGCAAGGTCGAGATGCTCCCGTCCGCCGAGGCCGCGCCCCACCTGGGGACTCTCGTCCGCTGACGCGTGTCGGCACGCCGCGGGACCGGTGCATGGACTCGACCGGCGCACAGTGGCCTGGCGCCGACTCGCTACTCGATCGCGTAGCGGCCGCCGCGGGCGGTGATGCGGAAAGGGGCGGGGTCGAGATCGTGGTAGAGGAAGTTCAGCCAGCCCTTCGCCGCGGACTCCATGAGCAGGGGCGGCTTGACCTCGGCCACCCGCGCGGGCTCCAGATCGTAGGCCATGATCCGCGCCGGCGAGAGGTGGTGGCGGGTGGGGAACAGGTCGCCCCAGAACAGCGCGCGGTCCGAAAGCACGAGCACCTGGTGGCCCGGGCTGTGCCCGCCGGTGACGCGGCCGGCCACGCCGGGGAGGATCTCGCCGTCCCCGGGCAGGAGCACGAGCCGGTCCGCCGGCGGCCGGTCCTCCTCCCGGTAGGAGCGGTTGTGCAGGACGTGCGGGTCGTTCATCGCCGCCCACTCGCGCTCCTGCACGAGGTAGCGGGCGCGCGGGAACCGGTCGCCGCCTCCGGCGTGGTCGAAGTGCAGGTGGGTGTACGTGACGTGGGTGACGTCCCCGGGCGCGACGCCGTGCGCCGCGAGCGACTCCTCGAGGGTCGGCTCCTTGACGATGGCGAAAGCGTCCCGGTCCACCGTGGCCCCGATCCCCGGCTCGACGACGAGCACGTAGCCCGGCCCGCGCACGAGGAGCCCGTGGGTGGCCATCCGGATGCGGTGGCGCTCGTCGGGCGGCATCCACTCCTGCCACCGCTCGCGGGGCACCATGCCGAACATGGCCCCGCCGTCGAGGCGGAACTCGCCGTCGGAGAGGACGTCCACGCGCAGGCGGCCGATCTCGATGGTCACGGGCGGTCCCCCCGGGTCCTCACCGCGCCGCCGCGGCGTCGAGCTCCACCGCCCCCGCGTCGCCGGCCTCCCCCGCCGGCCGCCGGGACCCCCGCTGGTCCACGGCCGGCAGCCTCGTCCGGAACCGCTGGCGCGAGAAGAGGAACGGCTCCCCCTGAGCCCTGGCGCGCCGCTTCACCGCCCCCCAGAACTCCTCCGAGAGGGGGGCCGGTCCGAGCCGCCCGGCGATCTCCGCCTCCACGGCGCGGAAGAACGCGATCCACGCCGCGTTCTCCGGGCGCGAGGGCCACGTGTCGGATTCGGTGAAGAACGTCGTGCCGGTCATGTCGCCGAAGGAGGCTCCGAAGTCCGGTCCGAGGACGCCGGCGTAGTCCTCCCGCAGCACCTGGAGCACGAGGTTCAGGAGGCGGCCGGTCCACGGGTCGGGAAGCGGATAGTCCGCCGCCGTCCACTGGCAACCGCGGGCGCGCTTCGCCACGCGGTCCACCGCCACGCCGGCCGGCGGATACCAGAGCACCGCGGCCGCGCCCTCGTCGGCCCCGGCGGAGAGGATCCCCGGGTCCGTGGCCGCCCCGGCGAGGTCGAGGACCTCCCCCGCCGCGACACCGACCGCGTCGCCCTCCTCGGGCCAGTGGGATCGGCAGAGCGAGCCCCACCGCGGGACGGGCACGAGGAGGTACGTCAGGGTGAGCCGGCCCAGGAGGTTGCCGCCGCCGGACAGGAAGCGGAGCAGGGAGCCCGAGAACACGTCTTCGGCCTCCCCATCCACCGTGTTCCCGGCGGCGATCGTGTTCGCCACGAGCATCTGCTCCACGACGTGCGCGTTCCCGATGGTCGCCGCGAGGGCGCCGCCGCCCATGTTGGGCCGGTTGCTGAACACCGCCGGGTGCCCCGTGACGACGTTCTCCGCCACGGTGCAGGAAAGGGCGGCGAGCGAACCGTTCGACATGTAGAAACCGCCGCCGCGGTAGTAGTACTGCGAACCCGGCGGCTCCTCCAGCGCGGGGTGGTCCTCGACGAGGTTGCGGGCGAGCGTGCAATTCGTGAGCGCGATCGTCTTGCGGTTCCCCGGCCCGCCGCCGTCGCTGTACACGCCGCCGCCGTAGGCGTGCTGCGCGGTGACCCGGTTGCCGGTGACCGCGCAGCGGGTGAGCGAGGACCCCCTCGGGCGGTCGTCCGTGCCGCCGACGGAGTAGACGCCGCCCCCCGCCGCGCCGTATCCCTCCGCGCGGTTGCCGGAGATCACGCAGTCCGTGAGTTCGACCCGCTCCGCGTAGATCCCGCCGCCGAAGGACCCGCGGTCGCGGCTGCCCTCCAGGTCGCCCCGCGCCCGGTTGCCGTGGACCCGGCAGCGCGTGAGCCGCGCCGTGCCCCAGACGGCGAGGCCGCCGCCGCGGGCCAGCGTGAAGGGCTGGGTGCCGCCGGACAGCGCCTCGGCCTCCACCCGGCCGCCGGTGATCGTGACCCCCGTCATCGTGAGGTCGCCGTACACCGCGAGCACGCGGGCCGGCGCCGCGCCGTCGTAGCGGATGGCGATCCCCCCGGGCAGGTCCCCGGCGTCGATGGTCACGTCCTTCGCCGCGTACAGCGCCGAGCGCCCGTAGTCGCGCTCCTCGTAGCCGCCGAACTTTCCCTGCGGGAAGACCTCGCCGCGCAGGACCGAGTGATCGGCGGCGGTGAGCGTGAGGGCGATCGTCCCGCCGGAGAGCGCGGGGTCGAACCGGATACGCCCGCCGGCCGGCACGGCGGCGAGCGCGGACCGGAGAGTCACCGTCCCCGCCGGCGGGTCCGCGAGGTCGTCGAGCGAGTTGACGACGACCGAGCCTCCGCCCGCCGCGCCGGCGCCGGCGGCCGGCAGCAGCAGGGCCAGCAGAAGCACACCGATCGTCCGCATCGCGCACCTCTTGCCGTCCGGCCTCGAGGACCGACCCCGCCCAAGGTACCCCATGGACGGACTTCCATGACAATCCGTGCAGTCGGTCCCCGGGACGGATTGCCTGAGGGTATCAGCGGGTGGGGTGGAAGGTGATCTCCCGTCGGGTGCCGTCGCGCTCCTCCACGAGGCGGACCAGCCCGGACGCCGGCACCCGCCCCATTCCCGGGGGCGTCACGGCAGGCGTCCCATGGAAACGTCCGGCCGGCCCCGCAGTTCGGGGGAATCCGGATCTCCCCGCTGGAACCGCCCACCCGCGGCGGCGTAGGATGGGGTGAGGAGGTGCGGCCATGCAGTACCTCGTCCTCGCCCTCGTGCTCGCCGTGCTCGCCATCGCCGCCGCGGCCTGCCGCCCCGGGACCGGGACGGGAAGCGCGTCCGGCCCGTCCGGGACGGCGGCCCCTGCCGCCGCGCCGGCCGAGGCGGGACCGGGCTCCCGCGCGGACGTCGCGGCCCGCCTGGCGGCCCTCGCCCGCGACCCGGCCCCGGACGACCTCGCCCCGGGCGCCATGTGCTACGAGATGGTGGGGCCGCCGGACCGCGCGGAGTACGTCTGCCCGACCTGCGGGGAGAAGACGCTCTACGCCTCCACGGAGGAGGACGACGCCCGGGCCTCCCGCGCGGGCAGCGAGGTCCCCGCCTGCCGCAGGCTCGCCTCCGAGGTCCGCGACCTCAATGTGCGACTCGACGAGTCCGCCTTCTGCGAGAAGTGCCGCCCGGGCGTAGCGACTCCGCGCCTCGCGCTCGTCGTCCGCTACCCCGACGGGCGGGAGGTCCGGACCGAGGGCGTGAACTCGCTCGACCTCACGCTGCTCGTCGAGTTCACGACCGGGTCGCGGAAGCATGACGGGGGGATGCAGGGCGAGATCCCGCTCAAGGAGTACCTGCCCCGGCTGCAGGCGCTCCTCGGCGTGGATCCGGCGGAGGCGAAGTAGACCGGGAGGTTCTTCATGCACTACGTGATCCTCGCCCTCGTGCTCGCGGTGCTCGCCATCGCCGCCGCGGCCTGCCGCCCGGCGGAGAAACCGCCCCCCTCCGGGGCCACGGCGCCCGCGGCGGCCGCGGCAGTCTCGGAGGTGCCCGTGCCGGGCTCGCGCGAGGACGTCGCGGCCCGTCTCGCGACCCTGGCCCGCGACCCGGCGCCCGCGGATCTCGAGATGGGCGCCATGTGCTACAAGATGGCCGGGCCGCCGGACCGCGCGGAGTACCTCTGCCCCGCGTGCGGGGAGAAGACGCTGTACTCCTCGGAGGAGAAGACCTCCCGGGTGTCGATCGAGGTCCCCGCCTGCCAGCGCCTCGTCGCGGAGATCCGCGACCTTGCTGTGCGCCTCGATGAGTCCGAGTTCTGCGAGAAGTGCCGCCCCGGCGTCGCCGCGCCACGACTCGCGCTGGTCGTCAGGTATCCCGACGGACGCGAGCAGCGGACCGAGGACGTGGGTTTCGAGGACCTCAGGCTCCTCGTGGAGTTCACCTCCGGCGCACGGAAGCACGACAAGGGCCAGGCCGGCGAGAAACCCCTCAAGGACTACCTCGCACGCCTGGAGACGCTCCTCGGCGTGACACCGGCGGTGAAGTGACACCGTGCCATACCTGCTCGCGGCCCTCCTCCTCGCCGCGATCGCCCTCGCGCTCGCCGGGTGCCGGCCGGAGCCCGGTTCGCGCGCCGGCGTAGCGGCCCGCCTCGCCGCCGTGGCCGAGCAGCCGGCCCCGCCGGAGCGCTGGCCCGGCGCCTTGTGCTATGCGCCCGTCGGCCTGCCGGACCCCGTGGAGCACGTCTGCCCGGACTGCGGGGCGAAGACCCTCTACCCCTGCACTCCGAGGTCCGATGGGCTGGCGGTGGGCCGGGCGTACCTCGTGGGAACGCTGCTGCCGGAGTGCCGACGCCTCCTCGCGGAGGTCCGCGACCTCGATGTGCGCCTCGACGAGTCCGAGTTCTGCGAGAAGTGCCGCCCGGGCGTCGCCTCGCCGCGGATCACGCTCGTCGTCCGCTACCCCGACGGCCGCGACCAGCGGACCGAGGAGGTCACTCCGGACGACCTCCGCCTCCTCGCCGAGCTCACCAGCGGCGCCCTCACCCACGAAGGCGAGCGCGAGAGCCGGTCCCCCCTGAAGGACCACCTGCCGCGCCTGGAGACGCTCCTCGGAGTGAAGCCGGAAGGCGGGGACTGAAAGGCGTCCCGGGGCCCGGGCCGCTGGAACCCGCGGCCGTCCGCGGCGTAGGATGGGATGAGGAGGTGTCGCCATGCAGTACCTGATCCTCGGCCTCGTGCTCGCCGTCCTCGCGGGCGGCCCCCGTGGCGGCCCCGGCGGAGCCCGCGCCGGGCTCGCGCGCGGACATCGCCGCCCGTCTCGCCGCCATCGCCCGGGACCCGGCGCCCACCGATCTCGCGGAGGGCGCCATGTGCTACGACTCCGTGGGGCCGCCGGTCCGCGCGGAGTACGTCTGCCCCACGTGCGGGGAGAAGACGCTCTACGCTTCGATCCCCGACCCCTCCCGTCGCGTCTCCCGCGGGGGGATGGAGGCAGACGCCTGCCGGCGCCTCCTCTCCGAGGTGCGCGGCCTCAAGGTGCGGCTCGACGAGTCCGAATTGTGCGAGAAATGCCGGCCCGGGGTCGCGTCGCCCCGCCTCGCGCTCGTCGTGGCGTACCCCGACGGTCGCGAGCACCGGACGGAGGATATCGGCGCGGCGGACCTCGCCCTGCTCGTGGAGTTCACCAGCGGCGCCCGCAAACACGCCGGCGATCCGAACTCCGCCGGCGGCCGGGACGGCGAGACACCGCTGAAGGACCACCTCCCCCGACTCACGGCCCTGCTCGGCGTGAAGCCGGCGGGGGGAGACTAGCCGTGGAGGACCTCCTCCTCGCCGCGCTCTGCGCCGGTGTCGCCCTCGCGTGCGCGGCCTTCGGGGCCGAGTTGCCACGCGGCTCGCGCGCCGGGATCGCCGACCGCCTCGCGGCGCTGGCCCGGGAGCCGGCCCCGACCGACCTCTCCCGCGGGGCCATGTGCTACGCGCCCATGCCCGAGCCCCCCCGCGTCGAGTACCTCTGCCCCGCCTGCGGGGAGAGGACGGTGTACCCAGCCTCCGGGGAGGGCTACTACGCGTGCCTGCGGATCGACGCCTGCCGGCGCCTCGTGGGTGAGATCCGCGGCCTCGACGTCCGGCTCGACGAGTCGGAGTTCTGCGCGAAGTGCCGCCCCGGGACCATCTCGCCGCGCCTCACGCTCGTCCTGAAGGTCCCCGGTGCGCGGGCCCGCCGCATCGCGAAGTTCCGCGAGGAGGACCTCGTGCTGCTCGCGGAGTTCACGACCGGATCGTCCAGGCACGACGGGGGGCCCGGGGGCGAGACACCGCTGAAGGACCACCTCCCCCGCCTCGTCACCCTCCTCGGCGTGAAGCCCGCGGGAGCCGACTAGCGTGGAGACCCGCGTCCCCCCCCGCCGCCTCGCCCGCTCCTTCCTGCCCGCCACGGCGGTGCTGGAGGTCACGGGCCGCTGCAACCACGCGTGCGTGTTCTGCTCCTGCCCGTGGTACGACGGCGGCGGCGGGTTCCCGGAGCCCGCCGAGATGCCGCTCGTGGAGTGGGAGGAGCACCTCGCCGCGCTGGCCGGGCTCGGCGTCGTGAACTTCGCCTTCACCGGCGGGGAGCCGCTGCTCTTCCCGGGGATCGCGGACCTCGTCGCCTTTGCCGCGGGCCTCACCGTCGAGCACGTGGAGACGGTGGAGGGCCGGCTCGAGGCCCGGTCGGGGCCGCCGCGCCTCTACCTCCTGTCGAACGGCAAGGCCATGAGCGCCGAGGTCATCGAACTCTGCGCCCGGCACGACGTCAGCCTCTCCATGAGCCTGCCCGGGCTCACGACCTTCCCGGAGCACACGCGGGGGGGGACCGACGCGAACCACGTGCTGGCGTGGTTCGCGCGGGCGAAGGCCGCGGGGCTGAAGACGACGGTGGGCGTGACCGCGACGCGGCGCAACCTGTTCGAGCTCTACGAGACGATCGGCGAGGCGCTCCTCGCCGGGGCGGACAAGCTGCTCCTCAACCGCTTCCTGCCCGGCGGGCGCGGGCTCGCCCATGCCGCGGACCTCACGCTCTCGCGGGCGGAGATCGTCACCATGCTCGACACCGCGGAAGCCGTGCTCCGCGCGGCGGGCCGATACGGCAGCGTCGGCACGGAACTGCCCGCCTGCATCGTCGATGCGACCCGGTATCAACACCTCACGGTCGGGACGCGCTGCTCCGCCGCCCGCGACTTCTTCGTCATCGGGCCGTCGGGGCGGATCCGCGTCTGCAACCACTCGCCGGTGGAGCTATGCCACGTGCGGGACGTGCTGACGCTGAAGGACGACCCCTACTGGCGCGCCTTCGCCCGCCAGGAGTACCTCCCGGCCGCGTGCGCCGGCTGCCCCTCGCGCCTTTCCTGCGACGGCGGCTGCCGCGAGGCCGCCCACATCGCCGGCGGCGCGATCGACTCCCCCGACCCCCTCGTCACCCGCCCATGACAATCCATGCAACTTGTCCCAGGGACAGATTGCATGGCTAGCGGACGAGGTGGCGGAAGCGCGGGTCGGGGGAGTCGGGTCCGATGACCAGGGGCACCTGGGAGGGGTCACCCCGCGGCAACCAGACGACCCTTCCGGACGCTTGCAGGACGATGAGGTAGTCCTCGTGCCAGGGGATGTCCCCTCCCGGGCCATCGGCGTCGCAGGCGATGACGGTGTCCGGCGGCAGCGTCCCTTCCACGAACCTCCGCGCGGTCTCCAGATCTGGCCCGCGGTAGAAGCAGTGCGGTGTGCAGGGCCTGCACCAAGCGTCCGGACGCTCCGGGTCCGCGAGGCAGACGAACGCCGGGCTCTCCTTCTTGCCCTCGACGTTCCCGTCGGCGGGCTGCGTCAGGAATGCGACGCCCGCGAGTGGGCGCAAGCGGCCCTGCCGCCGCAGGTCCTCGAGCCGTCTGGACATCTGCTCGAGGTTGAACTCGCACGCCGACTCCCGCCAGCGGGGAGGGTAGGGATTGCGGTCACAGCCGGCGCCGCTGACCCACCACACGACGTAAGGCGTGAGCGTGAACCAGAGGCACACGGTGCGAGGCCGCCGGCGTGGGAACAAGCGCGGTCCGACTGCGGCCGTGAGGAACATGCCGAGCGCGGCCGGCACCGCCATCAGGGGCCAAACGATGCCGAGGCCGGCGGCGGGCACTACCTCGTAGAACGCATCGGGTGCCAACCACCGGAGCACGAAGGTCCCGCCGGCGAGGGCTCCGGCGATGCCGAGCAGGATGAACCCCGTCCGGCCGTACGACGTGGCCCGCCAGTTCCCGGGGATGCGATCCGCCCCTCGTTCCCGCGGCATGTAGGTCATTCTATCCCCGGCGGCACCCGATTCCGCTTGGTGCCCGTTCCGGGCGGGTCTCCAATGGTCCCCTTCACGCACGCACGGGAGGTCGCTCATGCGGAGGTGTCTCGCCCTCGCGGTCCTCGTCTCCGGGTTCCTGGCGGCGGCCACGCTCACGGCGCAGGTGCCGCCGGCGGCCCCGCCCCTCGCCCTCCCCCTCGAGCCCGCCCCCGGCGGGCACATCGTCTTCACGCGCGGCGTGCCGATCACCGCACAGGCCGGCGGCCTGCGGGCGACGATCCCCGTCCCCAAGCTCTTCGTGATGAACGCCGACGGCTCCGGCGTGAAACCGTTCTTCGCGACTCCGGATTTCACGACGGCCAGCGAACCCCAGTGGTGCGCGGGCTACGGGGCGCTGACCTTCTCCTCCGACTGGCAGCAGGAGAGGTCCTGCTGCGTGCAGGACATCTTCTTCGCCACCGCGGACGGACGCGGCCATTGGCGCATCACGGGGAACGAGCTCCGCGGCCCGGCGCCCAAGGGGTACGGGGCGGTGACCGGCGTCCTCCGCGACAACACCAAGGGCGGAGAGTGGCACCTGGAGAAGCCCTCGGTGGGGATCCACATCACCGCCCAGGGCGCCGACGGGCTCGTCGTCCACCCCGGCGAGGCGCAGGACGTGGACATGGTGGACCCCGACACGAGGGAGAAGTGGGGGAAGGAGCGCTGGCGCCGGTTCTACCTCCCCAAGGTCGCCGCCGGCGACAAGGTGTGGATCAAGGTCTGGTCGAGCAAGCACATGGGGAACCTCCTGTTCGCCGGGGTGAAGGCCAACACCGTGAACGACATCGGCGAGATCGAGCTGAACATCGGCAACTACTACGCGGGCGCCGCCGCGATCACGCCCGACGGGAAGTACGCGATCGGCATGGGCGGCATCGCCTCCGTGGACACCAGGGCGAAGACGCCGATCGCCGGCGTGGACGACGCGCCGATCGGTTCGAACATGCCCGTGCCCGGCGGCGCGCAGGCGCTCTGCGTCTACGACGTGGCGACTGGCGTGCTGCTCTACTCGTGGGACGCGAGCCGGATGGGGTTCAACGGGGCGCGCGACCCCGCGCTGTCCCCGGACGGCCGGTTCGTGGCGATGGCGTGCGGCCAGTTCTCCCTCGAGGGCCTCGCGCTCGTGGAGTTCGAGAGCCTGCGGAAGGGGGCGCCGAGTCCGCGCGTCCTCGTCGCCGGCGAGCGAATCCTCCCCTCCGCGGCGACGATGGGGAAGACCGGGAACGTGTCCTGCGGGAGCCCGGCGTGGTCGCCGGACGGCCGGACGATCGCCTTCACGCGCGTGTGGCTCGGGGAGATCGTGGCAGGCAACCTGTGGCTCGTGGGCGCGGACGGCTCCGGCCTCCGGCAGCTCACGAACTTCGGCCCCGACACGCTGTGCACGCAGCCGTGCTTCTCCCCCGACGGCGCCGCCCTCGCGTTCACGCTCATCCGCGGGAAGCAGGGCTACATCGCGCCGGAGCAGCTCCTCGCGTCGAACGTGAACATGAACATCTGCCGCCTCGACCTCGCCACCGGCCAGGTCACCGCGTTGACGAACGACAACGCCTCCGCCGACCCCGCCTGGGGCCGCTGAATCGAACGGGGGCGGCCTGCGCCGCCCCCGCCCGCCCCGGCCGGCCGGCGCGCTACTTCAGGTCGAGCTTCATGAAGCCGAGGTCGCCGTCGCTCGGCTGGCCGGTGTGCCCCTTCGCCTCGGCGAGCGCAAGGCGGTCCTTCAGGTCGAGGACCTGCCGGTCCCCGGGGACCTCCTTCACGCCGCCCTTGGGCACGTCGCGGAAGTTCTCCGCCGCCACCGCCAGCGGCGCCAGCGCCGGCGCGAAGTCCTCCGTGCCGGTGACGCCGTCGTACCAGTAACCCCAGTAGCGCTCGCCGTTGCGGCTGCCCGTGTAGACCTGACCGAACACGAAGAGGCTCTTCCCGGAGACGGCCGCGCCCTTGAACCGGTGCTCGCACGCCTCGTCGGGCCCCGTCCCGCAGTAATAGAAGCCGGTCCACCGTTCGGTGCCGTCGGCGGGATTCAGCGCGAGCAGGACGCCGTCGCCGAAGCCCGTGTCGAAACCCGCCGCGCCCAGCCGGCCGCCGACGTAGAGCGTGTCGCCGAGGAGGCGCACGAAGTGCGTGTTCGACCGGTCGCCGCCGGAGCCCTTCACGGTCCGGCCCCACAGGAGCTTGCCGTCCGGGCCGACCTTGATCGCGCTGAAGAAGGTCTCGGCCCCGCGCCGGTCGCAGGAGACGTACGCGTTCCCCTCGGCGTCGAGGTCGAGGTGGTTCACCGGGCTGCCCCGGCCGAGGTCGACGCTCGTCACCCACGCCACCTTCGGCTCCGCGCCGTCGGCGCCGGTCAGGCGGGCGAGGAAGGCCCGGTCGCTCGCCAGGCCGCCCAGCGTCAGGCTCCCGTCGGCGCCGGCCCGCACCGCGTAGCCGCGGTCGTTCGACCCCGGGGTGAGGTCGAGGGCCCGCGCGAAGGCCACGCTGCCGTCCTTCGCGTCGAGCGCGAGGACGAGCACCGCCGCGTCGCCCTCCGTGACGCCGGTCACGAAGACGCGTCCGCCGCGGACGTCCACGGCGTAGGCCTGCGCGCTGTGCCGGGCGATGGGCGATGACGCCCACTCGGGCCGCCACAGCTTCTCCCACGCGACGTCGCCGGTCTTCGGGTCGATCTTCAGGACCAGCGCGCCGTAGTTGCTGTTCGAGGACGAGCCGCTCACGGCGCCGGCGATGTAGACCCCGCCGTCCTCCCCGACGCAGATGCTGCCCGCGGCGCCGCCGCTCTCGGCGTTCTGCCCGGGGTCCGGGCTGTAGTCGCGGAACTTGCCGCTCCACAGCTTCACGAAGCCGAGGGTGCCGTCGGCGTTGAGCCGGCCGTAGAGGAGGTCGTACGCGTACTTGTCGTTGAGCTGGGTGACCTGCGCGGTGAAGTACAGGTTGCCCTCGGCGTCGGCCGCGAAGCCGCCCGCCATCTCGTCGGTGGCCGGCGTCCCGAGCAGCCGGAAGAACGCCTCGGTGCCTCGGCCCAGGAACTTCGCGGCGCCCGCGCCGCGCCCGGCGAGGTTCAGCACGAACTTGCTGCCGCCGTCGCACGTCACCGTCACCACCGCCGCGCGCTCCGAGGCCTCGACGGGGAAGAACCGGACGCGGAAGGCGTACACGCCCTTCCCCGCCTCCAGCACGGTCTCGGCGAACGCGAGCGGGGTCCGCTTCGTGTCGGTGGTGAACAGCGACAGCTCCTCGTCGCTGACCCCCGTCGCGCGCGCGATCTCGACGGAGTTCACCGTCATCGCGGCTCCGGTCTTGTTGTAGAGGCTGACGGTCACGAACGACTCGGTGAAGAGCGGCAGCGAGTTGTTGTCCGCGTTCATCGGGATCCAGAACCGGTCCCCGGACGCCAGCTGCTTGCCCTCGATCATGACGACAAGGCCGCTGTCCTCCTGCGCCAGGGGCGCGAGCGCGGTGGCGGCGAGAAGGACAGGTACGACGAGGATGGAGAAGGACCTGCGTGTGCTCATGGTTTCCTCCCGTGCCCGGAACGGACGGGGCGGGATTCTAGAGCACGCGGACCGACAATCAAACGTCCGTCCGGGGCAGGGCCGATTACCCGGGGAGTTCCTCGACCTTCAGGGGCAGGAGGACGCCGCCCGCTCCGCGGCCGCGGGCGGCCCGGGGCTCGTCCAGCGCGAGCGTGTCGAGGAGCGTGCCGATGAGCCGCACCGTGTGCTTAGCCCACGCCGTCACCCGCTGCGACTTCACCATGACGCGCCGGTCGAACTCGTCCGTCGGGGCGTCCACGAGGTCGTCGGGGACCGAGTCCACCCACGAGTCGACGATGCCGCGGGCCCGCTCCTGTTCCGCCTCGGACAGATCCAGGATCTGCACGGACCGCAGAAGGAACTGCTTCTTCAGGTCCGCGTCCGTCTGGAAGAAGCACGGCTCCGTGAGCGGCGCCCACAGCACGGCGGAGGAGAAGACGGAGAGCCGCAGACGGTCCCTGGCCTCCGGCGGATCCACGATCGCCCGCTGCTCCGCGGTCAGCTCCGCGAAGGCGTCGCGGAAGAAGCCGTCCTTCAGTTCGGCCTCCTCGTAGACCCGCTGCAGCGCCGGGGTGCGGTCGTCGTAGGCCGCGCGGCGCTGCGCGTCCGCCGCCAGGCAGCGCCGGGCGATGTCCTCGAGGACCGCCGCCTGGCCCGCGGAGAGGGGCAGGTCCGCCGCCGCGAGGCAGGAGGCGATCGCGTTCAGCATGAAGCCCGGGTCGCTGAAGCGGCCGTTCACGCCGGTGCCCGGCACGGAGTCCCCGAGGGAGAGAGCGGCCTCGACGAGGGGGCCGTTCAGCTGCTGGATGCGGCCGATCGTGCCCGGCGCGACCGGCGTGCCGGTGGTGATGGCCCGGGCGATCTCCGCCACGAGCGGCCCCATCTCCTTCAGGTTGCGGCCGATGAGGCTGAAGTCCACCGAGGCGAGGGCGCCGTCGTGGAGGTCGGAGAGGAACCGCGTCGTGGCCGCCGCCGGCGCGCCGGCGGGGGTCGCTCCGGCGACCGACGCCGCTCCCCGCGGGTCGGGATCGGACGCGGTGGCCGGCACGGGCGCCGGCGCCCCCGCCGCGGCCGCGCGCTCGAGGGCCAGCGTCTCGCGCAGGCCGGCGTTCTCCCGCTCGAGGAGGACCACCCGTTCCGCCTCTGCCGCCCCGGCCGCGGGCGCCTCCGGCCCCCGACCGCGACCGAGGGACAATCCGACGGCGAGGCCGACTCCCAGGGCAAGAGCGGCGACCACGACGACCATGGCGGGACGCATGGGCTTCTCCCTTCCCCGTGCGCAGCGCGGGTACCCGTCGATACGGAACAACCCCACCCGATGCACTCCGGATTCCGTCCGCGGCCTTGCACGTCGCCGGGGCCCGTGGTAAGAGGTCGCGCATGGCCACTCGCCCGGATCGCCGGGAGTTCCTCAGGACCGCGTGCGCCGGGGCCCTCGCGTCGCTGCTGCCGCTCGCGCTGCCGGGCCTTGCGGAGGGTGCCGCGGCGGAGGACGCGCCGGCCGCGCCGCCAGCCCCCGCTCCGCCTCCCCCGCCTGCGCCGAGGCTGCCCACGATGGAGGAGGTCGTCGCGGAGTGGAAGCCCGACGCGCTCTTCTCCCGGCCGGGGAAGAAGGTGCTGCACTACTTCCCGCCCGGCCGCCGCGAGAAGATGCCGAAGGACATGCGGCCGGTGGAGAAGGTCACGGCCGACCAGAGGGTCAACCGGGGGCAGTACCGCGAGATCCTGAAGGACCTCCTCGGCCGGTACGGGGGCGACGTCTGCCTGGCACGCGCCGCCGCGCTGCTCGACCCCCTGGCCCCCGGCGCCGTGTCCCGCGTCCTCGGCCTCCTGGGAAAGGGCCGGGCGTACGGCGAGATGTCCCCGTTCCTCGACGACATGGAGCGCGCGCTCGCGGAGCGCGCGAAGTCTGACCGTTCCTTCGCGAAGAAGTGCGCACGACTGAAGACGGATATCGCGCGCCACCGCGAACGGGTGCTCGAACGCGGCCGGCGCGCGAAGGAGGGTTCGACGGAGGGCCGGTAACTCACGGAGAGTACCTTTCGGCCATGAGCCGCGGTAAGCCCGGGTTCAATTCCCGGCCGGCCCTCTCCTCCTCCCGCCGATGACATCGACCCGATTGGCCGGACGGGCCTTGGCAAGTAAACGCTTACTTGCTATAGTGTCGGACATGGAAGGCGCCGTCACCCGCAAATCGACGGCGGTGCGCCGCGAGGAGATCGTGGACGCCGCCCTGGCGGTCCTCGCCGACCCGGTGAACGGACGGTTCTCCACCCGGCGTCTGGCGGAGGCGGTCGGCCTCACGGAGGGTGCGATCTTCCGTCACTTCCCGACGCTCGACGCGATTCTCCTCGCCGCGGTCGATCGCGTGGAGCGCCTCCTCTTCGACGGGTTCCCGCCCACGGACGCGGACCCCATCGACCGGGTGGGGGCTTTCTTCCGTGCCCGGGCGCGGACGCTCGTCGAACACCCCGATGTTCCGCGCCTGCTCCACTCCGACGCCCTCCTCCGCACGGCCGGCGAGCCCGCCGCGAAGCGCCTCGAGAGCGCGCGGCGCCGCTCGCAGGCCTTCCTGCGGTCGGCGTTCCGCGAGGCAGGGGAGACGGGCGCCCTCGCGCCGGAGGTCCCGGTCGAGGTCGCCGTGCTGATCGTGACCGGCGCCGTCCTCGCCCTCGCCCGGCAACGGGGCGGCGGGCCCGACGCCGAGACGGTCTGGAAGGTCCTCGAGCGCGCCCTGCGCGCCGGGAGGCGCTGAATGGCCGATGCGAAGCCCCCCCCCGGATGGAAGTGGTGGCTCCTGGCCGTCGCCCTCGGCCTGCCGCTCGGCATCGGCGCCTTCACCTTCCACTACGCCCACGGCGCGTCCTACCTGAGCAGCGACCCCGAGACGTGCATCAACTGCCACATCATGACGGCGCAATACGAGTCCTGGCAGAAGGCGAGCCACCACGGCGTCGCGCGCTGCGTCGATTGCCACCTGCCGGACGACTTCCTCGGGAAGTACTGGGCCAAGGGGCTGAACGGCTGGAACCACTCCAAGGCGTTCACCCTCCAGAACTTCCCGGAGCCCATCATGATCACCCCGCGCAATGCCGCGATACTGCAGCGCAACTGCCTGCGCTGCCACGACGCGATGATCCACGACATCGTGGCGGGCTCCACGACGGACCCCGACGCCGTGCGCTGCGTCCACTGCCACCGCGCCGTGGGACACGGCGATTCCCTGGGCCTCGGAGGTCCCGAGCGCGCGGACGAACTCCTCCCGGAGGTGACGAAGTGACCGAACCCACGCCCCGCTCCCGCCGCCCCCTGCTGTTCGTCCTCGTGGTCGCCGGCGCCGCCGCGGCGGCCGCCGCGGCGGCCGCCCTCCTCGTGAACATCGCCACCCGCAAGGCGGAGCAGAAGAGCACCTTCGTCCGCCTCGTGGACGTGACCGAGGACACGACCGACCCCGCGGTGTGGGGGGTCAACTTCCCCCGGCAGTACGACACCTACCAGCGGACGGCCCTCGCCACCCGCACCCGCTTCGGCGGGCACGGCGGGAGCGAGGCCATGCCGGCGGAGAAGATCGAGCGCGACCCGTGGCTCAAGCGGATGTTCCTCGGCTACGCCTTCTCGATCGACTACCGCGACCGCCGAGGACATGCCTACATGCTGGAGGACCAGGAGGCGACGAAGCGGCTCACGAAGCCCCAGTCGGGCTCGTGCCTCCACTGCCACGCCTCGGTGATGCCGCTGTACCGCGAACTGGGCGGCGGCGACGCGATGAAGGGGTTCATCGCCACCCACAAGATGTCCTACGAGGACACGAACAAGCGGCTGCACGACCTCGGCCACGCGCACCCCGTGTCCTGCGTGGACTGCCACGATCCCCAGACGATGGCCCTGCGAGTGACCCGCCCCGGCTTCATCCTCGGCATCCAGGCGCTGGCCGCGGGCGACGCGGCCGTGCCGCACCTGCCCTCCATCGATCGCTGGCGGAGCGGCGGCCGCGCGAAGCCCTACGATCCCAACAGCGACGCCTCCCGCACGGAGATGCGGGCGTTCGTCTGCGGGCAGTGCCACGTGGAGTACTACTGCTCCTCGAAGATGCGGCTCACGTTCCCGTGGGGCAGGGGCCTCAAGGTGGAGGACTCGGAGCGGTACTGGGACGAGACGACGTTCGAGGGCGGCGAGCGGTTCTTCGACTTCAAGCACGCCGAGACCGGGGCCGAGGTGCTGAAGGCGCAGCACCCGGAGTTCGAGCTCTGGAGCCAGGGCATCCACGCCCGCAGCGGCGTGTCCTGCGCGGACTGCCACATGCCCTACATGCGCGACGGGGCCTCGAAGACGAGCGACCACTGGGTCCGCAGCCCGCTGCTCAACGTGAACCGCGCGTGCCAGTCCTGCCACCGCGTGCCGGAGGAGGAGATCCTCGCCCGCGTGACGGCCATCCAGGACCGCAACCACGAGCTTCTGCAGCGCGGCGGCGCGGCCCTCATGGACCTCTTCGACGCGGTGAAGGCGGCGAAGGACGGCGGTATCGCTCCGGAGGCGCTCGCCCCCGTGTACGATCTCCAGCGCAAGGCGCAGTGGCGGCTCGACTACATCGCGGCGGAGAACTCCATGGGGTTCCATGCGCCGCAGGAGGCGGCCCGCATCCTCGGCGAGGCCCTGGACTACGCGCGTCAGGGGCAGGTCGAGGCCCTGCGCCTCGCCGCGAAGTAGACCCGGCGGGCGCCCGGCCCGAAGATGGGACGGGACGGGGCCGCTCCCCGGGAGGCCGTCATGCGCATGGGTCGGGTCGTGCTCGCCACCGCTGTCCTCGGCGTCCTCCTCGGCGTCCTCGGCGCCGCCGGGGAGGCGCCCGCACCCGGGCCGGTGAAGGTCACCGTCCTCTTCTTCAACGACATCCACGGCCACCTGCTGCCGTTCACGGTGAAACAGCCGGACGGCACGAAGGCCGAGGTGGGCGGTGTGGCGCGGCTCGCGGCACTCCTGCGCAGGGTCGCCGCGGAGTGCCACCGCGCCGGCGGCCGGCCCGTGGTGCTCATCGCCGGCGACATCCTCCAGGGGACGCCGATGTCCACCGTGTTCCACGGCGAACCGGACGTCGAGGTCTTCAACGCCATCGACGTGGATGCGATGGCGGTGGGCAACCACGAGTTCGACTTCGGCCTCGACAACTTCCTCGCGCTGAAGAAGCAGGCGCGCTTCCCGTTCCTGTCCGCGAACATCCTGTGGAAGGAGACCGGCGAGCGCGTGTGCGACGCGATGGTCGCGATCCCCGTCGCCCCCGGCGTCTCGCTCACCGTGATCGGCGTGACGACACGCGACCTCATGACGACGACGAAGGTCGAGAACGTCGAGCGGCTCGCGATCGTGGACCCCGTGCCCCTGGTGAAGGACCTCTACGAACAGGCCCGCGCCGACGGGCCGGTGATCCTCCTCTCCCACAGCAAGGCGGCGGAGGACGAGGCGATCGCGAAGGCGGTGCCGGGCCTCACGGCGGTCATCGGCGGGCACGACCAGGTCCTCCTCCACCCGCGGAGAACCGTGGGCCCCGTGCCGGTGTTCCAGGCATTCGAGAAGGGCCGCTACCTCGGCGTCCTCGACCTTGCCGTGGACCCCGCCTCGAAGTCGGCGGTCGTCACGTCGTGGACGTACCTGCCGGTGACGGCGGCGATCGAGCCGGACCCGGAGGTCGCGGAGCGGGTGGAGAGGTACCGGGCGATGCTCGACGGGCGGTTCAAGGAGGTGCTCGGCACGTGCACGGCGTTCCTCGACGGGGAGCGCGACCGTATCCGCTGGGAGGAGACGGCCCTCGGCAACTTCGTCACCGACATCATGCGGGAGTACACGGGCGCGGAGATTGCCCTGCTCAACGCGGGCAGCCTGCGCGCGAGCATCGACGAGGGGCCGGTCACGGTGGAGACGGTCTTCAAGGTCATGCCCTACGAGAACGAGCTCGTCGTCGTCTCCGTCAGCGGGGAGGAACTCCTCTCGGTCCTCGCCCGAGGCGTCTCCGGCGCCCGCGAGGACGAGGACGGCGGGTTCCTCCACGTCTCCGGCCTCACCCTCGCCATCCGGGACCGCCGGCCCGAGGACGTGCGCGTCGCCGGCGCGGCGGTGGACCCGGCGCGGTCCTATGCCGTGGCCATCACGGACTTCATGGCCTCCGGTGGCGACGGGTACGCCGTGTTCAAGGGCAAGGAGGCGCGCAAGACGGGATCCCCGCTGCGGGACCTGATCGTGGACACGGTGCGGACGCGCCGGACGATCACGGCATCGAAGGACGGAAGGGTCACGCGCCGGTAGCGGTCACTCCGCCTTGCGGAATACGAGGAAGGAGTGCATCGGCAGGAACACGTGCTCCTTCTCCAGCGCGAGGCCCGCGGCCTCCGCGAGCGCCCGGATCCGCTGGGGGGCAAGACGTTGCTCGACCGGCGGTCCGAGCCCCGTCGGCTTCGGCAGCCACTCGATCACGGCCAGGCGGCCGCCCGGGGCGAGCCCCGCGGCCAGGCGGGACACGAACGCGGCCTGGGCGTCCTCCTCCACCTCGTAGAGCGTGTTGGCGCAGAGCGCGAGGTCCACGCCGTCGCCCGGCGAGAGCGGTTCGCCGGCGGCGGTGCGCCGGAGGACGACGCGGGTCCGGTCGGCCTCGCGCAGGCGGCGGGCGAGGATGTCCAGCATGCCCTGCTGGACGTCCACGGCGAGGACCGTCCCCTCCGGGCCCACGGCGGCAAGGAGGCGGAGCGTGAAGTAGCCGGTCCCGCAGCCGATGTCGGCGAGTCGCGCGCCGGCCGGGATCCCGAGGGCCTCGACGACCTCGTCGGGTCGCTGCCAGCGCTCGCGGTCGTGGTCGTCGAGCGCGGCGGCGGCCCCGAGCGGGAACACGCGGGCTCCCAGCGCCGGCTCCGCGGGCGCCGGCGCCGGCGCCGGCCTCTCCCCGCCGCAGGCAACGACAGCCAGCGCCGCCACGATCCCGCACCACGCGATGCTCATTCGAACACCCGTCTCCATTCGGACACCCGTCTCCGGACACCCGTCTCCGGACACCCGTCTCTGAGGAGATCCTCCGCTGAGGAGATCCTCCGCTGTCCGTCTCCGGACACCCGTCTCCGGACACCCGTCTCTGAGGAGATCCTCCGCTGTCCGTCTCCAGCGGACACCCGTCTCTGAGGAGATCCTCCGGACACCCATCTCTGAGGAGATCCTCCGCCGGACACCCGTCTCTGAGGAGATCCTCCGCTGTCCGAACGACCGTCTCTGGGGAAATCCTCCGGTCACAGCAGCGTGAGGACGAGCACGAGGGCGGCCACCAGAACGGCCACCGCGACCACCCATCGCCCGCCGCGGCGGGTCGAGACCCACGTGTCTCCCGGCAGAACGGGGCCGTCGTAGTGCGGGTCGTAGTCCTCGAGGAGGTGGTCGGGGAGGTCGAGCGCCCCGGGATCCTCGTAGGGGTTTCCGTCCCACCCGGTCTCCGCATCGGCTCCGCACTCCGGGCAGGCGAGGGCCCCCCGCGGGATCGGACACCCGCATTGGGCGCACTCGGCGGGTGTTCCATGTGATCTGGAGCGGTTGACCATGCCCCGATTGTCCCCTCTGCCCCCATCCCGCCAGCGAACGATCGTCTCCGGAGGATCGTCTCTGAGGAGGACCTCCGCCGGGAGGATCGTCTCTGAGGAGAACCTCCGCCATCCCGCCGGCGAACGATCGTCTCCGCGGAGGATCGTCTCTGACCCGCGTTTGACACGGAAACGGGGCCGTGGCAGCTCGCAGGCCAGA
>JADHED010000912.1_pt1 | contig 28643 bp, 25 predicted proteins | sample 8952041 | NCBI WGS metagenome assembly JADHED01 (sample SAMN16124423, study PRJNA663239) | bioreactor sludge metagenome | isolation source: sludge (control) | place: India:Bengaluru | collected 2018-09-08
CGCGGCGCCGGTGAGCGCCGCGCCGAGAGCCCCGCGCGCCAGCGCCTCGGTGGCCGCGGACGAGGCCGCCCGGACCGCCGCCGCGCGCTCGGCGACGCTCTGCCGCGCGGCCTCGTCGCCGGCGCGGGCGAGGAGGGACAGGCCCTCGGGGTGGTTCCGCGTCGCGGGGCCGAGGTCCGCGAGCACCCTCGCCGCTTCCGCGGGCCGGCCGGCCGCGAGGAGCGAGCGAGCCCTCGCCAGGCCCTCCCCGAAGGACTGCTCCAGGGCCGCGACCCGGGCCTCGGCATCCGCCAGGATGTGGTCCGGGGCCCCGAGGGCGCGGGCGGCGGCCAGTTCGGAGCGGGCCGAGGAGAACTCGCCGCGCAGGGAGGCGGAGCGGGCGGCGTCGAGGCGGACCTCGATGGCCCGGTCCCGCGCCGCGGCGGCCTTCTGCGCGAGGAGGTCGTTCTCCGGGTACCGGGCGCAGAGGTCCTCGTAGAGGGCGAGCGCCCGTTCGTACTCCCGGGCATCGTAGGCCTTGTCGGCCTCGCCCGAATCGGCGGACACGTTGACGCAGGCGGCCAGGCAGAGCGCGAAGAGGCCGGCCAGGGCACCTAGGCCGCGTCCGTGCATGCTCGACCTCCCGTCCTCACTTGAGCCCGTACTTCTCGATCTTCTTGTAGAGGTGGCTGCGCTGCATGCCGAGCAGCTCCGCCGTGCGCTTGATGTTCCAGTCGTTCTCGGCGAGCTTGGTCTCGAGGTACAGCCGCTCGCTCGCGTCCTTGAACTCCTCGAAGGTCGCGCAGTCCGCCAGGGGATCGCCGCCGGGTCGGCGGCGCGACGCGAGGTGCTCCTCGATCGCCTTCGTCGTCAGGTCGCCCTCGGGGGCGAGGATCGCCACCCTCTCCATCAGGTTGCGCAACTGCCGCACGTTGCCCGGCCACGGTTGCCGGACGAGGAAGGCCTCCGCCTCCGCGGTGAGCGCGCGGGCGGGCAGGTCGTTGGCCCGGACGGCCTCGGCGAGGAAGTGGCGCGCGAGGAGCGGGATGTCGTCCCGCCGCTCCGCGAGGGACGGCACGTGGATCGGGACCACGTTGAGCCGGTAGTAGAGGTCCTCCCGGAACTCCCCCTTCTCGACGGTCTCGCGGAGGTCCTTGTTCGTCGCCGCGAGCACGCGGACGTCGACCGGGATCGCCTTCTCCCCGCCCACCCGCTCCACCATCGACTCCTCGAGAACGCGGAGCACCTTCGACTGCGCGGCGAGGTCCATGTCGCCGACCTCGTCGAGGAGGATCGTGCCGCCGTGGGCCTGCTCGAACTTGCCCCGCCGGCGTTCCGTGGCGCCGGTGAAGGAGCCCTTCTCGTGGCCGAACAGCTCGCTCTCGATGAGTTCCCGGGGAATGGCGGCGCAGTTGACTTCGACGAAGGGGCCGCGCCAGCGGGGGGACTTCTCGTGGATGTTGCGGGCGACGAGCTCCTTCCCGGTGCCGTTGTCGCCGGTAATGAGGACCCGCGCCTGCGTGGGCGCGACCTTGTCGATCGTGTCGAGGACCCGGCGCAGGGCGGCGCTCTCGCCGAGGATCCGCCAGCGCTCCGACACCTTCCCTCGCAGCGCCGCGTTCTCCTCCTTCAGACGGAGCAGCTGCGAGGCCTTGCGCAGGCGGACCAGCAGCCGGTCGCGGTCGAGGGGCTTCTCGAGGAAGTCCACGGCGCCGCGGTCCATCGCCTCCACCGCGGTGGGGATCGTGCCGTGCCCCGAGATCATGAGGACCTGAACGCGCGGGTGACGCTCGCGGATCTTCTCCAGCGTCTCGAGGCCGTCCATGCCGGGCATCTTGACGTCGAGGAGGACGAGGTCCGCCCCGGGGGACTCGAGGAGCGCGAGCGCCTCCTCGCCGTTCTTCGCGAGGAGCGTCTCGTACTTCTCGTAGCGCAGGATCATGTCCAGCGTTTCGCGGATGTCGGCTTCGTCGTCCGTGATGAGGACGCGGTGCATGGAGGTGTCCTCGGGAAAGGCCAGGTCCGGGTCCGCCCGGGAGTCCGACATTCTAGCGACGGTCACCATCTCCGGCAACCTCTTCAAACTTCTGTCCCGGAATGATTTATGACTTCGACTGCTCGTGTCCGGCCAACTCGATGTCACAATGGAGGGACGGCATGCGGGAGAGCGGTAACAAACCCCGTGCCGGGGCCGTTCTGATGGCAGCGGGAGAGCGGATGGCGGAATCCGACGAGGCCCTGATGGTCCGGGTGGCGGCCGGGGACGCGGAAGCGTTCGCGGAGATCGTGCGCCGCTACGAGGCCCGGGCCCGGCGCTTCTGCTACCGGATCTTCCGCGACACCCAGGACGCGGAGGACGCGGCCCAGGAGGTGTTCCTGAAGCTCTTCCGCCACGCCGACCTGTACCAGCCGACCGGGAGGTTCCAGACCTGGTTCTACCGGGTGCTCGGGAACCTCTGCTTCGACCGCCTGCGGTTCGAGCGCCGGCGGGCGGCGGTGCGGGCGGGCACGCTCGACGGGTTCGCCCTCGACGAGCGGCACGACGCGTCGCCGCGGTTCGCGGGGCCCGAGTCCGCGGCGATGGACGCGGAGCAGCGGGCGGCGGTCCGCGAGGCGGTCCACGGCCTGCCGGAACGGCTCCGGCAGGCGCTGGTCCTGCGGGAGTTCGACGGCCTGAAGTACCGCGAGATCGCGGAGGTGATGGGCGTGAGCCTCTCGGAGGTGAAGGTGCTGATCCACCGCGGGCGGAAGACGCTCGCGCGGCGCCTCGCCCGGATGCTCGCGCGGGAGGGACGGCCATGAAGTGCGGCGTCCATGAAGCGGACCTGAGCGCCCTCCTCGACGGGGAGCCCGATGCCCTCGCCGAGCGGCGCCTCCGGGATCACCTCGGCGTCTGCCCGTCCTGCCGGGCCGCCTTCGCCCGCCTGCGGGCGGTGTCCGCGGCGCTGCGGGCGTCCGCGGCCGAGGTGCCGCCGTCGCCCGCCTTCGTCGACCGCGTCGTCCGGGGCGCGCTGACGGCGCCCCGCCGCCCGGCCCGCCGGACCGCGCCCGCCGTCCCGTTCGCCCTGTCGCGGCCGGTGCTCGCGGCCGCCGCGGTGCTCCTGCTCCTCGGGCTCTCCGCCGCCGCCCTGATCGTGGCCGCGCGGGGTGGCGGGGCCCCGCCGGGGGATGTGAGCCGACCCGCCCCCGGCCGGGCGGAGGCCCCGTTCGACGTCGCGGGCTTCCTGGCGTCCCTGCGGGGGGAGGGCGCCGGACGGCCGTCGCTCGCCCCGGCCGGGGGCCGGTCGCTCGGAGATCCGCTCCCGCCGGTCCGCCCGCGGGTCGCGCCGCCTGCGCCCCCGACGCGGGAGGAGCGGTTCGCGGCGCTCGGACTCACCGCGGACGGCGGGCGCTGGAGCACGCCGGAGGCGTGGCGCCGGGCCCGCGACCACCGGGAGGCGGGGGAGCTCCTCGCCCGGGCCGCCGAGCGCCGCACCGCCCGGGAGAGGACCGCGGCGGGGGCGGCGGTCCCGCCGCCGGCCGCGAACCCGGTGGCGCAGTACCTCGCCACGGTGCGGGCCGGCGCCCTGCGCTCGTCCGACGGGGTCGCGGTGCTCCCGCTCACCGACGGGGACCGCCCGCCGTCGCTCGCCGTGGCGAGTGTGGAGGATGCGCTCGCCGACGGCACCCTCGACGTCCGGGAGGATCCGGGCTCGGGGGCGGTGGTGGCGGAAAACGCGCACGCGGACCGTCACGTGTTCGTCGCCGCGGGGCAGCTGCTCGTCGGCGGGCACCAGGACCGGATCGTCACCCGTCCCACGCTGATCCCGCCGCGGACCCGCGTGCGGCTGTGGACGCTCTGCTGCGAGCCCGGCCGGTCGACGGGGGCGTCGCCGGTGTTCTCGAGAAGCCCCGGCATCGCCCCGCCCGGCGTCCGCGCGCTGCTCCTCGGCGCGGGGGCCCAGGCGGCGGTCTGGCAGCGGATCGGGGTGGAACTGGAGCGGGTCGGGGCGGGGAGCGAGACCGGCGCCCTGCGGGCGCTCTTCGGATCGCACCGGACCTCGGCGCGGGCGGCGGGGCTCGCCGCGGCGTTCCAGCCGCTGTTCGCGGAGCCCCGGGCGGTCGGCTTCGCCGTCTACGCGGGCGGTCGGCTGAGGGGGGCGGAAGTGTTCGCGAGTCACGAGGCCTTCGCGGCTTTCGGTCCGCGGTACCTCGAGTCCTACCTTTTCCGGCAGCAGGACGGCGAGGGCATGGAGGGCGCGCCGGAGGGGGCGGTGGCCGCGTTGCGCCTCGTCGCCGGGACGGGCCGCTACTACGAGAGCGCGGGCGCGGCGGCCGGTCTCGAGTTCGAGTTCGGCGGAGCGGGTCTCAGCGGGTCCGCGCTGCTCGCGCGCGAGGGGGACCGGCCCTTCCACGTGTCCCTGCTGCCCGGTGACCCGGATCCGCCCCGCAGCCGGGACTCCGGGACGGGCTACTCCGATCCGCCGCCTCCTCCGGGGTCCGAGGCCCCGCGGGAGGACGGCGCCGAGCGCCGCCGGAAGGAGCGGCAGGAGGATCCGCGGCGGCCCGGCGAGCTGCCGGTGCCGCCCGGCGGTCCGCGGAACGGCGGCCTCACGCCGGGGGGCCCGGGTCCGGTTCCCGGCTCCGGCGGCTCTCCCTCCGGCGGCCACGGCCCGGTCCCGCCCCGCGACCTCGATCCGCCCCGCTGACCAGCACCCGCCCTCACACCGGTGCCAGGTCAGATTCTTAGGACTTGCGCCCCCGAGGTGCTGTGCCGGACCCGAGTCCTGCGAATCTGACCTGGCACCAGTGTGAGTGGCAGGCACCAGTGTGAGTGGCACGAGTCCTGCGAATCTGACCTGGCACCGGTGTGAGGGGTTGGGGGGGATGCGGTGTAAGATGCGGGGGATGGAGCCGCGGCGGGCCAACGTCGAACTGAAGGCGCGGTACCCTGACCGCGAGCGGGCGCTGCGGACCTGCGAGGCGCTGGGCGCGCGCCCCGTCCACACCGAGGTCCAGACGGACACGTACTTCTCGACCGGGGTCTACCGCCTGAAACTCCGGGAGTCCTCCCTCGGCCACCACTGGCTCGTCGGCTACAGCCGGCCCGATGCGCCCGGTGCCCGGAAGTCCTCCTACCGTCTCGAGGCCGTTCCCGATCCCGCGGAGAAGAAGCGGATCTTCGCCACGGCCATGGGCGTGAAAGCCGTGGTGCGCAAGGAGCGGACGCTGTTCCTCCTCGGGCCGGTCCGCATCCACGTGGACCGGGTCGACGGCCTCGGAGACTGTCTCGAGTTCGAAGCGGTCCTCTCGGGCGACTATGGCGAGGCGGAGGGGCACGCCGACCTCCGCCGCTTGCGGGAGGCCTTCGGGATCCCCGAAGAGGACCTCCTCGCGGGCTCCTACTCCGACCTGGTGGCGGCGGGAGTCTGAAGCGAGGTCAGATCCGCACCTCGGTCCGGGTCCCGAACCGCTCGCCGTTGTCCACGAAGTAGAGCCGCCCGGGCACGAAACGGTACAGGCGGACCTTCCCCCGGAGCACCGCGGCGGCCCCCGCGAGCAGCGGGGCCGCGAACGGGAACCTCGCGATGTAGGCCGCGGCGACCCGCGCGGCCTCGGCTGGCGCCTCGACGGCTTCGACTCTCCCCTCGGCCTGCACCCCCCGGATCTCCCGCACCTCCGCCGCCCGGCCGTGGACCGTGCCCGCCGCCCGGGGGTCCGCCGCGAGCGCCCGGGAGTGGCGGCTGTCCGGCGATGAGAAGAAACAGAGTGACGAACCCGTGCGGACGTAGTAGACGTCCGCCGCCCACGGCCCGTCCGCGTCCGCGCAGCAGAGCGTCAGCGTCTCGTGCTCGTCGAGGAACCGGCGCACCGTGTCCGGCGTCGCGCTCACCAGTACTTCTCCAGGTGGAGCGTCCCCTCGGGGTTCTGCTTCGACCACTCGGAGAACCCGCGGGCGCCGAGGAGGCCGAGGCACGCCTCGATCATCCCCGGGTTGCCGCAGAGGAACACGTGGCTTCTCCCGGGGGCGAGCGGCACGCCCGCCAGCGCCTCGAGCCGCCCGGCAGCCAGGAGGTCCTGCAGGCGGCCGGTCTCCCCCCGGAACGAGGGGTCCTCGTCGGGGCGGGTGATGGCCGGGAGGTAGCGGAGGTTGCGGTGCATCTGGGCGAGGCTCTCGATCTCCGCCCGGTACCCGAGGTCCCAGGAGTGCCGCGCGCCGTGGACGATGACCGCGGCCCGGTCCTTCGGCCGGGTCGTCAGGTCCGTCCGCAGCATGCTCACGTAGGGTGCGAGTCCGGTGCCGGTGGCGATGAGCCACAGGTCCGCACTCGGCGGCACCGCGGACAGCGTGAACAGGCCCGTGGCCTTCGGACCGAGCCAGAGACGGTCGCCGACGTGCATGGCGAACAGCCGCGGGGTGAGTCCTCCGGAGTGCACGAGCGTCACGTAGAACTCCAGGTGCTCCCGCTGCCGGCTGCCGGAGGCGATGGAGTAGGAGCGGCGGATCATGCGCGACCGCTGATGCTCCGGCACGGGGGGATCGTCGGTGGCGCCCGCCACCCGGGGGGCGTCCGGCGGGAGGCCCAGAACGCAGTACTGCCCGGGGGTGAAGTCGAACAGCGGACCGTCCGGCACGACCCGGATGATCATCAGCCCCGGCGCCAGGTCGGCGCGCCAGGTGACGGTGGCGTTCGGTTGCTCGCGCGTTGTCGTGTCCACTCCGCAGATGATAAGAGCCGCCCGTGCTAGGATGTGCGACTTCCCGACATGGACCGCCCCCTGACCAGCGACGGCACGGCGACCTCCCTCGCGGCGGCACTCCTCGAACTCACGAAGCCCCGGCTGACGGCCCTTGTCGTCCTCACCGCCGCGGCGGGCTTCGGCCTCGCTGGCGGCGGGGGACTCGCGCCCCTCAGCGCGCTGTGTCTCGGCACGGCCCTGCTGGCCGGCGGGGCGGGGGCGGCCAACCAGTGGCTGGAGACCGCCGCCGACGCGCGCATGCGCCGCACGCGGGGGCGGCCGCTGCCGTCCGGGCGCCTGCCCTCGGCGGCGGCCGGCGCCTTCGCGGGCGCGCTGGCGGCGGCGGGGCTGGCCCTGCTCGCCGCCGCCTCGGGCCCGCTCAGCGCGTGGCTCGGCGCGCTCTCCTTCGTCGTCTACGTCGCCGTCTACACGCCCCTCAAGAAGGTCACCACCCTCTGCACGCCGGTGGGCGCGGTGGTGGGCGCCCTCCCTCCCCTCATGGGCTGGGCGGCGGCGACCGGCCGGATCGACGGCGGCGGGCTCGTCCTCGCGGCCCTGCTCTTCGTCTGGCAGATCCCGCACTTCCTCGCGATCGCCTGGCTCTATCGAGAGGACTACGCCGCGGGCGGTTTCCGGATGCTCCCGCTCGACGACGCGTCGGGTGACCGCACCTCGGCGATGGTCCTCCTCTACGCCGGTGCGCTGCTCCCCGTGAGCCTCTCGGCGGTGCCGACGATGGCCACCGGCTGGCTGTACCCGGCGGGGGCCGTGGCGCTCGGCGGGGGCTTCCTCCTGCTCGCCTGGCGTTTCGCGCGCGAGCGGAGCGCTCCCGCCGCGCGCCGGCTCTTCCTCGCCAGTCTCGTCTACCTCCCGCTCGTCCTCGCGCTCCTCGCCCTCGATCCCACCTCGCCGGCCGCCGGGAGTCCCCTCCGGTGAGGCCCGCGGGGGAGCGCCCGGCGGGCCGGCTGTTCACGTTCCGCTCCGCGGGCTGGGTGCTGCTCCTGGCCGCCCTCGTCTCCGGCATCGTCGTGTGGCAGGTCCTCGCCAACCTCTCGCGCTACCGCGAGGAGGTGTTCGGCGACGGCCGGGACCCCGCGACGTACCGGTTCGCGCTGTCGCCGGCGCTGCTGCCCTGCGGGGAGATCGTCGCCTCCGGGACGCCGCGGAACGGGATCCCCGCCCTCGTCGCCCCGGCGCGGATCCGCTACGAGGACCTCACCTCCTCTCCTGACCGCAAGCTCAGGAAACTCCTCCTCCCGTCCGACCGGGTCGTCGGGATCGCGCTGGGCGGGGAGGCCCGGGCCTATCCCCTGCGCTTCCTGAACTGGCACGAGATCGTGAACGACGTGGTCGGCGGCGAGGAGGTCGCGGTGACCTACGGGCCGCTGACGGACGCCGCGGCGGTGTTCAGCCGCCGCGTGGGGGGAGAGGTCGCGGAGTTCCGGGTCAGCGGATTGCTGTGGAACTCGGGTCTGCTCTTCTACCGGCGGCAGGCGACCCCGGGGGGCGAGAGCCTCTACAGCCAGCTGCTCGCCCGGGCGGTGACGGGGCCCGACGCGACGGCGGGAGTCGCGCTCCGGGTGCTGCCGAGTTCCGTCGTCCCGCTCGGGACGTGGCTTTCGCGCCACCCGGACTCGACGCTCATCGCCCCCGACCCGGTCTTCATCAAGCACTACCCGCGCGAGCCCTACTCCACGTACTACGGGACCCGGGAGTTCCGCTACCCGGTGGAGCCCCGGCCGCCCGCGGCGCCGGACCCCTGGTCGCGCGTCCTCGCCGTCTTCGCGGACGGCGGGATGCGGCTTCTGGAGGACTACGCCGGCGACGACGCCGGCGTGCCTCCGGGCAGCCCCGTGATCCACGCGTTCCGCTGGGCGTGGCTGGCCTCGCACCCCGCCGCGCGCTGAGGTCCGCCGGTTCCGCACGGACTCCGGGCCGAGGGCGCGGGCCCCCGGGAGCCGCCCGCGCCCCCTCGATCCGGCCCGCCGCCTCCGCCGCGCCCCCGAGGTGCGCCCGGGCCGGGATGCGGCGCGGCCGCGGGATCACGGGCGCCGCGAGGAGGCGGAGGGCGGCCGGCGCCGTCTCCACGGGGGCGTGGGGGACCGCCCGGAAGGAGGCGGCCCCTCCTCGCGTCCGGGGCCGTCCCCCCCGGGGCCCGGGGGACCCTTCGGCCGCCCGCCGGGGAGCTTCGCCTGCGCGGTCGTCCTCCCGGGGGCCCCGGGGACCGGGGACGCGGGGACTGGTCCCCGACTCCGTGGCGGCGCTCTCCGGGTGGGCGCCCGGGACCGCCTCCGGCCTCCGCCGAACGCACCTCCCCACGAGGAGGGGATGCGACGCAATTGTCGGGACACGACCAATTCGTCGGCCACGGGGGAGGAGGTTCCCGATGCGATGGAACGGAACGGCGCTTGCGATCGTCGAAACTTCCGCGGAGGCGGAGACCATGAAGAGATTCCTGATTCTGGCGGTCGCCCTGACGGCCGCGGCGCTCGTCGTGCTCGATGCGGAGAAGAGCGCCTACGCCTGGGGCAAGGGGAAGGGCGGCGGACGGCCGGGCATCGGCGGCGGCGATGGCGGCGGCGGGTCCGGGGGCGGATCGGGCGGTGGGTCCGGCGGCGGTTCCGGTGGCGGTTCCGGCGGTGGCTCGGGCGGCGGCTCGGGCGGCGGTTCCGGCGGCGGATCCAGCGGCGGCGGCTCGAGCGGGGGTGGTTCGAGCGGCGGCGGCTCCAGCGGCGGCAGCAGCGGCGGGACGGCCAAGGCCCCGGAGACGGGCGGCAAGACCGGGGATGTCAACAACTCCGATGCGGCCACCGGCCGCGACAAGGAGAAGGACCCCGACCTGGCGCTCCGCGAGAACATCCAGGAGCGGATGGCCGATGCGCGGATCCGCGGCGAGACGTCCCTCCTCGAGCGCGTGCGCGACCGGGAAGTCGGACAGGCCCGTTCGAACGAGAACCGGGACGCGGGCGACGGCGGCACGCTTCCGCTCCCTCCTCCTCCGCCGGAGCCCCCGAAGGAGCCCGAGAAGGCCCCCGACGAGGGCTCGAAGGACGCCCCCCCCGAGGGCATGAAGGAGACTCCGGCCGGCCCTCCGGACGGCGCTCCGCAGGAGCCGTCCGGGCCGCCGGACGGTTCGGACCCTCCGGTAGGAAGGGCGCCTGATCCGGTCCGATAGGGGGCGGCTCGTGAAGGCCCCCCTCGTTGCCGGGCTCCTGACGGTGGCCCTGGTGGCGCTCCCCGCGCTGGCCCAGGGAACGCCCGCCCCGAACCCCGAGGACCTGAAGGAGAAGCTGATCACTCTCGGGGAGCTCAAGGCGAAGGGCGACTCGGCCGGTGCCCTGGCCCTCGCCGGCACGCTGCTGCAGGCGTACCCCGGCGAACTCCTGGTCCACATCGCGTGGCAGGACCTGAAACTGGCCCGGGGCGAGCAGCGAGAGATCCTCTCGGGCTACCTGACCCGCGCCTCCCGTCCCGACTCCACGGCCGACGAGTCCTTCCTCTACGCGCGCCTCCTCGAGGGCTCCAAGGCGGTCTCGGAGTTGAAGAAGGCGCTCCGGAAGGACCCCGCGCACTTCCACTCGCTCTGTCTCTACGCGACGCTGTGCATCGACCAGGGCCGCCTGAAGGAGGCGGACCCGCTCCTCCGCAAGGCCCGCGAGGTGCGGCCCCGGTCCGCCGTCCCCGTGAACCTCCTCGGCTGGCTGGCGGAGAGCACCGGCGACCTTCTGCTCGCCGAGAGCTGCTACCGCGACGCGGCCGGGCTGGACGAGTTCTGGCCGCTGCCCCTGAACAACCTGGGTCTGCTGCTCGTGGTCCAGGGCAAGCTCGAGGATGCGGCCGCGGCCTTCGCCACCGCGCGGCGGCTGGCGCCGGCGGACCCCCTGCCGCTGCTGGGCCAGGGCCTCATCGCGGAGGCCGGGGGCAAGATCGAGGAGGCGCAGCCTCTCTACAAGCAGGCGGTGGGCCTGGCCAGCAACACCGTGGCCTCCCTGAACCTGCTCGGCCGTACCCACCTGCGTCTCGGCAAGCCCTCACTGGCGCGCGAGGCCTTCGCGAAGGCCCACAAGATGGCCCCCGACGACGTGGGCACGCTCATCAACCTGGGGTACGCGACGATGAAGGACGGCTCCGTCGGGGGAGCCCGGGGGTTCGCCGAGAAGGCCCTGTCGCTCGATTCCTCCTCCGCCGAGGCCTACCACCTGATGGGGATGGTGTGCGAGGCGGACCGCAAACTGAAGGACGCGGAGAGCGCCTACCGGAAGGCGATGGACCTCGACGAGTTCGATCCCGCCTATCCCCGCGCCCTCGGTGCCCTGCTCACGACCACCGGCAAATGGAAGGACGCCATCGCCACTTTCGACCGCGTGGTGAAGATGACGGAGCGATCCCGGGACAGCCTCCTCGACCTCTCCTTCGCCCTGATCGGCAACGGCGACACGAAAGAGGCGGCGGCATGCTTCGAGGAGGTCCTCGAGGGCGACCCCGAGAACCTCACCGCGCTCATGAACGTCGGCCTCCTCTATCACCGGAAGCTGAACCAGCGGGAGAAGGCGATCGACGCCTACGAGCGGTACCTCGCCGCCGGCGGCAAGGACGAGCGCGTGAAGGAGTGGCTGCAGGCCATCAAGTAGCCCGCGGTCCCACCGGGGCGGGTCCGTCGCTCCCGATCCGGTCCCTGCCTGCCCCCTCCCGGCGCACGCAGGCGGGCAGCGGCAGGCTCTCGGCCGTCCCGCTCTCCACGCAGTCCTCGGGGTCGCAGCAGGTGTGGCAGACCCGCTTCAATGCGCGGAAGCCCGTCAGTTCGACGTGGGGGCTCAGGTAGCCCGGCCGGACCGTCTCCTCCCGCAGCAGATCCGTGCTCAGGTACTTCTTGTTGTCGTCGGGGAACACCGTGACGACGACGGACTCCGGGCCGAGCCGGTCCTGCACCATGAGCGCGGCGAGGAAGTTCGCCCCCGAGGAGATGCCCACCGCGAGTCCGAGGCGGCCGGCCAGAGCCTGCGCCATGAGGATCGCGTCGCCGTCGTCCACGGCCACGACCCCGTCGAGGTCGGTGAGCCACCAGATGGGGGGGATGAACTCGTCGGAGATGCCCTGGATGCGGTGCTTGCCGACCTTGTGGCCGGTGGAGAGGGTCGGCGAGTTGGCGGGCTCCATGGGGTGGACCTTCACCGCCGGGTGCATCCGCCGGAGGTGGCGCCCCACTCCCATGATCGTGCCGCCCGTGCCGACTCCCGCCGTGAAGGCGTCGGGAACGAGGCCGCGGAAACGCAGCTGCCACCAGATCTCCGGGCCGGTGGCCGCCTCGTGGGCCTCGCAGTTGTCCTCGTTGCTGAACTGCCTGGGAAGGAACGCGTCCTCCTCGGAGGCGGCGAGATCCTCCGCCCGGGAGATGCTCCCGAGGAAGCCGCCCTCCTCCCGGCTCACCAGACGGACGTCCGCGCCGAGCGTCCGGATGAGGTTTCGGCGCTCCTCGCTCATCCAGTCCGGCATGAAGATCGTCACGGCGTGGCCGAGGGCGCGGCCGAGGGCGGCGAAGGAGATGCCGGTGTTGCCGCTCGTCGCCTCCACGATCCGCGCGCCGGGCCGGAGCAGGCCGCGCTCGTGGCCACGCCGGAGGATGTGCAGCGCCATCCGGTCCTTGATGCTCCCGGTCATGTTCAGGTGCTCGGCCTTGGCGTACATCGTGCGGGAACGGCCGCGGAACGTGCATGCCACGGCGAGCAGTGGCGTGTTGCCCACGAGGTGCGACAGTCCCCGGAACCGGAAGTCGATCGGTGTGCCCATGCGGCGTCTCCGCGGAGGAGGGGGAAGTCTAACCGCGCGGGCAACCCTTGCGATCGATTCTCAGTACTAGCGGAGGACCTTCACGGCCGCGGCCCAGCCCTTCTTATAGGCCTTGATGGCCTCGAGATGCAGGCCGGCGGCTTCGGCCGCGGACCCCGCGGTCCAGGCGGCCTGCGCCTTGGCGATCGACTTCTGGGCCTTCGGGTCGCCGCCGGCGGCGTCCGTGGCGTCGGCGATGGCCTCGAGCAGGAGCAGGTCGCAGACACGTGCCAGGTCCCCGTAGGCGAGCTCGACGTCGACCAGCGCGTCTCCGTCCGCGAGGGGCTCGACGGTCTTCTGCAGGTTCTTGATCGCCTTGGGGAGGATCGAGAACACCTTCGTGCCGGCGGCCGAGAGGCTGTCATCGTCGGTCCAGTAGTCGTCCTCGAGACTCGACTCGAGGAACCCGTTGGTGATCTCCATTCCGGGCTCGAACACCGGGTCGGGTCCTTGCGCCAGGTAGTAGCGCGCGAGAGAGAAGTGCACGGCGCGGAGCAGGGCGCGGGGGGGCGGCGGCTGGTCGGCCCCGAAGTACGCGCGGGTGTGGGCGCGGAGTTCGTCCGTGGGCAGCACCGAGTCGTAGGTGGCGATGCCGAGGATCGTGCCGGTCAACGGGTCGCCGCCCGATGGCGTCGCCTGCCCGACGGCGACCGTCCCATCCAGTACGACGAGTTCGGGTATCCACTCGCGGGCGATCCCGTTCACGAACAGCGTCGTGAAACCGGACGACTCCTTCACGACGAATGCCAGATGGACCGGCTCGCCGACGGTGATCGGCGGGTCGGGAATCACGTAGTCGACCATGCCCCAGCGGGTGATGCCGTACCGCAGGGTGTCCCCGGACTGCTCGAACTTGATGGCCTGCCAGGGACTGGAGTCATAGCGCGAGATCAGGCAGGAGCTCCCCCCGGCGTCGCTGGCGTTGACGAGGAACTCGAACGTCCGGTCGCCGGCGAGGGCTCCGATGTTCCTCGTCGTCGGGGCGGCGATGTTCGTGTCGACGAACACGTTCGCCGTGCCGGTCGAGACCTCGGTCTGCCACTCGGCGAGGCCCGCGCGGGCCGCCGGGGCGTCAAGGGACAGGACGGCGACGGTGAACAGCACCATGGAGACCGCGTGCCACCTCATCTTGAGTCCCTCCTCGATCGTGGAGCTTCTCCCCTCTCCCATTCTCCGGCGCCCGGCCGGCTCCCGGCAAGCGAACCCGCGGCGGGGCGTGGGGGACCCCCGTGCTAGCATTCCTCCGGTCGCGCGCAGGGGGGGCGATGGGACACCCGGCGGTCGTGGACATGAACCGGTTCCTGCCGCTGCCCGACCCCGGGGTGGAGGGGCCGGACGCGGAACGGCGCTCGAGGCGGTTCCTCGGCAGCATCGTGGAGGCGGCCACGGCCTGGTGGTGGCGTGGTGTGTGCATGCACACCGCCGTCCGCTGTCGACGGCGGCCGGGTCGCGGCCCGCGGTGCCAGGGGCACGTCGTCGTCCTCTCCACGGAGGCCCCGCGGGAGATCCTCTGGTCCTGCAGCATCTGCGCGTCCGGCGGGGTCGTGCGCGGCCACCGGTGGTCGCCCTGGGACCTCTCGGAGGTCCCCCTGCGAGGCGACCCGGGCATGGCCTTCTGGCCCCGGGCCCGGCTCTCGCCCCCGGAGCACCGGGCCCTCCTGCGCGAGCTGCCGGTCGCCCGGCCGCTCTGGCGCCTGCTGCGGGCCGCGGAGACGACGCCGGAGGGCGTGCTCGTGACCGGCCCGTCCGTGGAGTTCGCCGCGCTCCTCGCCGCGGCGCGGCGGCAGGCGGCGGCGATGGGGGGCCGGAGACGCCGGGGGCTCCTCGCGGCGGCCGCGGATCGCCTCCTCGACGGACTCGTCGAGGAGGAGCCCGACCGCGGGCCGAGGGCGGCCGGCGCCCGGCGGCCCTGACCGGTGCGCGCGACGGCCGGCGCCGCCGGGGATCAGCGGTGGATCGCCGGGGCGTGGTCGGGGATCCGCAGCGGCGCGTACTCCATGGTGTCCATGACGGCGAGGAGGGTGAACAGGATCACGAACCCGATGGCCGCCACGAAGACGACGGCGTTCAGCGGCCGGTCCCATCGCAGGTGCATGAAGTACAGCGCCACGAGCGTCGCCTTCACCACGGCGATGAGCAGGGCCACCGCGAGGTTCAGCCGGCCGAGGTCCACGTACGTGACGCCCACGGTCACCGCCGTGAGCGCGAGGAGGGCGGCGCCCACGCCGAGGAGCAGGCGCAGCGGCACGATGTGGACGTGCGGCTCTTCGAAGGGGACGGCGGCGGGGTCGTTCATCTCGCGGGCCTCGCGCTAGTGGATGAGGTAGAGGAGCGGGAACAGGAAGATCCAGATGACGTCCACGAGGTGCCAGTAGAGCCCGCCGAGATCCACGGGCAGGAAGTGCTGCGCCGAGAAGTGCCCCTTGCGCGCCCGCAGCAGGAGCCACAGGATGACGGCCATCCCGGCTATGACGTGCAGCCCGTGCAGGCCGGTCATCGAGAAGTACAGGCCGAAGAACAGGTGGACGTTCTTCGGCGCCTCCATCGCCTGCTCCTCGGCGGTGAGGTGGCCCGGCGTGGCGAGGCCCGCCGGCCCCTCCGCGGCCGGGGCGATCTTCGGGGCGTCCTTGTCGGCGGGGGCGGCGGGCGCCGCCGGCGCCGCGGCCGGGGGTTCTCCGGGGACGGGGTCGGTCTGCCCGTGGACGGGACGGTAGCTCGCGCCCCACAGAAGCCCGTCCTTCCACTTGTGCTGGTACTCGACGAACTTGATGCCGAGGAAGCAGCAGGCGAAGAACAGCGTCGCCGCGAGGAAGGAGAGGAGCGCCCTCCGGTTCCCGGTCTGCGCCGCCCGCACCGCCAGCGCCATGGTCACGCTCGAGGTGATGAGGACGACCGTGTTGATTCCGCCGAGAGTCACGTCGAGGAACCGGTGCCCGTACGCGAAGATCTCGGGGAAGTTGGCCCGGTACACCGCGTACCAGCAGAACAGCCCGCCGAACAGCAGGATCTCCGTGACGAGGAAGACCCACATGCCGAGTTTGCCGGCATCGAACTGCTGCGCCGGGGAGTCGAAGTGGTGGGCCAGATGGGCGGGCCGGTCGCCGTGGTGGGCCGTGCTCATGAGCGGGCCCCTTCGTCGGCGCGCCGGTATCCGCCGAGCGCCTCGTCCCACACGAGGTCCTCCATGTCGTAGGGATCGCGGGCCTCGGGCGGCGTGTCGAAGTTGTGCGGCGGCGGCGGCGAGGGCGTCTGCCACTCCATCGTCGCGCCACCCCACGGGTTGGCGGGCGCGCGACGTCCGCGGAAGGCCCCGTGCAGGAGCGCCACGGCCGCGGTCAGGAACCCGAGGGCCAGCAGGTAGCCGCCGGCCGTGCTCAACTGGTGCAGGGTCTCGTACTTCGGGAGGTAGTTGTAGTACCGCCGCGGCATGCCCTGCAGGCCCATCAGGAACTGCGGGAAGAACGTCAGGTTGAACCCGACGAACACGAGGAGCGAGGAGAGTCGCCCGAGGGACTCCTTGTACATGCGGCCGAAGAACTTGGGCCACCAGTAGAACAGCGCGCCCATCATCGCCATGACGGGGCCGCCGAACATCGTGTAGTGGAAGTGAGCCACCACGAAGTACGTGTCGTGAACGTGCACGTCCGTGGCCAGGGATCCGAGGAACAGGCCCGTCAGGCCGCCGATGCCGAACAGGAAGATGAAGCCGAGGATGTACAGCATCGGGGTCTTCAGGACGAGGTTGCCCCGGTACATCGTCGCCAGCCAGTTGAACACCTTCACCGCCGACGGGATCGCCACGCTGAACGTCAGCGCGGAGAAGATCGTGCTCGCCAGCTGTGTCTGCCCGCTCGTGAACATGTGGTGACCCCACACGAGGAACGAGAGCAGCGCGATGGCGATGCTCGACCACGCGATGAAGGCGTAGCCGAAGATGTGCTTGCGGGAGAACACGCTGATGATCTCGCTCACCACCCCCATGGCGGGCAGGATCATGATGTAGACCGCGGGGTGGGAGTAGAACCAGAAGAAGTGCTGGAACAGCACGGGGTCCCCGCCGAGGGCCGGGTCGAAGATCCCCACGCCGAAGACCCGCTCGATCACGAGGAGGAGCAGGGTGATGCCCAGCACCGGCGTCGCGAGGACCTGGATGATCGCCGTGGCGTAGAGCGCCCAGAGGAACAGCGGCATCCGGAACCACGTCATGCCGGCGGGCCGCAGCTTGTGCACGGTGACGATGAAGTTGATGCCGGTGAAGACGCTGGAGAACCCGAGGATGAAGGCGCCGAAGACGATCGGGACGACGGCCGTGGAGGTGGACGTGCTGTAGGGGGTGTAGAACGTCCAGCCCGTGTCCACCGCGCCCATGGCGATGGAGACGAGGGCGAACACGGCGCCGATGACGTACAGCCAGAAGGACGCCAGGTTCATGCGCGGGAACGCCACGTCCTTCGCCCCGAGCATGATGGGCAGGACGAAGTTCCCGATGGCCGCGGGGATGCCGGGGATGACGAACAGGAAGGTCATCACCGCCCCGTGGAGTGTGAACATCTGGTTGTAGGTCTTGGCGTCCATGATCGTGCGCTGCGGAGACAGGAGCTCCGTGCGCACGAGGAGGGCGAACAGCCCTCCGAGGACGAACGAGGCCATGACGGCGACGAGGTACATGACCCCGATCCGCTTGTGATCGAGGGAGAAGAGCCAGGACTTCAGGCCCTTGCCCTCGGTCAGGTAGTTCGGCGGGATTTCGCCGCCGGGGACGGCGGCCGCTGGGACGCTCATTTCGGAGGCTCCTCCGAGGTCTTGGCGAGGGTCTTGAGGTAGGCGATGACCGCATCGATCTCGCGGTCCGACAGGCGGCCCCGGTACGTCGGCATCACGGGCTCGAAGCCGGCGCGGATCTTCGCCATGGGGTCGAGGATGGACTCCCGGACGTAGTTCTCGTCCACCAGCGCCTCGGTGCCGTCCTTCATCGCGTGGCGTTGCCCCCACGCGCCCGCGAACGTCGGTCCGACGTTGGCGGTCCCGTCCGGGGAGTGGCACGACCGGCAGCCGCCCTTGCGCTCGTAGATGTACCGGCCGGCCTCCGCGAAGTCCGGCGCGCGGGACAGGGCGTCCGGGAACGCATCCGAGAGGAGGTACCGGTTCAACTGGATGCGGTCGTCGCCGGCGGGTTCGGAGGCGAGCATCTTCTTCGCCTCCTCGGAGATCGAGACGCCCGCGAAGCGGGCCTCGTCGAACAGGATCTCCCCGCGGAGCACCGTGTTGAGGTCGTCCACGATCGCCTTGCGGAGGTCCTCCGGCACGGTGCCGCCCGCCCAGCCGTCGAGCAGCGCCTTCGTCGCGGGAGAGAGGGCATCCCGGACGAAGGCGTGGATCGGGGCGGCGCCGCCCTTCAGGGTGGTGAGCAGGACGGCGGGGTCCGTGAGGTCGGCGGGGCGGAAGGTGGGGGTGAGGAGGTTGCTCGCCTCCTTCAGCCAATTCTCGTAGCCGCCCGGCTCGTGGACGACGACGCGGGACAGCATGTCCGAGTGCCCCGTCCCGCAGTACTCTGTGCAGAGGAGCACGTACTCGCCGGGGACCGTGGCGCGGAACCACGTCCGGTTGTAGCGGCCGGGGACGACGTCCATCTTCAGCCGGAACTCGGGGATGAAGAGCGAGTGGATGACGTCCTCGGAGCGCAGCGTCAGCAGGATGTCGCGGTCCACGGGCACGTGGAGCTCGCCGTCCACCCAGCCGTTCGGGTACTCGAAGAGCCAGGACCACTTCTGCCCGATGACCCGGATCTCGTCGTTCCGCTCCGGCGGGACGGTCATCGAGATGTAGGCCCGGAAACCGACCCAGAAGATGGCCGCCACGACGAAGAACGGGATGGCGGTCCATACGATCTCGATGCCGGTGTGGCTCTTCGGCGCCGGCTTCGGCGTGTAGCCCTGCCGCCGCCGGTAGCGGAGGATGAACAGGAGCATCAGGCCGACGATGAGCGAGAAGAAGAACAGCGAGATCCAGAAGATGAACGAGAAGACGTAGTCCACCTCCGGCGCCGTCGTCGAGGCGGGCGGCGGAAGCCAGAACGGCTGGCTGGCCTGAGGCGACAGGGGGTTAGGAAGCATCGCTCTTCGTTTCCGTGCTCGGGTTGGCCGGGGAGGCCGCGCGTCGGCGCCGGCGCCAGGCCGGCAGGAGGAAGGCCGCCATCGCGATGACGACGAGCGCGCCGCCGACCTTCATGATCGTCTGGGCCTTGAACGCGTAGGTCCCCCGGGTCTCGTCGAAGTGGAAGCACCACAGGAGGAGCCCGTCGATCGTGGACCCCTGCTGGCCTTCCGACGCCTCCACCAGGGACAGGCGAACCGTCTGCGCGTCGAACACGATCCCCATCAGCGCGCGGGACATCCGGCCCTGCGGCGTGTAGATGAAGATCGCGGCTCCGTGGGCGTACTGGTTGTCCCTCTCGTCGTAGCGGTAGAAGAACCCCGCGGCGTCAGCCACCGCCTTGATGTCCGCCTCGCGGCCGGTGAGGAACCGCCAGCCGCGGGCGGCGCCCGCCCGGCCGAGCGCCTTCAAGTAGTTCTGCTTCTTCAGCCGCGCCAGCTGGGGCGTCTCCGTGGGGTCGATGGAGATCGAAAGGATCTGGTAGGACTCGCCCGGCTCCATGTCCACGCCCTTCAGCGCGTCCACGAGGCCGTTGAGGACGAGGCTGCACAGCATCGGGCAGCGGTTGTAGCCGAGGTTCAGGATGACGGGGCGGTCCGAGCCGAAGTAGTCGCGGAGCCGCACCGCCTTCCCCTCCTCGTCCACGAACGCCGCGTCGAGCGGGAGGGGCTCGCCCACCCGGGGATCGATCCGCACCCCCTCGAGTTCGGGCGGGAGCGGTTCGGCCCGCTGGGCGCCCGCGGCGCCCGCGAGGAGGAGGAGCGCGACGAGGGACGGGAGTGTTCGTGTCATGCCCATGGTCAGCGACCGCCTTTCGCTTCGGCCTCCCGGACGAGGATGTCCATCGCGCGGTCGACGGGGATGGCGACGATGCCCTTCTCGCGGTCCACGACGCGATAGGTGAGGATTTTCTCGTACTGCTCGTTCTGGACCCGCCGCCCGAGGGGCATGGCCGCCGCTTCCGCCTTCTTCCGGATCTCCTGCTCCTTCGTGGAGACGAAGAGCGCGGAGATCGCCACGATGGCGGCGAACGTGACGATCGCGCCGACGATGCCGACCAGCACGATCCGGCCCGCCTTGCTGTCTTCGTGGTATGCGTGGCTCATGTCAGAGGTTCTCGAACGAGAGGGCTTCCGGCAACCGCGGGTCCTTCGCCGGGATCAGCGCGACGCGGGACATCCTCCACAGGGCGGCCGCGGCGAACAGGCCGCCCAGGCCGACGAGGCACAGGACCTCCGGCAGCGCGAAGCGGATCGCGCCGCCCTCCGCGGGACCCACGAGGAACACGATGTCCGCGGCGTGCATGAGGAGGAGCCACAGCGCGATGGCGAACAGCGCCACGGGCCGGCGCTTGGCGGCGCGGGGGAGCAGGGCGAGGAACGGGACCGCGAAGTGCCCGGCGAGGAGCGCGAGGCCGAGGGCGCCGAACGCCCCCTCCTGCCGCGCGAGATACCACCGGGTCTCCTCCGGGATGTTCGCGTACCAGATCAGCATGTACTGGGAGAACGCGATGTAGGCCCAGAACACGAGGTAGCCGAACAGCTGCTTGCCGAGATCGTGGTAGTGCTCGGTGTCGACGGACCGTGTGAGCCGCCCCGCGCGCTGGAGCAGGAAGACCGTGGCGACGAGCAGCGCGAAGAAACCCATGACCCCGCCCGCGAAGTAGTACACGCCGTAGATCGTGGAGTACCAGTGCGGGTCGAGGGACATGAGGAGGTCGAAGGCCGCGAGCGTCACCGTGAGCGCGTAGAGGACCGTGGCCAGGGGGGCGAACCGCTGCATCCGTGCCGTCAGGCCGGGATCGCCCGAGGCGTCCTGGCGGACCGACGCGGCGAGGAAGAACCGGGCGAGCAGGACCCACACCGCGAGGCAGGCGACCGCGCGGACGGAGAAGGCCGTGGGGTTCAGCCACGCCGCCTTGTCCCCGTGGAGCCCGCCGTGGTCGCCGCCGTGGGCCCACGGGTAGACCGAGGACAGGCCGAGGAGGACCGGGACGAAGAGGACGGCGAGCGGGAGGACGTTGGACGCCAGGACCTCGGCGATCCGCCGGACGGTCACCGACCATCCGGCCCGCGTGAGGTGCTGGAGGATGACGAAGAACAGCGCGCCGAGGGAGAGCGACAGCCAGAACGCGAACGCGGTCAGGTATGCGGCGAGGAACCGGCCGGCGTCCGCCAGCAGGAACGCGGCCGCGAGGGCGGCGACGCCGCCGACGGCGGCCGCGAGCATCGGCGTCGTGGCGCGGGCGCCGAGCCGGATCTCTTCGTCGGGGATCGTGACTTCCCTTCGCTCGGACACGGGGCTCCCCCTCACTTCAGCGAGTTCCGGTATTCCTCGGGCACGTCCTCGATCGTCGCCCGCTGGCTGCGGATGAGCGCCCGGACATAGGCCACGATCGCCCAGCGGTCCATCACCGGGATCTGGGGCCCGTAGGCCGCCATGTTCCGGATGCCGTTCGTGATCGAGTTGAACAGGTGGCCGGCGGGCCGGCTCAGCGCGGGCTCCTGGTGGTAGGAGGAGGGCGGCGTGAACGTGCCCTCCTCGAGCTCCTCCGCGCGCACCGCCACCGGGCCGCGGCCGTCGCCGGAGTGACCGTGGCAGGCGGCGCAGAAGACGGCGTAGCGCTCCTGCCCGCGCAGGAGGAGCGCCTTCGTCACCGGGACGGGGATGTCCGCCACCCACTCGCCGCCGGTGCGGCCGCGGTGGATCGCGTCGTCCTCCATGAGTTCGTCCCTCGCCACCGTCCCCGGCACCGGGGGCCGCATGGAGCGGCCGTCGGCGAACGCGGGATTGCCTTCCTGGGGGCCGAACGCCGGGGACTGGTCCATGTCCAGGACGAGGTGCAGGCCGGTCGTGCGTGATTTCCCGGCCCGGGCCTTGGCCACGTAGGCCAGCGGCACGAAGGTGACCGCCACGAGGACCGCCACGAGCGGGACGAGGAAGCGCGGCATGTCAGCGGCCCTCCCCTTCTTCGGCCGGGATGAACTCGAGCGAGACCGGCGAGAGCGTGGCGAGGAATGCCGAGGTGCCCTCCGGGGTGAACAGGGGGTCCTGCGCCTCGATCCCGACGAAGAAGCGGTCCGCCGTGACGCGGCGGAACCGGTCGCTCTTCATCGCCGGGTGCCAGAAGCGAGGCAGGCCGTTGGCCGCCAGCATCCCGAGGAATGCCCCGAATGCGGCGAACAGGACCGTCAGCTCGAACGATACCGGGACCATGGCCGGGATGCCGACCAGGGGCTTGCCGCTGATGAGGAACGGGTAGTCCACGGCGTTCGTGAACCACTGCAGCGCGAAACCCGCCGCGGCGCCCGTGAGGCCGCCGCCGAAGACGAACCTCGGCAGGCGCGTGCGCCGGATCCCCATGGCGCGGTCGAGGCCGTGCACGGGGAAGGGCGAGTAGGCGTCCCACCGCGTGTAGCCGGCCTCGCGCACCGCGCGACAGGCCAGGCGGAACCCCTCCGGGTCGGCGAACTCCGCCAGCGCGCCGTGCGTGGCGGCGGGGGCGGCGGGGATGGCCGGCAGGGGCGTAGCGGGGGCCGGCTCCGTCTCCGGCAGGACCGCCTTCACCTCCGCCATCGCCATCATCGGCAGGTAGCGGACGAAGAGCAGGAAGAGGTGGAAGAACAGGCCGAACGTCCCGAGGAACGTGAGGTAGTCCACCCACGTGGGGGTGTAGTGGCCCCACGACGACGGCAGGAAGTCGCGGCTGAGGGACGTCACCACGATGACGAACCGCTCGAACCACATCCCCACGTTCACGAGGACGGCGACGGCGAAGAGCGCCTTGACGTTGCCGCGGACCTTCCTCGACCACAGGGCCTGCGGCGCCAGCACGTTGCAGCCCACCATGAGGAAGTAGGCCCAGGAGTAGGGACCGAGGGCGCGGTTCAGGAAGGCAAACCGTTCGTACGGGTTGCCGGAATACCACGCCATGAACAGCTCGATGCCGTAGGCGAAGCCCACGATCGAGCCCGTGGCGAGGATGACCCGGGCGATGTTGTCGAGGTGGCGGGCGGTGACGAAGGCCTCGAGGCCGAACCACTTGCGGGCCGGGATGATGAGCATCATCACCATGGCGAACCCGCTGAAGATGGCGCCGACCACGAAGTACGGCGGGAAGATCGTCGTGTGCCAGCCGGGCAGCTGCGACACGGCGAAGTCGAAGGACACCACGGAGTGCACGGACAGCACGAGCGGGGTGGCCAGCGCCGCGAGGAGCAGGTAGGCGACCTCGTAGCGGTGCCAGTGCCGGTGCGAGCCGCGCCAGCCGAGGGAGAACAGCCCGTAGAGGATCCGGCGGACCTTCGTCGCCGCCCGGTCACGCAGCGTGGCGAGGTCCGGGATCATCCCCATGTACCAGAACAGCAGGGACACCGTGGCGTAGGTGCCCACCGCGAACACGTCCCAGATGAGCGGGCTGCGGAAGTTGGGCCACATCCACATCTGGTTCGGCAGCGGGAACGTCCAGTACAGCAGCCACACGCGACCGACGTGGATGGCGGGGAAGATGCCGGCGCACATGACGGCGAAGATCGTCATGGCCTCCGCGAACCGGTTGATGCTCGTCCGCCACTTCTGGCGGAAGAGGAACAGGATCGCGGAGATGAGCGTCCCGGCGTGGCCGATGCCGACCCAGAAGACGAAGTTGATGATGGCGAAGCCCCAGCCGACGGGCTTGTTGACGCCCCACACGCCGATGCCCTGCAGGATGAGGTAGGCGACCATCACCAGGAGCAGGGTGACGAGGCCGCCGCTGAGGACGAACGCCACCGTCCACGCCCGCGGCGCCTTCTTCCGCTCCGCGATCGAGCAGATCGTCTCCGTGATGGACGCGTAGTCCTGCCCGCCCAGCACGAGGTCGGCGCGCTGCGCCGGGTCGTCGGCGGTGTTGTCGCGGCGGGTGTCGAGGAGCGCGGTGCTCATCGCCGGCCGTCCTCGAGGCTCAGCGGCCGCGGATTCTTGAGGCGCGCCAGGTAGCGGGTGCGCGGCTTCACATTCAGCTCCTCGAGGATCCCGTAGGACCGGTCGCTCGCGTGCCGGCGGCTCACGCCGCTTTCCGGATCGGAGAGGTCCCCGAACACGATGGCCTCCGCGGGACAGGCCTGCGCGCAGGCCGGCACGATCTCCCCGTCCCGGATCGGCCGACCCTCGGCCTTCGCGGCGATGCGCGCCGCGGAGATCCGCTGGATGCAGTAGGTGCACTTCTCCATGACGCCGCGGGACCGCACGGTCACCTGCGGGTTCAGACGCATCTTCTCGATCTGCGTGAGGCCCTTGTGGTTCAGGAACCAGTTGAACCGCCGCACCTTGTAGGGACAGTTGTTGCTGCAGTACCGCGTCCCCACGCAGCGGTTGTAGACCATGTCGTTCAGGCCCTCGGCGCTGTGCACCGTGGCGGCCACCGGGCACACCTGCTCGCAGGGCGCGTTCTCGCACTGCATGCAGGGCACGGGCATGTGGGCCACGGTCGGCGTCTCGGGGTCGCCCGCGAAATAGCGGTCCACCCGGAGCCAGAACATGTCGCGTCCGTTGCGGACCTCCTCGGGCCCCACGACCGGCACGTTGTTCTCGGCCTGGCAGGCGGTCACGCAGGCGCTGCACCCGGTGCAGGCGGTGAGGTCGATGGACATCGCCCACCGGCGGCCCTCCGCCGGCCGCTCGGTCCACAGCGAGACGAGCGGCGGATGGTGCGCGCCGCGCTCCTTCGCGAAGGCGGGGTTCCCCGAGTACTCCCCGACCGTCGCCTGGCGCACGAGCGAGGGCAGACGGTCCTCGACCGCCCCCCGCCCGATGGCGTCCGCGTCGATGGCGTGGTAGTGCCCGGTGGAGGTGACCTCCGTGCGCCCCGGCGCCTTCTCCACCGCGCCGCCGGCGGCGTAAGCGTCGACTCCCACCCCGTCGGCGACGCGCCCGCCCCGGCGCCGGCCGTAGCCCGCGGGCAGCAGGACCGTCCCGGGGGCGGTGCCCGGCGCGAGGAACGCGGGGGCCACCACTTCGCCGAGGCGCAGGTGGTCGCCCGTGCCCACGCCGAGCGTCCGCGCCGTGGCGGGCGAGAGGAGCGCGGCGTTGCCCCAGCAGATCTTCGTCACGGGGTCCGGCAGCTCCTGGAGCCAGGCGTTGTTGGCGTGACGGCCGTCGCGCACCTTGTAGTCGCGGCGGACGAGGACCTCCAGCCCGGCGGCGCCGGCCGGCGGCAGGCCGGCGCGGGCGGGAGGGGCGGCGGGGGCCGCCGCCGCGATGGCGCTCCCCGCGAACAGGCCGTCGTGCAGCGTCCGCCGGAAGGTCCGCTCGAAGTCGGCCTCTCCGGCCAGCGCGGCGAAGGTCCGCCGGACGATCTCGTAGCCGCGCTCCTTCTCGTCGCCCGTGACGAGCGCGAGGACCTCCAGCGCGCTCCGTCCTTCGTACAGCGGGCGGATCAGCGGCTGGATCACGCCGTAGGTGCCGTCGAAGGCCCGCGTGTCGCCCCACGCCTCGAGGGGGTGCGCGCGGTTCAGGTGCCAGGTGCACGCCTCCGAGGTCTCGTCGACGGCGTCGGAGAGGTGGATCGAGACGCCGGCCCGGCGGAGGGCCGCCGGGAAGTCGAGGACCCGCGGCGCGGTGAAGGCCGGGTTCCCGCCGAGGATGAGCAGCGTGCCCACGCGCCCCCCGGCGAGGTCGTCGACGAGCGCGGCGAGCGAGGCGGCGAACGGCTCGCGGCCCCGCTCCGGCAGGTAGCGCACGGTCCGGTCCACGGCGTCGAGCGCCTGGTTCAGCGCCAGCACGAGGGCGTGGACGACGGGGGGCTGGCCGCGGCCCGCCGTCACCAGCGCCCTCCCTCGGTGCGCGAGGAGGTCCGCGGAGAGTCCGGCCAGGCCCGGGAACTCCTCCCGGACGCCCTCGCCCCGGACGGCGGCGAGGAGCGCCTCGGCGTAGGCCGCGATGTCGCGGGCGGGGAGCGCGATCCGGTGGTCGGCCATCCCGCCGGTGATCGTCAGGACGGGCTCGACGACCCACAGGCGGTTCAGTTGGCCGTCCTCGGGCCGGCGGCGCCGCCCGAATTGGCGCGTGCTGCGGGCCGCCGCGGGGTGGTCCCCGAGGAGGTCGTCGTCGAGGCAGACCACGACGTCGGCGTGTTCGAGGAGCGGCAGCGAGCGGAGGCTCGTCCCGTCGGCGGTCTTCACCGCCTCGCGCTCCGCGTCGCCGGAGAAGCGCTCCCACTCGTGCCAGCGGGACCGCGGGAACGCGGCGAGGAGCCGCGCGCGCATGTCCGCGAGGGAGGGCGATTCGCTGGCCTCGGAGAGGATCCGCAGACCCTCGCCGCCGGCCGCGCGCAGCCCGTCGAAGTGCGCCCGGGCGAAGACGCGGAAGTCGTCCCACGAGGACGACGCGCCGTCGCGGAGGGGCCGCGTGCTGCGGTCGGGGTCGTAGAGGGAGAGGACGGCGGCCTGCACGAGCGCGTCGCTGCCCCCGAGGCTCATCGGGTGGTCGGGATTGCCGTCCACCTTCACCGGGCGGCCGTCCACGCTCGTGACGAGCACGGGGAAGCCGTAGCCGTCGGCCTCGAGGTGGGTGGCGAAGCGCTTCGCCTGCCCGGGGGTCACTCCCTCGGGCCGGTGGGCGAACGGGAGGATCTCCTCGTCCGGCCAGCGGCATCCGGCGATGGAGAGCATGGCCGCCGAGGCGCCCATGACCTTGAGGAACGTCCGCCTGGTGAGGGGGTCGACGACCTTGTCCGCCTGGCTCGGGAACTCGGCCGTGACGAACTTCCGGAACTCCGGCGTGTCGCCGTGCTCGTCGAGGCTACGCCACCAGGTCTTGCCGCTCTTCGTGTCGCTCATCGGTGACAGGTGGAACAGTCCGTGGAGGGGTTGACGCGCATCTCCTCGCGGAGCCGCGCGCCGAGGGTCTCCGGGTCCTCGTCGGGTACCCAGTCCATCGAGGTGACCGCGTCGAGGGGCCGGAGGTGGGGCTCGGGGTTCCGGTGGCAGTCGAGGCAGAACCCCATGTTCAGCGGCTTCTCCTGCCAGACCTCCTCCATCCGGTCCACCCGGCCGTGGCAGGACACGCAGCCGACGCCGCGGGTCACGTGGGCCTGGTGGCTGAAGTAGGCGTAGTCCGGCAGGTCATGGACCCGCTTCCAGCGGAGCGGCTGGCCGGTGGCGTAGGACTCCCGCACCGGGGCCATCTTCTCGCTGTCCTTGCGGATCATCGCGTGGCAGTTCATGCAGGTCTGCGTGGGGGGGATGGCCGCGAAGGACGCGGTCTCCACCGTCGTGTGGCAGTACCGGCAGTCCATGCCGATCTCGCCGACGTGCACCCGGTGGCTGTAGGCCACCGGCTGCGCCGGCATGTAGCCGACATGCTGCGTCGTAGGGGAGGCGATGGTGGCGTACAGGAACACGACGTAGACGACGCCGCCCATGAGGAGCGCTCCGGCCACCTTCACGAACCGGTCGAACCACGGGGGAAACACCGGCCCCCGCGGCGGATTCGGCCCATCGGTCATCTCGTCACCGCGAAGATCGAGGACAGCCCGGAAGCCCCGGGGGAATGCCCCTTGCCGCCCACTTCCGGGAGGATCGGGCGATGGTAGCCGCCCACCCGATTCCCCGCAAGAAAGCGGGTCAAGCCGTCCCTGGCGGGGAGTCCTCGCCGATGGTCTCGCAGAACAGGGCGTGGTCCTCGTCGGAGAACAGGCAGAACACCACCGCCATCGTCCGAGATTCAAGGTGCTCCCGCACCGCGCTCACCGCGACGGCGGCGGCTTCGGGTTTCGGGTAGCCGTAGATGCCCGCGCTGATGAAGGGCAACGCAATGGAGCGGCAGCCGATCTCCGAGGCGATGCGGAGGGCACTCTCGTACGCGGACCGGAGCACCTGCGCCTCGTCGTGGCTGCCGCCCCGCCAGACGGGCCCGGCGGCGTGGATGACGAAGCGGGCGGGGAGATCGAAGCCCGGAGTCGCTACCGCCTCACCCGGACGGATGGGCGTCAGCCGACGGGTGTGCTCCTCGAGCCGCGGACCGGCCGCGGCGTAGATCGCGCCGCAGACGCCGCCGCCGGGTTCGAGGCTGGGGTTCGCGGCGTTCACGACGGCGTCCACGTCGAGGGTCGTGATGTCGGCCTTCAGGGCGTGGATCAAGCAGCCTCCCCGTGCCGGCGCCCCGGCGGGCGCCGAGGCCGGTCGACCATCATCCCACGGTCCGCCGGCGAACGGGAGGGCTCTTCCGCCCCCCGGCCCGGTCGAGTACCCTCGTCCCCGTGCCGACGACCGCCGCCCCCCTGCTCGTCGTGCGCGACCTCGCCCTGTCGCGCGGGGGGCGCCGCGTGCTCGAGGGGCTCTCGCTCGCGGTGGGGCGGGGGGAGGTGTTCGGGCTCCTCGGGCCCAACGGGGCCGGGAAGTCGTCGGCCTTCGAGGCGCTGTCCGGCCTCCTGCCCCCGGAGCGGGGGGAGATCGTCTTCTCCGGCGAGGCGCTCGCACCGGGCTCCGAGCGCCTGCGGGCCCGCCTCGGCGTGGTGTTCCAGAGCCCGGCCCTCGACGGGCGGCTGTCCGCCCGCCACAACCTCGCGCTGGCCGGCGGCCTCTACGGCCTCCGCGGCGCCCCGCTCGCGGCGCGCGTGGACGCGATGATCGGGTTCGCGGACCTCGAGGGGCGCGACCGGGAGCCGGTGAAGCGCCTGTCGGGCGGCATGCGGCGGCGCCTCGAGATCGCCCGGGCGTTCCTTCACGAGCCGGAGTTCCTCCTCCTCGACGAGCCGACGACGGGGCTCGACCAGGCCTCCTACCGGCGGACGTGGAGCCTGCTGCGGGAACTCACCGCCTCGCGCGGGGTGGGGGCGCTCCTCACCACGCACCGCGCGGAGGAGGCGGAACTCTGCGACCGCCTCGCCTTCCTCGACGGCGGCCGCGTGGTGGCGGAGGGAACCCCCGAGGAGCTCCGGGCCCGGCTGGGGGGCGACGTGGTGGAGCTCCTCGTGGACGACGCGC
>JADHED010000913.1_pt1 | contig 28627 bp, 24 predicted proteins | sample 8952041 | NCBI WGS metagenome assembly JADHED01 (sample SAMN16124423, study PRJNA663239) | bioreactor sludge metagenome | isolation source: sludge (control) | place: India:Bengaluru | collected 2018-09-08
TCTTCCGCCTCGAGGTTCCACATACGGCCGTCGGGAGGGACGGGCCTGCAGAACGCCAGCCCGATGTCCACGATCGCCATGAGCCCGCCGCGGTAGAGCAGCCACATCGCCTGTCCAACCGATGGGTGCTCGCGCAAGCGGTCCACCACGTCCGCCGGCAAGTAGGACAGGATTCCGCCCAGAGCCGCCTTCGCGCAGACGGCGTGTCCGGGATGCTCGAGACCTCGGGAGACCAGCGCGGCAACCGCCGCCGGCTCGAAGACGACGTCGGTCGAGATGATGACGGCGGCGTGACCAGGTCGAACCGCCGATACCCCCTCGCCGGTCATCACGTCGATCTCGACGCCCCTGCGCGCCAGACGCTGGACGAGGTCCGCCTGGTTGTGCCGCGCTCCGGCGACCACGATGCGCTCGAGGCCGGCGCGGTCCAGGGCCAGCACGGTGCGCTCGAGGATGGGGAGGCCACCAATCCTGGCCCGCTCGATGAGGGGCCTGCGCGGCGGAACGACGATGGCGTCGAGTCGTGTCATGAACAGTCTGGACGGATGCCGCGGCGGTCGCCGCGGCTCCGGCAAGCGCGGGCGGCGATTCATCTGCCCTGTGCATCACGCAAGACCACTGCCCGCGGCCGTCGATGCCACGAGGTGACGATTCAAGGCAGATCCTGCGAATTGTCTCGGTAGCCTCACCCCGGGCGAGACGACATGGAATCAGGTGGCGAAATATCGGCAATCCCGTTTCGTCATCGCGAACCGCGATCCGGCGCGTCTCCGGGTGAAGGGGCGGCCGGGCAACCGATGCCGAGACGCTCCACGGCGAGCAGGCTTGTGGGCCGGCGCCGCAATGACCGTGAAGCGTTTGAAGGCGACCTGCGGTCCTACGGCGTCTGGCGCGTAATGCCCAGCTTGCGCATGCGCGAGACGAGCGTGCTGCGCTTCATCCCCAGCCGCACGGCGGCGCCGCCCGGGCCGGTCGGTCGGGGTGCTGCTGATCGTCTTCGTGAGCCGCTGGGCGTGTTTCAGGACGAGGTGGCGGACCAGGAGCGGGATGTTAACGTCGGGCTCCCTCACGGCGGGATGTTCAGGCGGTAGTTGCTAGTCGGCGAGAAAGCGCGAAACGTCCTCGGCGCGATCTCCGCCGCCAACGGCGACAGCGAACCTCGCTTCCAGGAACTCCACCACTACCTCGCCTTCGGCTGCACCAGTTGTTCGCGCTTCTGGGCCATCCAACTGCGCGGTGCTCCTGAGCGCCGCCGCCTACGTGCTACTCCAGGAACGCGCGACTGGACCAGACCTGCGAAGAACTGACGCGTGCATACAACCGCATCGCCCCCACAAAACCGGGTGCACCGGTCCCGCCTCTGGAAGACACGGATTCGCGTCGTGCCGCTTTGCGTTGTACCGCTGCTGCGCTGCACCGCTCAAGGTTTCCGCCCGGTCCTCAATCGAATTGGCTTCCGCCATTGTCGGGGTTGGTTCGCCCATGCCGGCTATCAACTCAACTGATCACTGAGAATCACTGGGTTTAGTGAAGGTCTTAGTGAGGCGCGTCGCCGAGGATCAGTTCCGCCTCAAACCACCACTTGGGCCGGAAGACGACCTTAAGCGGGACTCCTCTCAACTCACCGGTCTTTCCGTACACCATCGAGAACCTCGTCACTTCTCGCGTTGCCCGATTGATCACCACGAAGTCGCCATCGAGCACTGGACCATACCGGTTGCCTCCAGCCGTGAGCGCCGAGCGGGCGTGCAGCGAGCGCAACTCGAGGTCGTACAACCGGCCGTTGTACATGTACACGCGCGGTTCTGGTAGTCGCAGCCGCAGGTTGGCGCCCGTTGTGGCTGCAGTGGTCGTCTCGTTCAGGAGGCCCGCAAGCGCCGTAAGGAATCCGGGGGCGGTAGCCTGCGGCACCTGGCGCGTGCGGGCTGCAGCCGCACCTATCTCGACGCGTCCCAGCAGCGCGCCGACATCGCGCAGGGTGAGATCGGTCGGCGTTCGCACCTGCACCGTTGTAGCGGTGAACTGACCGTTCATGACGCTCGCGCGGATCGTCTCGAAGACATACCCGCCCTGTCCCTCGCGCGCGATCTGTCCTTCGGCATCTTCGACCGATTCCGCCTTCGCCTGCTTCATGACGCCGACGATCGTGGCCCCACTTGTTGATTTTGCGCGGTGCCTTGAGGGGATCAGATCCGACCAGCAGTTCGTATCCGTGTGCGCCAGCCGTCCCGCGACGCCATGTGATGCGTGCCTCGCCGACATCATTCTTACGAATCCAGAAGAAGAGCGGCCGCACGCGCGCGTTCATCGTGTAGTAACGCTCCTGCGCCACCGGTGCTGCCCGCACCTCGTGGGCTGCGCGCGGTGCTGACGTCGCGGCGCCGGGCCCTGGCAGCGCCAGGGCGCACCACGCGAGGGCGAACCACTGTCGGGCACGCATTCGAGCACCTCCTCTCACGCTGCGTGAGGCAACCCGCGTACCAGTGTGAGCACCGCGATGATTGCGGGCACTGGCACTGCGCGTCTGACGCCGTTGCCGAAATGATGTCACGTGACGCTCCGTCGTCGTGTGCTAGAATCGAACCCGTGGAACATTCGATGACGCGCCGGTACGACGCCTTACTTGCCGTCGCGAACTTGATCAGTGAGCACCGCGACCTGAGATCGCTGTTCGAGCACCTGGCCGAACTGCTCCGTCCCTTCGTCGACTTCGGGTTCCTCGTCGTCGTTCTCTACGACGAAGCGAGCGAGACGGTGAGCCAGCACACGCTGGTCGGCTCACGCGCGCTCCCGCCGCAGGCACCGCAATCGATTCACCTCGACGAGTCGGCGGCAGGGTGGGTCATCCGGACGCAGCAGCCGCTCGTCATCGACAATGCGCTCGAGCGCGGCCATCCGCCCCAGATTCAGCAACTGCTCGAACAGTCCGGGGTACACGCGACGCTCGTCCTGCCGCTTACGACGGCCGTGCGGCGTGTCGGTGCGATCGCGCTCGGATCGGCCGAAGAAGGCATCTACCGGTCCGCCGATCTCGAGTTCCTCGGGCAGGTCGCCAAGCAGGTGGCGGTCGCCACGGACAACGCGCTGCACAGCGAGGAAGTCGAGCGCCACCGCGAGGACCTGGCGCGCGAGCGCGACCGCTGGCGCGTGCTCCTCGCCGTGAACAACGCGCTCGTGTCGACGCTCGACCTCCAGACGCTGCTGACCGCGCTCGTCCCGAGCCTGAGGAAGGTGGTGGCGTTCGACGCCGCGCTGATCGGCCTCCAAGAGGAACGTGGAGGCGCACTGCACCTGGTCGCCCGCGAGGTGCCCGGCATACCGTTGGCGCAGGAGGAGGGCCCCCGCGCGATTTCCGTGGAGGGCACGCCGCTCGGCCAGGCGTTCGTGACAGGGGAGCCCCTCGTCATGACCAGCACGGACTGGGCGCTCGTGGATCCGGAGGCGGCCGAAGCCGCCCGGCGGCACGGCATCTGCGGCGGCTGCGCGATTCCCCTCATCAGCCCGCAGCGGACGCTCGGAGCCTTCATCGTGGCGACGCGCGCCGAACAGGGGTTCTCGCGGTTCGATCTCGACCTCTTGATCCAAGTGGGCGCACAGATGGCCATCGCGATCGAGAACGCCCTGAGCTACCAGCGGATCGCGAATCTCACCGTGCGCTTGCAAGACGAGAAGCAGTATCTCGAGAGCGAGATTCGCTCGAGTGGCCACTTCGAGCACATCATCGGCGCGAGCGCGATTCTCCGGCGCGTCCTCGCGCAGGTGGAGACCGTCGCCGCGACGGACTCGACAGCACTCATTCTGGGCGAGACCGGCACCGGTAAGGAGCTGGTTGCGCGCGCGATCCACGACGCGAGCCCGCGTGCGGGGCACACGTTCGTACGCGTCAACTGCGCGGCCCTCCCGTCGGGCCTGCTCGAGAGCGAGCTGTTCGGCCACGAGAAGGGGGCATTCACCGGCGCGCTGATGCGCAGGATCGGGCGCTTCGAGCTGGCCGACGGCGGGACGATCCTGCTGGACGAGGTGGGCGACATTCCACTGGAGCTGCAGCCCAAGCTGCTGCGCGTCCTGCAGGAGCACGAGTTCGAGCGACTCGGGAGCGCGCGCAGCATGAAGGTGGACGTCAGGGTCCTTGCCGCCACGAATCGTGACCTGGGGGCGATGGTGGATGCGCGCGAATTTCGGGCGGACCTCTACTACCGCCTGAACGTCTTCCCCATCACGCTCCCGCCGCTCCGCGAGCGCCGAGAGGACATTCCGGCGCTGGTGCACCACTTCGTCGAGCGACACGCGCGCCGTCTGAAGCGGCAGGTCACGCGTATCCCTCCGCACGTCATGACCGCGCTACAGCAGTGGACGTGGCCAGGCAACATCCGCGAACTGGAAAACGTCGTGGAGCGCGCGGTGATCCTATCGCGCGGCGACGTGCTGGAAGTGCCGCTCCCGATGACAGCGCCTGCCCCCTCACAGGCGGCTGCTGCTGCAAGCCCCGCGTCCGGCACGGACCTGGCGTCGGTCGAGCGCGCGCACATCCTCCGCACGCTCAAGGAGACGCGATGGGTCATCGGTGGTCCGAACGGTGCCGCCGCGCGGCTGGGCGTCAAGCGGACGACTCTCTCCTCCCGTATGCGCAAGCTGCGCATCACCCGCCCCGTGCCAGAGTAGGTCCCGGTCCGTACTCCTCCCTCCGCACCCGCACGACCACGGGGAAATGATCCGACGCGCCGTTGTGGTGCGCGATCGTCGCGGTCAGCGGCGTGAGCCGACGAACGAACAGCCAGTCGAGCGCATGCCGATGTCGAATCGACGTGCGGCGCGTCGCCGGGTGCGTGTCGAACGGATCCTCGAACCCCGCGCGGCGCAGCACCTCGAGCAGCGGCGCGTGCCCGAACGGCCCGCAGTTGAAATCCCCGCCCACGATGACCGGGACGCTGTCACATGCGCGGCCATGCTCGGCGAGGATGACGTCATCGACCTGCTCCCGTCGGAACGCATCGTTCTTGCCGCTTTCCACGTGCAGGTTGTACGCGCGCACGACCGCCGTCTGCGCCCAGAGCGCCATCCTGGCGCCGCGCCGCGGCTGAACAGGGTTCAATCGCCAACGAAACCGGGCCTGCCGTGAGAACGGGATAACGCCTGACGCGTCCAGCCGGAAACGGCTCAGGATTGCCTGCCCGGTGAGCGCGGGTGAGCCGCCGCGCCCCTGCCCTATCTCCTGGAACTCGCCCGCAAACACCCAGTGCAGACCGAGGGCGCGCGCCAACCACTCGGCCGCGTTCACGAAGCCGCTCCGGCGACAGCCGACATCAACCTCCTGCAGTAGCAGGACGTCCGCATCGATGCCGCGCAGGACTCCGAGGACGCGATCGAGATCCCGGCCGTACGCGATGTTCCACGACAGGACCGTGAGCTCCGCCGGCGGCTGTCGCGTCGCGTCCCCGGACGGCCCGCCGCCCGAGATCGCATGAATCGCGTCGGCCGGCAGCCGGGGGGCCACGAAGAACCCCCACAGTCTCAACGGCCCGATTGGCATCGACGTCAGCTCCGCACGTAGGGTTTCGTCACGCGACGAACCGGCGTCACGCGACGAGATGGCGTCGCGCGGCGAAACCAGCAGGCGCGCACGATCCCGCCGCCGGTGCTGATTTCGCCATGAATTGCGACCGCACCGCGCTCACTCCGACGGTACTCGAGTTGCCTCATCGTGCTGCAGCGAATCATGACCAACATCGAAGCATTCGTCCTGCCACCGCGAAACTCCACCACTGCACCCGCGCGTATCGGGGGGCTCGCGGCCGCCGAGCGGACAGTGCTCGCCCTTTACCGGGGAGGCATCGATCGCATCGTCGTGTCGGCGGGGTGCGACATCGACGTGGACACGACGGCGAGACTGGTGAAGCGAGGAGTCCCCGTTCTGCTCGCGCGCGACGCTGGGCAGGACTGGGTGACCCCTGGCGCGGCGCTTGTCGCCGTGTCGTGCGACGTCGTGTTCGAGCCCGCGGCCGTCCGCGCGCTGGTCGCGAAGCTTGCGGAACTGGACCTCCCGGCGCTGGCTGCCGTGGAGGCCTGCGCGCCCGGAGTATTCGCCGCGTTCAGACCGTCCTCGGCGCAGACATTCGCCGCCGCCACGTCCAAAGAGGACCTGTTCGGTCTCTTCGATGCCCTTCGCGTCGTCAGGCTCGGTGGCGCGTTCTGCCGCGTTGCGTCTACGTCGCACGACACGCCAGGGATCGAACGCGCCTACATCAGGCGATCGAACGGGGTAGAAAGTCCGACGACCCAGATCGCGCGGTTCTTCTCGCTCCCGCTGAGCCGTGCGTTCCTGCGCCTCGGCATGAGCGCGAACCACGTGACGCTCCTCGGGCTGGGTTTCGCGGGACTTTCAGCCCCCTTGTTCGCGTCGCGCCTGTACTGGCCGGGTATCGCAGGCGCGCTCCTCTATTACGTCAGCATGGTGCTCGACTGCAGCGACGGCGAGGTGGCGAGGGCATCGCTGTCGGATTCGAAGCTCGGCGCATGGCTCGAGACCGTCACCGACTACCTGTCCTACTTCCTCGTGATGGGCGGGCTCGTGGTCGGCGAACTTCGACATCACGGTCTCTGCCATCACGTCGAGGCGGCGACCGTGGCCGCGGCAGCGTCTCTCGCGATCGTTCTCATCGTCGGGTACCTCCGCGGCCGCCTCGCGTCGGCCAACCCGGGTGCTTTCGACGACGCGCTGTCGGCGGAGATGAGCAAGGGAACGCTCGTGCAGCGGTTCGCCGTATGGGGCCGCCAGTTGATCAAGCGGTCCTTCTTCGCGCATCTCATCGTCTTCCAGGCGCTCATCGGACATCTGGCCGCGCTGCTCGAGATCTGGGCCTACGGCAGCGTCGGCGCGCTCCTGGTGCTCATCGCCGTGTACCCGGCGCTCATCGAGCGGCTCAAGATCGCGCCGGCACGGGTGCCCGTCACGATCAGCATCAGGGAGGACTGACCATGTCGAACACGCGCGCCATCATCCTGGCCGCAGGGAACGGGAGCCGGATGGGCCGGTTCACGCTCGACCGCCCGAAGGCGATGGTGGCCGTTCGCGGCCGTCCGCTGGTGGACCGGCAGCTCTCACTCCTGGAGGGGGCCGGGTTTCGCGAGATCACAATCGTCGTCGGCTATCAACAGGAACGCCTGCGCCAGCACGTCGGCGATCGCGTGCGATTCGTCGAGAACAGGCACTATCGCGAGACCAACAGCCTGTACTCGCTGTGGCTCGCCGCGAATGCGCTGGAGGAAGGCGCGTGTGTTCTGAATTGCGACGTGTTGTTTCCTGCGGCGATGCTGGATCGGCTGCTGAACGTCGCCGCGCCCGACGCACTGCTCTTCGACCGCTTCCGCTCGCTCGGCCAAGAAGAGATGAAAGTGCAGGTCGCCGGGCCGTTCGTCATGAACATGAGCAAGGAGATGCCGATCCCCGAAGCGGACGGCGAGAGTGTTGGCGTCGTGAAGCTCGGCCGCGAGGGAGGACGACGTCTTGTCACGATCCTCGACAGACTCGTCGCGCAGGGCCACCGCATGGCCTGGGCGCCGCTCGCCTTCGCGCGGCTCGCGCGCGCGTGGCCGCTGGTCGCGCTCGACACGGACGGCCTGCCATGGACCGAGATCGACACGCCCGAGGACCTCGCGCTCGCCGAACGTGAGGTCGCGCCGCTCATCGACTCGGCGGCGCTCCGGAGCGCTCACGCGTGACATCGCGCGCCCGCGGCAACGGTGCACGGTTCGTCGCATGGGTCCTTGGCATCGCAGGTGTCGCGGCCGCCGGCTCGCTGACGTGGAGCCTTGGCGTTGACACAATCGCGCGCCAGCTCGCCGCGCTCGGCAGGATCCTCCCGCTGGTCTTGCTCGTCACCGGGTTGAAGTATCCCGCGCAGGCGGAAGGCTGGCGGCTGGCGCTCCCTCGTCCACTGCGGCCGCCGCGCTGGCCGTCGCTCAGGGCCACGATCGCCGGCGATGCCGTCGGGTATCTCACCGTGGCGGGTCCCGTCACGGGCGAGCCGCTCAGGGCGGCGATGCTGCGCGGGTACCTTCCGGTGCCCATCGCGATCGCGGTGGGAGCTGTTGAACGCGCCATGTACGTCGCCGCGGGAACTGTGCTCGTCGCGGCTGCGCTCCTGGTCGTCTCCGTTCGTTCGAGTCAACGCGGCGGCACGCTGGCCATCAGCATCGTCTTGCTGGCCGTCGCCGCGGCGGCCGGGGCCGTCGTCCGCCGTGGGGGCGGAACGGCCCCGGCCGGGAGGACAGCGCGAGTCGACACATGGCGCGACACGTTAGCGGATCTCTGGACGAACCGCCGCCCGGCGTTGCTCGGCATCGCCGGGTTGTGCCTGCTCCAGCACCTGCTCCTCTTGCTCGAGGCCTGGTTGATGCTCGACGCGCTCGACGCGGCGCCGTCGCTCGCGACGGTCGTGGTGTTCGAGGGCATGACGAAACTCGTGAACACCGCGGGCGCCGTAGTGCCAGGGCGCCTCGGAATCATGGAGGGCGGCAGCGCCGCACTCGCGGCGGCGTTCAACGTGGGCGCGAGCCTCGGCCTGTCGCTCGCGCTGATGCGGCGCGCGCGTGCCCTAGTGTGGGGTGTGGTGGGGCTCGGACTCTGGGCGTGTGAAGTGTTCCCGAATGGAGTGCGCGAAGCACAGTAGGGAGCTGGATCTCACCCACTACAAACACAGAATCACCACAAAATGGGCGGTTCGACATCAGGTACGAAATACGGCCATGGGCGCAGTCGCTGACTGTGCTGCGGTTGACGAGCACGTATAGCTATCTCGGCGCAGCAACCCTCAGCAGGCTGCCGGCGGCCAGCATCAGCACCGCTGCTGCCACAGCCACCGCATTGGCGTAGGGACCGAAGTCCGTCTCGAAGTGAGTTCCCACCGTCCGGTCCCTCCTGGCGAGCGTCGTGCTGCTGCCCGTCGGGGCCTCGAATGGTACAAACGCAGCCTGACGAGCGTGCTGATCGCGCGGAGGAAGGACCCCCTCTTCGCCACGTCATAGCGAGCTGGCTCTGACCGCGGGCATTGAAAAAAGGGAAGTTCAACGGGGGCCGATCCGCACGATGGTCGACTGGCTCAGAGTCACAGGCACGCGATTGCCGAATTGAGTTGGCAATCCGTCCCTCGACCGAGCATTTCTGGCTCTTGAACGACGGGGACGCCAGGGACGACCCCTCGCCCTTCCATGTCCGTCCCGTGCCACGTGTAGTACTTCGCCACCGGCAGTGCGATCCGATACCCGAACCCCACCTTGAACGCCCCGGTGGCGACCAAGCGGCCGGCCGTCTTCGTGCCGACAAGCGTTGCCAGCTTGTACTCCGAGGCGAACGCCGCCACCATCTCCGCTGCACTGGCGGAGTGCTCGTTCACGAGCATGGCGACGCGGCCGTGGAACGCCTTCGGCCCGAGCGCTTCGGTGAAGACCGCGACGGAACGTCCGGCGAACCCGAACTTGAGCGCCAGCGGCAGGATGCCCCACTTCGAGGACGGGATCCCGTCGAACTGCGGCAGCCGCTCCTTGTCGTAGCCCTTCTTCGCCACGTCCCGCGTGACGGAGTACCCAACCCCGCGGCGGTCTGGACAGAGATGGCTCATCAGCCGCAGGCACCCGATACCGCCGCCGGTGTTGCCGCGCAGGTCGATGACGAGCCGTGGGCACGCGAGCTCGGCGATGGCTCGCGACATGTCCCGCGCGACGTCGATGCCGAGCACGCCGGGGAACATGCTGACGCGCACGTAGCCCACATCGGTTTCGAGCTTGCGTGCCGTCACCACCTGGTCGGGCACGACGATGGGACGCTGCTTCTCTTTGGAGCCGGGAATCGCAAGGGTCGGCTGGGCAGTCGTGCCGTCAGCCTTCCGGATCGTCAAGCCGTACGAATGTCCGAGCTGGAACGGGATGGCCGTCGGCGGCACGACTTCCTTGCCGTCGATGGCGACCAGCACGTCGCCGGGAGCAATGCCGGCTCCGGCGGCGACTCCGCCGGGGTGCACGTCCTGGAACACCCAGCGCTCGCCGTCGGGCGTGTCGCTCTTCATCAGGGTCGCCGCCATCGCGATTCGGCCGGTTGCCCGGGGGCGGCTCTCGTGAAAGAAGCCCGTGTGGCTCGTGCCGAGCGCCCGGAGCAGACGGTCGATCCCTTCCTCGAAGACCTCGGTCGACTGGCTTCCGACAATCCCCGCTTCGTGGGCTTCGCGAAGGGCGCGGATGTCGGGCTCGGGGCCCGCGAACTTCGTCTCGATCAGCTTGAGGACCTTGTCGAGAACTTCTCGACGTTGCGCTTCGGTCAGGACGGTCATTTCGTGGCCTCCTGCTGCGGGCGAGCGTCCACGACGCGAACGCTGGCGTCCCCGTACGCGAGAACGCCGCTCCACAGCCGTGGCACTGCCTCCGGGCCGAACATCTCCAGCATGCGCAGCTTCGCCTGGCGAAGCGCCTCACCCACCGGGACGCCGCGCGACAACTGGCCATAGAACTCCCGCATCATCGTCAGACTGAACCGGTCGTCGGCCGCCCACAGGTTGGCCACGACCGCGCGCGCGCCGGCCGCCATGAACGGCCGCACGAGGCTGGTGACGCCCTCCTGCTCGTGCAGCGAGCCGCTGCCCGTGTCGCAGGCCGACAGCGTGACCAGGTCGGCCCGCAGTCGAAGGCCGAGCACCTCGCGCGCCTGGAGCAGGCCGTCTTCGGCACCCGCGGGGTGCAGCAGCAGCGCGGACCGTGCCGGGAACTTCGTGCTCGTCACGCCGTGCGCCGCGAAGTGCATCACGCGGAACTCGTGGAGCGGCTGCTGCTTGACGGCCTGCTCGGTGGCGGCGTCTCCCGCCAGCAGCGTAGAGCGTTCGCCGAGGGCCGCCGCCACGGCGCGCGCCTCGTCGTTTGCCGACGGCAGGGGGCGCAACTGGGTGCCGTCGAGGTCGAAAATGCTGCGCGAGACCGAGGCGCTGCTCGGCGGAACGCCTGGCTCATTCGGCGAGGCGCTCACCGCGAGGACCGGCCGCGTCGTCGTCCCGGGGCGGCCCGTTCGCACCATCGCGAGCACTGACGCGGACGAGGCGTACGCGACCGCGTGCGTCGCCAGCAGCATCGAGCCGGACGGCCCGGTCAGCACCTCGAAGGGCACCTGGTGGAGTTCTCCGTCCGGGCTGACGATGACGGTGGGGCTCGACGCCAGCTCGCCGATGCCGCCGAGGATGGACTCTCGAAGGCGACGACTGGCGTCCGTGGTGTCCTTCCCACTGCGAATCGCGCCGAGGAGGTCCTGGACGAGCGGTCGGATCGCGGTTCGCGCGTCCAGGGCCTGCACGCGGCTCGCCTTCGGCGTCACGACGATCACATACGAGCGCGGCTCCGACAGCGCGTAGGCGAGGAACACCTCCTTCGGCCTCAGCACTCGCCGGAACTCAGCCAGCGTGACCGGGCTGCTCGATGCGGGCCGCCGCGTGCGGTCGAACAGCTCGGTGGTCAGCGGGGCCATCGCGTCTTCGGCTGCCGTGATCTGTTCGAGCAAACGGCGGCGTTGGGCGGGCGGCAAGGGATGGAACAGCCGGCGCTGGAGTTCCGCGATCTCGCGCTCCTGCTTCTTCAGCGCGGCTGGCTGGGCGACGCCTCCGACCGGCCGGGCGCGCAGCAGTTCAAGGAGCGCCCGACCGCGTGCCTGCTCGACGATGGCGAAGAGGCGTGCCGCGTCCGGTCCGCGCATGCCCTCGAGCCTGATGCGCGCCAGGAAGAGGTCCCGCGCGCCGTTGACGATTCGAGCCTGCACCCAGGGGCTACTGGCCTTCGCCAGGAGACCTTCCAGTAGATCGCTGCCCTCCTCGAGGAGCGCGGAGGCGTCTTCGAATCGCCGCTCCGATGCGCGCACCTCCGCCAGTTCGGCGAGCAGCCGCGGCAGCGCCATGCGCTCCTGCATGCCTCGGGCCACGACGATGCCGTCGTCGAGCAGGGCGGCCGCTTCGCTCAACCGGCCTTGCTCGCGCAGCAGGCGCCCGCCTTCGAGCGCCACCTGCGCCGATACCCGGTTCGTGCCCGCTTGCCTGGCGAAGTCACGCGCGTCTGCCAGCCAGCGTCGGGCGTCGTCCGGCGACTTCCGCTGCGCAGCCAGGACGGCGAGCTTCAGGGACAGCTCCGCCTGGTAGGCCAGCGAACCGAGCGTTTTGGCTGCGTCGAGTCCCTTCTGCAGCGTGGCTTCCGCCTCGGCGATCCGGTCGAGCCTGGCGAGCGCCTCGCCCTTGCCGAGATAGGTCATGACGGGGAAGGACAACTCCTCTACGGTAGCGGCCGCGGCGAGCGCCCGGTCGTAGTAGCCCAGCGCGTCCGCCGGCCGGCCCATCTCCGCGAACCCGCGGCCCGAGAGCGTGAGCCAGCGCACCACCGACGGGGTGTCCTTGGTGGCCTGGGCCACCTTGAGCGCGGCGCCGAGGTTCACGATGCTCGCACCGATGTCGCCGAGCAGGGCGGCGACGATGCCGAGTTCGCCCCTGGCACGATTCGCGGTAGCCGTGTCGCCCAGTCGTTCCGCAATATTCTTCGCCTCTTGCCACGACTGCCGAGCGAGCTCGGGATCGAGGTCTTCGTCGATCTCGCCCTTGGCGACGAGGACGCGAAGGCGCAATCGGTCGTCACCTTGGACCCGCGGATCGTCGAGGAACTCGCCGAGTTGGCGTGAAACGTCAGGGACTGGCAGTCGAGGCAGCTGGCCTCGGAGTTGGCCGATCCGCGCGTGTAAGGCGTGGAGGTCGTCGCCGCGAGCCTCGAACAGTTGCCGGGCCTCGGCGAACAGCGGCTCGGCTCGCGACCAGGACTTCATCCAAGCGAAGCGGTCGGCCTCTTCGAGCATCTTGGCGGGGTCAGGCGCCTGGGCGAACGCCGAGGGTGCAAGAAGGATCCAAGCGGCCAACCACGCCGCATGCCGAGACGAGAGGGTCGAGGTCGCCATCGCCCGCCTCCTGGATGAGGTGGGGAAGTTGTAACGCGACCCAGCTGGGTTGGGCAAGGGACTAGGTCTTGGTTAATTACTTTCCGGTGAAGAATGGACCGGTTTCGCCTCGATAAACACGAGCGACACCGGTCCGCGTTCTTGACAGAATGACGCATCCGGAGGGCTTGCATGGCCCGATCTCCCGTGCGATCATCTGTCGTCGTGTCATTGGATCACCTCGATACCGTCCCCACCGCCACGCTCCGGAAGGAGCTCCAGCGCCTGACGCGGACCATGGTCTTCGGGACCCTGGCCGAGCGCGGGCGGCGGTGCGGCAAGCCCACGTGTCGCTGCGTGCACGGCGAGAAGCACCCCGCCTTGCAGTTGGCGCATTGGGCCGGCGACGGCAAGACCCGCAGTCTGCATGTGCCGTACGTGTTGGCCGACGACGTGCGCGCCGGCGTGGACGCATGGCATCGCTTCCAGGCGATCGCCCGCGAGCTCGCCGACCGGAATCGCGCGGCCGTCTGGGACGCGGCGCGCCGAAGAGGGCAGATCCGATGACGCGCCGGAGGGCGCATGGTCCGTCGTCGCGAGCGACAGCGGTCGCTCTGGGAAGTGGTCCTGCCGGACGCCGACAAGCTGTGGCCGGCCGACTTGCGTCGCATCGATACCCTGCTCGACGAGGCCGACGTGCTTGAGCCGATCGTCGCCGCCCTCGAGGTCCGCTGGGCGCAGAGCCGTCGGCGTGGCCGGCCGGGCACCCCGGCCGAGGTCGTCCTCCGGATGCTCCTGCTCAAGCATCTCTACCGCTGGAGCTACGACACGCTGGAGCACGAGGTCCGCGCCAATCTGGTGTATCGCGCCTTCGCGCGCGTCGGGGCCGGCGCGGTGCCGGACGCCAAGACGATCCTGAAGATCGCGCGCGCGCTGGGGCCTGCGGTGATTGAGCAGGTGCATGCCTGCATCGTCGCGTTGGCCGTCGCGCGGAAGGTCACGCGCGGGCGACGCCTGCGCGTGGACACCACGGTCGTCGAGACGCACGTGCACTACCCGACCGACAGCACGTTGCTGCGCGACAGCGTGCGCGTGATCACGCGGACGCTGCAGCGGGCCGGCGCGGTGCTGGGCGGCGCGGCCGCGCGCGTGCGGAGTCGGCTGCGGAGTGTCGGCCGCCAGGTCCTGGCGATTGCGAAGACGGCGCGCCGGGGCGACGACGTCGCGCGCCCCCGGATCTACCGCCGCCTGATGGCCCACACCCGGGCCGTCCTGCGCGACGCCGACACGATGGTCCGCCGCATCGCCCAACGGGCCCGGACGGTGACCCCGGCGGCGCAGCGCGTCCTGCAGCACGCGCGGGCCACGCTCGATCAGATGCGTCCCCTCGCGCGACGCGTCCTCGCGCAAACGCGCGCGCGGGTCTTGGGCGGCGACACGCACGTGCCGGACAAGGTGCTCAGCGTCTTCGAGCCGCACACCGAAGCCATTCGGAAGGGCAAGCTGGTCAAGCCGACCGAGTTTGGCAAGCTCGTCACGATCCAGGAGAGTGAGGGCCAGATCGTCACCGCGTACGAGGTGCATCCGAAGCGGCCCGCCGACCGCACCCTCTGGGCCAAGGCGCTCGACGACCACGTGCGGCACTTCGGCCGTGCGCCGGACCTGGCGACCGCCGATCGGGGCTACAGCTCGGCCGCCAACGAGGCGCTCGCCACGGCGCGGGGCGTCCGGCGGGTCGTCTTGCCCAAGCTGGGCGCGAAGTCGCCAGCCCGGCGAGCGCACGAGCAACAACGCTGGTTCCGGCGCGGGATGCGCTGGCGCGTTGGGTCCGAGGGACGGATCAGTGTCCTCAAACGCCGTCACGACTTGCAGCGGTGTCGCTATCATGGCGCCGACGGCATGGCGCGGGCCGTGGGCCTCGGCGTGATCGCGAGCAACTTGCTCAGCATCGCCGCCCACGCCGACCGACGGGCGCGAGCCGCCGCGTAACGCGCGGCGCACGGCGACTTGGGAGGAGATCGGCTCCATGAATCAGTCTCGAACCCCGTCGGCTCGTCTCCGCACCGAATTCTTCACCGGAAAGTAATTAAGAGCCGGTCCCCGCTCGCATCATGGTGGGGCAGTGGTTCGAGTCGGCTGACCAAACCGACCGGGCGGAACAGGTCAGTTGAAGGCTTCTAACCAATGGAGCTGCACTTCCCAGAGCGTTCGATGGTGTGCCAACCTCCCGCGGGGGCCTGAGAGCGCCTCTACTGCTGCGTCTCGCAACATAGTTGCGACTACGAGCGGCGACCAGGTGACCCGTCCTGTCACAGGTCGCGATGACCATGGGCCGGTCGGTCGGACCGGTCAAGGCCGGGCGCCTGCTGCCGATTCTCACGGGGCGGGCCCGCCATCCGTCCGACTCTGGAGGCTCCATGAGAACCGTGCTCGCCGCCGTCGCGATCGTTGCCGCTCTTTCTGTCATCACTCCGGCCCCAGCCGCCGCCTGCAGCTTCGACACGGACTGCAAGACCGGCAGTTCGTGCCTCAAGAAGCCGGGGCAGATCTACGGCGTCTGTGTCGGCGGCCTGTTCCCCGGCAACAAGAACGACCGCAAGCCGGTGTACGACCCGCTCGATGTGAACCGGTCGGTCGGGAACATGTGCTCGTTCGACACCGACTGCGGCCCAGGCTCTTCGTGTGTCAAGGAAGCAGGTCAGCTGTATGGCACGTGCCTGCGCGGGTCAACCAAGCATCGAACCGAGGGTTGCGCCTTCAACTCAGACTGCGGCGTGGGCTACCTGTGCCTGAAGTCCGGCTTCTCGCTGCGGGGCGTGTGCACGAAGAAGTGACAGACGTACGCACCGCTATATACTGCCGGCGCGCTGCGGCGGCGACGGCCCCGTTCCGACGCGCGCCACTTACGCACACTCGTTTGGGAGGCAGGCCCTGGACGTTACCGCCCTCCGGAACGCCGTCGCCGTCGCCTCGGACCGATATCACCGCCTAGTGTTGGTGGTGGGATCGGACGAGGCATCGCGGCGTTCCCTCCTTCAGGAGTACGCCGCCGAAGTAGGGACCCCGGTAGTGGGTGTTTCCGCAGCCCTGTCGGAGGCACTTCTGCCACTCCCGCGAGCCGACCGCATCGCCGAAGTCGGCCCCCTCTTGGAGCGCCTGATCGCCGAGACATCGCCGGGCGCCGTCTGCCTGGACAACATCGAGGTTCTGTTCGTCCCTGACCTGCGCGTCGACGTCTTCTCTCGTTTGCAGCAGCTTTCGCGGACCCGCACGTTGGTGGTCCACTGGCCAGGCCACTGGACGGATGGTGACATCACCTACGCGGAGGCCGGTCACCCGGAGTACTTCCAGGGCCGGGCCGACGCGGCCACAGTATTCAACCTCTCCGGCGCCGGACCGTCGCTTCCCGCGCGAACTGCTCCGCCAGTTCGCCCGGCTCGAGGTGGCCGTGCTGGAGGAGGTGCTCGACGGTCCAGAACGCCAACTGGGTGTCGTCCGACGGCAGACCGACGGCACGGTGGTCGAGATAGCGGTTCGGACGGTAGTCGCGCACCTCGCCGCCGACGTCGGCGCGCTGGCGCGGCGACAGGCCCTCGGACGTGTTGCCCAGCGCATCGCCGATGGCAAGCCCCAGGAGCAGGCCTGCCACGCGGTCCCAGCTGGTGACCGTTCCCTGCGGCATACGGTCGAACCGCGGCGCCCGCCGAACTGGCATCTGACCGTTTGCCCACAACCGCTCGAGCCATTCACGGTTAGTCATCCCAACCACCCTTCGCCAGGCCGTTCCGCACTCACCTGAGTCTGCCGTCGTTGACGTACGCGGAACGCCTCCGTAGCGCCTGGCGGTCGTTATGGTGACGAAGGAGCTCGCTCACTGCTAGTCACGTGCAGGTCGCCGGCACGGTCAGGCCGGCTGTGAACGGGACCGTCAGGCAGAGACGTCTCCCCGCCGATAAGCGCGGACCTCACGCAGCTGTCCCGCGCGGGTGCGCCGACAGACCCGCACGGCGGTCCGGCCCAGGACCAGGCGCCGCACCTCGGCCTCAGTGGGCAGGTGGAACATGTGGCCCAGGGTGTCGAAGGTCGCGTCCGCGTTGTACCGGGCCCGATTGCGGAAGCGGAACGGCAGCCACACCACCCATGGCCGTCCGGCGCGCTCGACCGCTGCCCACCGACGCTTGAGGGCGCGAATGCGGCGCAGGTGTCGGCGCCGATGGTACGGAGCCTCCGCGCTCTCGACGTGATCGGTCACGACGCCGCCGATGCCGGCCATCAACCCCTGGAACTGGCCCATGTCTTCGTTGACCGCGCAGCAGAACTGCAACGTCGGCCAGTCACGCAGGAGGCGCACCTTGTAGAAGTGCTCCGGGTAGGTCCACGCCGACTGCAGCTGGAAGCATGCCTGAGTGTGCGACCGCAGGAACTGCAGGAGCACGGCCGTGCGGTGCTCGTCCCCGCAAGCGCGCGCATCCTGCTTCCTGATCGGGCACGCGAGATCGAAATGGAAGGTCGGCTCATCGTCCAGCGTGTGGTCCGCCCGGAAGTTGCCCGCGACCGCCAGCGCACAGAAGCGGTCGAGGTCCTCGCGCGGCCCCACGATCACGAACTCCTGGTCGACCCAATTCGGCATGGACGCCTCCCTTCGACCGGCACTGGCACGCCCCCGCAACACCAGGCGCTATCCGGCCCTGTGATTACTCCGTCCGGTGCTGACGCCGGCGCTGGCTGGACGACCGCATCCGGCCGCGGGGCCGGGCTTCGTCCTGGAGCGGGAACCCCACGAAGTGCACCAGGCGCATCTCCACGAGGAGGGCGGCCGCGGTCATGTCGGGTGCCTCCCAACGGAGCGTCTGCCCGAGCCCGACCGTCTCGTGCGTCTGGGGCGGGCGCGCACTCAGGCGCTCGAGCCAGGCACGCACGGTGTCGTGGCCGATCTCCTGCGACGTGGCCGCCGCCCGGCCGGCCGGCGTGAGGGCCGCGTCCAGCGCGTAGCTGCTCACGATCTTCGGCAGCAGGTTGTGGAGGGTGGCCGGCGCGTCGAACCACTCGACGCCGGCCAGGCGCCCGCCGATGGCGAACGCCGCGCCAGCCTGCCCATCGAGGGGCCGGAGCGCGCCGACGTAGTCCTCGACGTCCTTGTGCCGCGCCTCGAACAGGTCGGCCCTCGCCGCGGTCGGTGCGTGTGCGCCGGAGAGCGCCACGCGGTGGCTGATCCGGTCCCAGACATCGACCTGATCGGCGCTGGCCTCGGCGCCCATCGCGAGCGAGTGGGAGACCTGCTGGGTCTTGCGCGCGCGGCCCTCGGCAAAATGCGCGCGCCCGGAGCCCGCGAACGCCTCCGACACGTGATGCCAGCGTCCGGCCTCGACACAGGACACCGGGATGGTCTGGGTCGAGTGGGCGGGCACCAGGATCGTCAGGTTCACTACGCGGTTCTGCTTCGCGCCGACCAGTTCCTCGCCGTCGAGCAGGAGCACGGCGAGGTCGAGGTCGTTGCGCACGCCGAGTTCAGGGACGTGTCCCCCTTCCGACACTTCGGTCACGTGGAAACGCCCGGTCGCGACGGCCTCGTCCAGCGTCAGGTACGTGGCCTCCTGATCGCCGTGGCGCAGTAGCGGGAGCATGGTGAGGTTGGCGAACGTGAGGGGCGAGCCGAAGTCGAACTGGTCGAATTCGTGGGCGAGCACGTGCATGCATCTACCTCCCGTGGCTCGCGAGTGTGGGGGTGTGGCGAGCCGATATGTGGGATGCGCGGGGGTGGCGAACCCTGCGAGTCCGCGGATGGTTCCAGTATCGACGGGGACCGTGACAGGCTGGGTCACACCGCGTAACGCGCTGCTGGCGGGTTGACCTCACCCTCGTCCGCGGGGACACCGCCGCGTGAACCGACTTGCGAGGTCCCGCCCGAGGGACGGCTCCTGACTTTGTCTTGTCAATGGGCCGTGGAACGCTGCCGACAGCCTGTCGTGCGCTGGCAGCGCGTGGCCTTCGTGGATGGCACGATGCTGAGGAACATCCTCCTCGAGACCTGACCGTTCGACGCTGGGTGCGTGTCAGTCGTGGCCTGCAGGCGACATGCGTCTGCAGTGGCGGACCGGGGACTCCTGGCATCTCCTGTCACCATCCGCCCGCCCGTCCCGGACTAGAATCCGCGTGCCGGGGCCCTGTGCACGCTGCGTCAGTCGATTCTGCGCTGGTCCTCAAAGGACCTTCGCTCCACAAGATGGAGGCCTGTATGACGTTGGAGGCGGCTTTGCTCGAAGCCGCGGTAGAACACGGCATCATCCGCGAGTTGGGCACTGTCCGGGAGGGGATTCCGGTCATCCACGGCGGCTCTCAGCACATCTTCGAGTTCGTCGCAGAGGAGAAGCGAACGGACGATTCGGCGCTAGTCCGGAGGTGCTGCTCTTATCTTTTTGGGAAGGCAGTCGAGGCAGTCGTTCGCTGGGGGCAGACCAGCGACGGCAAGTTCTCCGTGTTCTACAAGGCGTCTCACGTCATCGACATGAATCTGCACGCTGAGGTACCGGAACAATACGTCGCGCTAATCCAAGCCTCGACAGAGCACGGCACCGTCCTGTTTGAGGCGTACACGAGCTGGTGTCGTGGTCGGAGGATGGGCTGGTTGCGCCGGACGCCCGGGCCAGAAGAGTTGCGGACCTTGTTCCTCCAGTGTTCGCTCATAGGGATGTCGCACGCCTTGGAGCGCAAGTACCATGAGCTGCCAGGCGGCAACAAAGGAGTCGTCACTCGGGAGCCGTTCAACACGCCCGAGATTCGCGAGGCAGCCGAGACCGGGCTGAACTACTACCAGGGCAAGGGAGTCCGGAAGGACCTCGCCAAGGCCGCCTCGCTGCTGACATACGCCGCCGAGGGAGGCCACGTCAGCGCTCAGTACGGCATCGGCATGATGTACTTCCGAGGAGAGGGCGTTACCCAGAGCTATGACACCGCATTGAAGTGGTTCCTGAAGGCAGCCGAAAACGGGATGCCCAACGCGCAGCATGAAGTCTCGGTCATGTTCTGCAACGGCATAGGCTGTCAGCCAGACCACCAGAAGGCGGCGTACTGGGCAGCGAAGGCGGCCGACCAGAACGTTGTCGAAGCGATCTACAACATGGGGGTGTTCCTCTTCCAGGGAGCGGGCGTCCCCCAAGACAGAGTGAAGGCGATCTCCTATCTCAGGCGAGCAGCCCAACTCGGCCACCGAGAGGCCAGCGACGTTCTAACGCAGCTCGGTGTGTAGGGCCCAGGCGGGTCTCGTCGGGCGGGCTACCGCCGCGCGACCCGCGCACTTGGCACAGGCAGACTGACAGCGAGCGTGCCTATGGGAAGGGTCTGGCCAGCCGGAGTTTGCCGATTCCCCTCTCGAGACCTGGAGAGCCGGCCCTCATACTTCCCTCAGCCGCCCCGCCGCGTACTTGTGCAGCAAACTCGCGATGAGCGTTTGGTACGGCAGCCCCTCCGCCAACGCCCGCTTCTGGATCGCTTCCAGGTCCTTGCTCGACAGCCGGATGTTCAGTCGGCGGTCCTTCCTGAACGTCGCCTTCGCGTAGCGCGTGTAACGAGCCCTGTCCCGCTTGCCGCCGCCGGCGGACGTCCACTCGCCACGTTCGACGGACTCGAGCAGTTCCTTCTCGTCGGCATCAAGTTTCATCGTCCGCCTCACCCAGGTACTTCTTCGTCGCCCTCCGGCTGGGGATGACCGTCTTCAGGAATATCGTGTGCTCGTCCTCGACGAACGGCACGAGATACACATAGTCGTCGCTGCGGATGACGAAGATTCGCTGTCCGGCGTACCGCTCAGGGTTCGGGTGCTCCAAGACGTCGAGCAGGTCGCCACGCTCGATGTGGAACACCACGTCCTCGAACCCGATGCCGCGCTCCTTCCTGAGCCTCGCGTTCTTCGCGTCGTCCCAGTCGAAGTACTTCACTGTCCGCAGAATAGCATGACGTGTGCCTCTAAGGCACACATTGGCATCGGTGAGGCTGTGCCCAAAACTGTGCCCAGACGCGACCCGGTCCCCGTCCAAGCGCACCCAAGGCCAGCAACGCCTGTACGCAGCAACAGGCCGGAAATCCGAAGATTTCAGGCCTGAATCGTGACCGCTGACCGCCTTAGCAAACCGCCGCCTTCAGCCTCTCGGCCACCTCACCGCGCCCTGTAAGTCTAACCGAGATGAGGACTTGGCCGTCGAGCAATTTTCGCGGCACAAGCCGACGGTTTTTCGGACCGCCGCAGTCTCGGATTTGCTGGGAAATCAGGCGATCAGCGCACGCGGCGCGGGGACAGTCTGGGGACAGTAGCCTTTCGGACTCGACGAGAGTGGCCTGCTTGATTGGTGCGGACCTTGCCGAAGCGGATGCTACTTCACTCTGACGGTGCGCTCGAGTGTGCCCGCGACACGCCGCGTCGGGGCTACCCTCCGGGCCTCAGTGTCCGCGGCGACGAACCGAGAACGACCGTGCGGGTCCCTGCGTGATCCGCGGGACCAGGTCCGTGGTCATCGCTGGGACGATGGGTTCGGGGAGGTCTGAAGTCGTGAGCGAACCGGCACCTCAGGTGCCACAACGGTGGAATCGCCATCGCCATGGCAAGGACGTCCGCGGCTACTTCCACGGCACCACGGCATGCCTGAGCGCCCTCTTCACGGCCGGCCGCTACGAGGAACTCATGGCGCTCGTTCAGGCCGACTCCTTCTGGCCCTACAAGCAGTGAGCGGTGAGGTCGATGGCGGCGATGGGGAGGGCCGACGAGGCGCTCGCCTACGCCGAGGGCTGCCGCAGCCCCTGGGCGTCGGACCTGCATAGTGCTCGAACACCGCGAGCACTTTGGTCGCGTCGAGGGCGAGTTGCTCGAAGCCCACATGGAAGTCGAACAGGTCACGGCCCTTCCGCCGTTGCAGCAACGCCCGGAGCTTGGTTCCGAACAACTCCTCGGGCTCGAACGACACGACGGCCGCCTGTCCTGTGAACCACGGGTTCTCGACGGCGAACGGATAGGTGCGCACGCCGTAGAGGTACTCGTGCTCGCGCGTGTCGATCTCGACCTTCACCTTGGCGCGAACGGTCGGCTCCGTCTCGGGCGTGAACCGGTAGTTCAGGTGGAGGGAGTGGGCCGCCGTGTCGCGCTGGCACGGCCCGAGCCACGACAGCACGTCGCGGAGGGCGTTGACCGTCGGGCCGATCGGCTCGGCGCGACGCTGCACGAGATCGATGTCTTCCGAGTAGCGGAGCGGCTGACGAAGCAGCAGCTTGTGAATCGCCGTTCCGCCGCGGAACGCGAGTCGGTCAGCCAAGGAACGGCTCGCTGAAGATGTCGCAGAGCGCGCGACAGATGATCAGGTCCTGTTCGACCTGCCGCGGCTCTCGCCACGGCGTCGTCGCGCTCCACGCCTGGATGTGCGCCCGCGGAATCACGCGTCGATCTCCACGGGGACATTCAGCTGGAGCTTCCAGGTGGCGTCCTCCGCGTGGCTCACGCTGTCGGCGAGGCTGGGGACGACACGCGCCGACGGGTCGAGCGGCTTCGACGATTTGGCAAGCGCGGCGAGCGGCCGCAGCCTGGCGGCCGGACGGCGATGGCCGAAGTGCTCGAGCAGGAACCCGAGACGACGCACGACCGAGTTCTCGTAGGCTTCGGCCGCAGCCACGAGTCTGCGCGGGTGCACGCGATCGCCGAGGTCGTGCACGATCTGGGCGGCGCCATTGAGGCCAGCCGCCTCGTGGAAGTAGCGCACGGCATCGAGGAGGAGCACTTCCACGCCCGCCACCTGGGCGAACCCGGCGTCGGACTTCAGGGCGCCCAGCCACGGCGCCCTGTTGACGCGTGCGAACGCGTCCGGCGCTTGGTAGAGGAACTCGACACGTTGTCGATCGACCGCGACGGGGCGCAACTGCTTCGGGGTCACGACCTGAAATGCCTGCGCCGCCTGGTGAGACGATCCGTGGAACGCCGCCGCGCGGAGGAGCGAGACACACCGCCGCCTTCAGCCTCTCGGCCACCTCGCTGGGCGAGGATCTCGGCCTCGACGGTGCCGGTGGCGCCGTCGTGTACATCGAGGTCGACGCTGTCCTTGCCCTGCACGCTGAGCTGGCAGCGAAGGGGTCCCGATCGACACGTGACCGATCGACCAGGCGTGGGGCACACGCGAGATGTGCGTCAAGGACGCCGACCGGAACAGCATCCGCTAAGTGCAGCCTCGCGTGACCTGATCGGCGTCCGGCCCCGGGGCGGAATCCGTCTCCCCGTCAGTGCGGCGCGGGAGGCGGGGCGTCGAGCACCACCACGGTACCGTCCATCGGCATGACCGCCAGCCGCGTCCCGTCACGCGAGAACCGCGCGCCATACACCTGCACCGCAAACGGAATCGTCAACACGTGGTCGCCGGTGTCCGCCGCCCACAGGCGCACGGTCTGGTCGGTGGAGGCCGACACCAGTCGGCTACCGTCTGGCGAGTAGTCGAGGCCGTAGACGAGCTCCGTGTGCCCCTGCAGGGTCTGCGCAAGGCGGCCACTGGGGACGTCCCACACGCGAATCACGCGGTCGGCCCCCGCCGCGACGAACCGACCGCCGCGCGGATGCCACGCCACGGCGTGCACACTGCCGGCCTGCGTGGGCACACGCAGAGCCTCGGTCCCGGAGGACACGTCGATCACCCGTACGTCACCGTTCGTCCACCCGATCGCCACGTGCCGGCTGTCAGGCGAGAACGCGGCGTCGTAGATCTCGCCCTTGCTCCCCGAGATGGTCCAGCGCACCTGGCCAGTGGCGGCGTCCCACACCTTGCCGTGCGGTCGCGACGAGGGCGCGAAGACGACACGCCCGTCGGGACTCCAGGCGATCCCCGCGGCTCGCCCGTCGCTCACGTGCTCCCAGGTGGCGAGCACCGCCCCCTTGGCCGCATCGACCAGCTGCAGGCGACCGTCGTTGCCGCCGCTGACCAGTCGTCGCCCGTCCGGGCTGAACGCCACGGCGTTCGCCGACCCTTCGTGCACGGCTGCCTGCCACACGACACGCCCCGTCGCGGCCTCCCACATCGTCAGCTTGCCGCCCCACGCGGCCGTCACGACGCGCGCCCCGTCGGGCGAGACGTCGAGGCCGTAGACGTCGCCGTCGGCGTGGCGCCACACGACGCGGCTCGGGTCAGCCAGCGCCGCATCCCACCAGCGCAGCGTGCCGTCTGCGGCGGCACTGACGATGCGGCGTCCGCCGGGCACGACAACGACGGCCGTGACCGACGCGGTATGACCGTGCAGCGTGCGCAAGAGGGCCCCGCTCGTGGCGTCCCAGAGGCGTATCGTCTCGTCGCTCGACGCCGTGGCCAACCACGTCCCAGACGAATCGAAGGCGGCGCCGTTGACCCAGCGCGTATGTCCCGTCATGGCACGAACCAGGCTGCCGTCGGCGCTGCGGTAGGCGCGGGCCACGCCGTCCTTCGCCGTCGCCACCAACGTGGCGCCGTCCGGTGAGTACGCCACGCCCTGCATTGCCGGGTAGGTGCCTTCGGTGGCGAGCTTGATCTCGCTCGAGGGTCGACCCCCGCCGTCCACGGCGAAGAACCCGACCCATCCGTCCCACGTGCCCACCGCGAGTTGGCGGCCGTCGGGTCGAAACGCGACCGTCGTGATCGGCTTCACGCCGTACTCGGCCTTCCACAGCAGCCGATCCGAAACGACATCCCACAGGTGAATCCAGCCGACCACGCCGCGCCCCGGTTCGAACGTCCACGTCGTCGCGCACAACCGAGCCCCGTCGAGGCTCCACGCAACGGCGCCCATGCCGTTGCCGAGCTTCTCGAATCGACGCAGTTCCGTTCCCTGACGCCAGTCCCAGAGACGGACCGAGCCATCGGATCCCATCGAGGCGAGCTGCGGGAGCCCGGGCCTGAACGCCGGTGACCAGGTCGTGGCGCCGTGGCCCTCGAGTGTGGCGACACGTGCGCCGGACTGCGCCTCCCAGACCCGCACGCTCTTGTCGCTGGAACTCGTCGCGAGCCACTGCCCATCGGGGCTGGCCGCCAGGCCGGTGATGAGCGCGTCGTGCGCGCCGACGACCTCGAGGCTCTCGTCAGACCGTGCGCGCAGGTATTGCCATTCCCACCCGCGATGCCGGGACGGCGCCTCGTCCAGCCAATGACGGGCGGCTGAGGTCTCATTGGACCGCAGCGCGCCGTCGGCCGCGGCCACCGACGCCAGGTAGAGACGCCATTCGAGGTCGGTGTCGGCCGCCGACACCGTGACCATCCCGACGAGCGCGGCAGCCAGCACCACACGCGTCACGCGAGTCCGTCCCCGTGCGCGTGGCGGGCGCGCCACTTCGCGGCGCGCATCCCGTCGGCCGCCGACCGGTCTGGCGGACGGCTGCGATTCAGCCATGCCTCTCCTCCTTGCGCGAGCAGTGTAGATGGCACAGGGGTCGGCGGATTGGACGAATGCGCACTGCGTCAGTCGACGAGGAGTGCCTGGGAGCTCGGATCCCTCTGGGCCAGGAACCCCCCGGGCGTGGTCCCGGTGAAGCGACCGAAGTCGCGATGGAAGTGCGACTGATCGTAGTACCCGCAGTCGACCGCGACATCCGACCAATCGACGACGGGCGCCGCGCGGACGCGTTCGATCGCCCGGGCGAAGCGCACCAGCTTCGACAACTGCTTCGGCGACATCCCGACGTGTTCGGCCAGTCGTGTCTCGAGATACCGGGCGCTACAGCCGATCTCGCCGCGCAGTGCCGCCGCCGATACCCGCCCCCCGCTCTCGCAGATGCGCTCGATGGCCCTGATCGCAGCGGGCGCGGACGGGCGCCGGCGGCGAAGGCGGTCGCGCAGGAAGTCCTCGAACAGCAGGAAGCGGCCCACGACCGACGGGGTCTCTTCGAGGCGGTCGGCGAGGTCAGCCGCCGAACGCGCCAGCACGTCGTCGAGCTCGATCACGCGCCCGCGCAGTTCGCCACCCGCAAGGCCCAGCACGGCGCCAGCATGAGCCGGGTGCAGACTGGCGGTCATCAACTGCGCCGCGCTCTGGCTCTCGATCTCCAGGCATTCAGTCTGGAGCCCCGACACCCACGCGCGCCGGAACGACTGCGTGTTCATCGACCGACCGGGCCAGTGCACCAGTTGGCGGCCGCCGAAGTTCACCATCAACTCGACGGTCTCGCGTGGGATCACCTTCTCGCGGAACGCCGCGGTCTGCGCGCTCGTCGCCCACAGGCTCGTCACGGCGTGGCTCAGCTCGGACGCGGGCTGCCACAACCACAGAGTCCACGCGCCGACGGGGGAATCGAACACCACCGTTCGCAGGCGCGTCGCGACGGGCCGTGGGGCGTGCGGCGACATTCAGCGGGAGGCTGGCATCATAGCGGGCGCGCCGTCGCCTTCGCAAACGCTGCGCGCGCCTGGGTCACGTCACGCGCGCCGAAGGCGTTCCGGCGATCTGCAGATCGCGGCACACGATCAGCCGGTGCGCAACGGGCCGGTCTACGGACGGGCAGAACATGGCGGGCAGCGACTCGTACCCAAGGGAGGTCGGGTGCTCGACGCCGTAGATCATCGCTGGAACGCGTACGAGATCTTGGCGAACACCTGGCGTGAAGTGGGCCGCATGCGGTCGCGCTCGTCGAGCGCGCGCTGATCGCCGTATCCGACGTAGAGCGCGGTCTGCCAGTTGATCGTGTAGGTGAAGAGCGCGGACCCCTCGAAGTCGCCCTCCTCCGGGTCCACGGGGAACGGGAAGAGCGCCGGGGCGCTGCTGGTCCCCACCCACTGGCCGATCAGGCGCAGGTAGGCGCGCGAGGAGAAGTGCAGCAGCGCCTTCGCGCGCAGGACGTCCGCGGTGAACAGCCGCTCGTCCGCGCCATCGCGTCCCGCGACGTCGAGCCAGCGCCGGGCGGCGAGCAGGTCGAGGGTGAGCCGCGCCCAGGGGCGCAGCGTCGCGAAGGCGTTCAAGTCGGCGCCATGGCCCACCTGGACGTTGTAGAGGTCCACCATCTCGCCGACGATGCCCTGCACGCCGATGCGAGTGACCCTCCGCGACGGGTCCACCTGGACGTTGAACTCGACATTGGTGGTCGAGAGCAGGTGGTCGCCGGTGCGCTCCGCGTCGAAGTGCACGAGGGCGACGGCCTGGAGATTCCGACTGCCGGCGAGGAAGACCCCTGGAGTGAGCTGACGCTGCAGCACGCGCCCCTCGCGGTCCTCGGCGTAGACCAGCGACAGCTGGGGCCGTGCCTGGCTGACGAGGCCCTCGGGGTAGACGTTCCACCCGCCCTGCATCGTCGCCTCCCTGTAGCCCACCCGCGGGACGAAACCGATGTCGGCCCGGAAGCCGTCGGCGAAGTCACGATACCGGGCGAACCAGAAGGGCCGGCGCTCGGCGTGGGTCCACGAGGCGACGAGGCCGTGACCCGACAGGCGCCGGCCGTCCCACGTCGAGGCGAGCTCGGGACGGTCCGGCGTTCCGGTCTCGCTCCAGAGCAGCTGGGCCGAGACACGGTCCGCGCGCGAGACCCGCCAGAGAGCGTCGGGCCCGAACACACGGTTGTAGCCGCCCCCGTCCACTTCACGACTGGTGAAGAGCGCGCCGGCGTAGGAGGCGCCGAGGTCGTGCCTCACGCGGGCGATCGACGCCAACGAGCCGAAGTCCTGGGGCGCGAGGCCGGAGCCGGCAGGCCCCGGCAAGATGACGGAGCCGCCGCCGCGGTCGGCGGCGGCGAGCACCGCGTAGGAGGAGTGGCCCACGCGACCCGTCGCGCGCCCGCCCCATCGCGGGGACGTGATCGTCCGCGTGTACACCGCCTGGATCGGGGTGTCGAACAGCTCGACCCCTTCCATGAAGAAGGGGCGCTTCTCCGGGTAGAAAAGAGCGAAGCGGTTGTTCACGGCGAGCTGCGCGACGTCGGCCTCCACCTGCGAGAAGTCGGGGTTGATCGTGGCGTCGATGGCGTTGCCGGCCGCGGGCTGCCACTTCACGTCGACCCCGAGGTCGCCGTCGCGCTTCGCGTCGCCCATCGGCCCGCCCGGGGCGAGGGCCGCCTCCACGGTCTGGCCGCTCGCGTAGGGGGCAAGCACGAGGCCCCCCGAGGCGGGCAGGCCGGAGAGGCCGACGAGCGGCTGCGCGTGGCAGATCAGGCAGTCGGACCCGCGCGGGATGGGCCGGCTGTGGATGAAGTAGCGGTAGTCACGCGGGTAGTTGCGCCAGATCAGGATCCGCCACTGCTGCGCGTCCTCCCTGGAGTAGCGCAGCGACGAGAACGGAATGCGCATCTCGGCCGCCCAGCCGGACCCGGTGACCCGGGCGGCGGTGTCGTAGAAGAAGTCCGGCGAGAAGTCCTCGTTCTGGGACGCGTCGTTGTAGATCGCGTCGCCCTGCTGGCCCCGGGCGTTCACCCGCAACTCGATCGCGGTCATCCCGTCACCACGGGTGTCGAGGAACACCGCCACGTTGTCGTCGGTGCCGACGATCTCGTCGCGCTCGACGAAGGGTGCTCGGATGCGGAAGGGGTCCGGGTCGTCGCACCGCAGCGCGACGTAGAGGTGCCGGTCGTCGTAGGTGACCCAGGCCACGGTCCCGGCCTTGGGGGGCAGGTTGTCGCCGGGCTGGGTCTCCCAGAACTGGTCGATGACGGCCGCGCCCCGCCAGCCGGGGTCGGTCAGGTCGCCGTCGAGCCGGATTTCTGCGGCGGCCCGCGCGACC
>JADHED010000915.1_pt1 | contig 28615 bp, 26 predicted proteins | sample 8952041 | NCBI WGS metagenome assembly JADHED01 (sample SAMN16124423, study PRJNA663239) | bioreactor sludge metagenome | isolation source: sludge (control) | place: India:Bengaluru | collected 2018-09-08
ATCCGGGGTTGGGTTATCATACGTAGTCGCCCCTGGGGGGTGTGTGTGTTGTGGCGCCTTCCCTCGCCCCCCCCGGCCGGGTCTTCTATCTTCACGCGGTCCGACACTCAACACCATGCGCATACGCAACACCCTCCTATCGTTCCTGACCTTCATCTGGGTGCCTGTATTCGCGGACCATTACGCAGGCGGATCGATCACCACCCGGTGCACGGGCAACAACTGGCACGAAGTGACCCTTCAGCTCTTCCGCAACTGCAGCGGAATAGCGCTCTTGCCTCAAACGCTGAACTTCTCCAACACCTGCGGTGTGCAGTTCACCCAAACGAACCTCACCCCGACGAGCCTGCAGGATGCATCGTCGCTGTGCCCGGATGACCTGCCCAACAGTTCGTGCAACGGAGGCAGTTTGCTCGGTTTCGAGCTGGCCACCTATCAGACCCAGGTGTACCTGAGCCCTTGCGAAACCTGGACGATCAGTTGGAACATCTGTTGCCGGAACACCTCACTCAACGTGACCGGCACTCCGGGCCTTTACATCGAGACCACCGTGCGCAACCAGAATGGTGCGTGCAATGCGGCGCCCACCTTCGTGAACAACAAGGTGCCCATGGTCTGCGTCAACCAGCCGGCCGCATTCGATGCCAGTGCCGTGGAGAGTGATGGAGACCAATTGAGCTATGAGCTGATCGCGGCGCGCTTCGCAAGCCCCGCACCGCTGCCCGTGGAATACGTGGGCGGTTACAGCGGTACCACGCCGTTCACAGGAATGGTCATCGATGCCGCAAGTGGCATGATCACCTTCACCCCTACCCTGGCAGGCGCCATCATCGTGGTGGTGAAGATCACCGAACGGGGCAGCGATGGCCAGGTGAAAGGCACGGTGATGCGTGACATGCTGTTCGTGGCCACGGCATGTTCCAACCAGCCCCCTCCGCTGACCAGCGGCACGTTCATATCCGCATCCGGAGCAGGGGACCTGGCGGGCGACCGTGCCCTCACGGTGTGCGGCGAACAGCCCTACTGCGCATCCATCACCATCAGCGACCCGAATTTGGATCAATCGCTCACGCTCGTCTCCAACATCGGCTCATCCTTGCCCGGCGCCTCATTGACCGTGAACGGCACCAATCCCTTGGAGGTGGAGCTTTGCGCTACTGGCACCCCGGTGGGGACGTATACCTTCTGGATCACCGTAGAGGACGATGCGTGCCCGGTGATCGCCGCACGCACGTACCACTACACGGTGGAGGTGCATACCGAGCCACAAGCGGGCACCTCCGCCTCGCTGAGCGTGTGCGAGAACGCTTCCTGGATCGACCTGTTCGCTGCGCTGGGCGGCACCCCGGCGGCCGACGGGCAATGGGTGGACCCACAAGGCAACGCCACGAACGGGATCTTCGTGCCGGGCACCTCGCTGCCCGGGATCCACACCTACACCGTGGGGAGCGGTTCCTGTGAAGCTTCCGCAACGGTATCGGTCGTGCTGCGATCCGCTACGGACCCCGAGTGTGTGACCGCAGGCCTCACCGACGCCGCACATCCTACCCTCTCGATCGGCCAGGACGCCACGCACCCGCATCGGTTGTGGATCACCGCACCCGCTATGAACGCCAGCATGCGGATCACGACCGCCGATGGCAGGCTCCTGCAAGACGGCCAGTTCATGACTTCGGGAATGGCGCCAACGATGATCGATCTACCCGTCAGGTATCATGGCCTCGCCCTGATCCAATTGCAGGACAAGGACAGCGGCACACGCTACGTGCTTCGTGCCGTGGTGCCGTAGGGCCGGGACCCACCCGCACCCTTCCATGGCATGGCCCTGAGGCATCAACCACAGTGCGTCGATGAGGCTACGGACGGATCGCCGTGTTGATCCTTGTGAACGAGAGCGGATCCCGGCTACACCATACCGTACTTCGTGCCAGGACACATGGCCACGATCCTCATCACCGGTGCTTCGGGCCTGATCGGCCGTGCGCTAGCTGCATTCCTGTCGCAACAGGGACATGTGATCCACCGTCTTGGCCGATGCGGGGATGGCCTGGCCGATCCGCTGACCTTCCACTGGGACATCATACAAGGCACCATCGACGAACGGTGTCTCCATGGCGTGACGCACGTGGTGCATCTGGCCGGCGCCGGTATCGCGGACGCGCGATGGAAGGCAGCACGTGTGCAGGAATTGATCGACAGTCGCGCAGCCTCTTCCCACCTCCTGCTACACGCTGTCCGGCGGACGGGAACACCGGTGCGCACCATCGTGAGCGCCGCCGGCATCAACTACTACGGTGCACACACCACGGACCGCCTCTTCGCGGAGACTGACGAAGCGGGTAAGGACACCATCGCACGGATCAGCGTAGCCTGGGAGCAGGCCGTGGATGAGTGGGGTGCAACGGCCCGCGTGGTGAAGCTGCGCACTCCGGTGGTGCTGGCATGCACCGGCGGAGCATTGGGAAAACTTGCCTATCCCGTACGATGGGGGCTGGGCGCGGCACTCGGCCATGGCAGGCAGTGGATGCCTTGGGTGCATATCGATGACCTCGTAAGCGCCTACGCTGCCGCGTTGTTCAACGAAGACTGGGTCGGCGCCTACAACGTGAACACGGGGAATGATGTGTCGAATGCCCGGTTCATGCGCACGATCGCTCGTGTACTGCACCGCCCGTTCCTCTTGCCGAACGTACCCGCTTTCGCACTGCGGATCGCGTTGGGTGAGATGTCCTCCATACTGTTGGAAGGCTCCCGCGCGGATAATCGTCGGCTGCTGAGCACCGGCTTCCGGTTCCGACATCCGGAACTGGAGCCAGCGTTGCGGAACCTTCTTCGTTATACCATTTCGCATTAAGGCGTAAGCTAAAGCTGCGAAGGGATTTTTTCGCAGGACGATACGGCGGGGTCGTTGCAACGCCGAAGGCGTAGACCGCAGGGAGCAGAGCTACCGAGGGCCGGTGCTACGGAACGATCACGACGGAGAAGTCATGTGGAAAAAGACCAAGCAGATCGGCCTACTCCTTAGTGCGAAGTGGTATTAGTGGATCGATGCACCATTCGCCCGTTATACCATGTCGGATATCGATCTCGGCCGAAGATCCGAATTGGTATTACGCTTTGCGCGAACGCAACACCTCCATCAATGCGCGCAGATCCTGAACCTTGACCCCGGTCGGGTCGATCGCCTGCAAGCATCGCTCGGCCTCCTGTTCCAGGCGCAGCACCTCGGCTTCCGCTTCGTCTTCCACACCCGACCCGCGCAAGGCTGTGACCATGGCCAACACATCGCGCTGTGCAGGAAGAAGGGACAACTGGTCGCGCAGCAATCGCCCGCCTTGGTCGTCTTCCACCTCCAACCCACGGATCAACAGCCAGGTCTTCTTTCCGTTGCGCAGATCGCCGCCCTGCACCTTTCCGGTGAGGGCCGGATCACCGAAGGCGTCCAACAGATCATCGCGCAATTGGAACGCGAGCCCCAGGTACTCGCCGAACGCGCCGATCAAGTCCTGTTGTGCGGTGGAAGCACCGGCCTTGAGGGCACCGATCCGCAGCGCACAGGCCAGCAGCACGGCGGTCTTCTGGCGGATCATCTCCCGATATTCCACCAGGCTCACGTCCGTGCGCTGCTCGAAATCCATGTCCAGTTGCTGACCCTGGCACACCTCCAATGCGTATCGACTGAAGGTATCCAGCACCCGGGCATCGCTGCCCATGGCGCGGTAGGCCATCACCAGCATGGCATCGCCGCTGAGGATGGCGGTGTTCACACTCCACTTCGCATGCACGGTGGGCTCGCCACGCCGCAGCATGGCCGCATCCATGATATCGTCGTGCATCAGGGTGAAGTTGTGGAAGAGCTCTATGCCGAGCGCCTCGTCCAGCGCATCTTCCGCCTTGCCCCCGAAGACCTCGCAGGCCATCAACGTAAGCACCGGCCTCACCCGCTTGCCCGGCAGTCGGAGCAGGTAGGCCATGGGGTCGTACAACCCACCCGCAGGCAACGCGCCGATCCAGCGCTCGACGAACGCACCGAACAAGGCCCGTTGTGCACGCATCAGGCTTTCAGCAGCTTCAACAGGTACTCGCCATAGCCGCTCTTGAGCAGGGGCTTGGCCAGCCGCTCGAGTTGCGCTGCATCGATGAAACCCTTCTTGAACGCCACCTCCTCGATGCATCCGATCCGCAGGCCCTGGCGTTCTTCGATCACCTGTACGAACTGGCCGGCTTGCATGAGGGAGGCGAACGTTCCCGTATCGAGCCAGGCGGTGCCACGGTCCAGGATCTCCACTTTCAACCGGCCCTGACGCAGGTACTCCTTGTTCACGTCGGTGATCTCGTATTCACCGCGCGCGCTGGGCTTCAGGTCACGTGCGATATCGAGCACATCGTTGTCGTAGAAATAGAGGCCCGGCACCGCATGGTTGCTCTTGGGCACCTTCGGCTTCTCCTCGATACTGAGCACGCGGTTGTGTGCATCGAACTCCACCACGCCATAGCGTTCGGGGTCGCTGACGTGGTAGGCGAACACGAGCCCTCCCTCAGGCGTGGTGTGCTCGCTCAGCTTACGACCGAGGCCCGTACCGTAGAAGATATTATCGCCCAGGATCAGCGCCGTACTGTCGCCGCCCACATGATCACGGCCGATGACGAAGGCCTGGGCAAGACCGTTGGGCACCTTCTGTTCGGCATAGCTGAAGGAACAGCCGAGCGCCGCACCATCGCCGAGCAGCTTTCGGAAACTGGGCAGGTCGTGCGGGGTGCTGATGATGAGGATGTCCCGGATGCCCGCCGCCATCAAGGTGCTCAGCGGGTAATAGATCATCGGCTTGTCGTACACCGGCATCAACTGCTTGCTCACGGCGAGGGTGAGCGGGTGGAGGCGTGTGCCGGAGCCTCCGGCGAGGATGATCCCTTTCATTCGAAGCAGCTATCGTTCATCCATTTCGTCGCCCTCCGGCGCATCGGGTTCCGGCACCGGGCGATCCAGTTTCAATTCCATCAATTCAATGTCCTCCTCCTCGTCCATGATCTCCAGCAACGGCTCTTGGAAGGCCTTGCTCATGATGTGCTTGTTGAGGCTGAGCAAGAGCGATGGCAGCACGAGCAGGTTGGTGAGCATGGCCACGAGCAGGGTCAGGGTGGTGAGCACACCGAGGGCCCGGATGCCACCGAAGTGCGAGAAACCGAAGAGCGAGAAACCCGCCAACAACACCACGCTGGTATAGATGATCCCCACGCTCACCTCCCGGGTGGCGAGGTCCACGCTCTTATGGAGGTCGCCACCGGTGAGTTTGAGCTCGAGGCGGTAGCGCGCCAAGAAATGGATGGCGTTGTCCACGGCGATACCGAGTGCGATGCCGAACACGAGCATGGTGCTGGGCTTGATCGGAATGTGGAAGAAACCCATGAGACCCGCGGTGAACACGAGCGGGATCATATTGGGGATGAGCGCCACCACGAGGATGCGGAAGGAGTTGAAGAGCAGCGCCATCAGCGCCACGATGATGATGATGGCCCAGAAGAGGCTGGTGATGAGGTTGTCCACCAGGTAGCTACTGCCCTTGAGGAAGACCACGCAGGTCCCGGTGAGGGTAACGACGTACTTCGCAGGATCGAAGATGCTGTCCACCTGTGCACGCAAGCCGCTCAGCAAACTGTCCATGCGCGTGGTTCCCACGTCGGCCATCTGCACGGTCACACGGGTGATCTGCCGGGTGCTGTCGATAAAGGCACGCGCCATGTTCTGTCTGGCATTGGCACCTTCGAGGTAGGGCAGGATGAAGGACTTATCCGTGCTGTTGAGCAGCGCGTACTTCTCGGGGTTGCCGCCATAGAAAGCCTGCTTGGTGAACTTCACCGCATCGGCGATGCTGATGGCCTGGCTGAATTCGGGATAGGTGGCGAGGGTGTCCTCCAGCTTCACGATGCGCTTCAGCGTGGCATCGGTGAGCGCGCCACCCTTCTTCTTGGTGTCCACCACCACCTCCAGTGGCATCACCCCTCTGAAATTCGACTCGAAGAAGCGCAGATCGGTCAATACCGGGTTGTTCTCCGGCAGGTCGTCCACGATCCGACTCTCATCCTTCATGCGCAGGATACCGATGCACGCCATGACCGTGCAGAAGGTGGTGATGGAGTAGATCAGGGGCCGACGCTCGCGCGACGTGCGCACGATCCACTCCACGGCCCGGTCCAACCAGCGCCGATCCAGGTGTTTGAGGTGGCGTGGTTTGGGCGGCGGCATGAAGCTGAAGAGGATTGGGATCAGCAGCATGCTGAGGGCCCACAGCACCATGATGCCGATGGTGGCGACCCATCCGAACTCGATGAGGGTATCGCTGTTGGTGATGCAGAAGGTGGTGAAGCCCACGGCCGTGGTGGCGTTGGTCATGAAGGCCGCGGCCCCCACGCGGCTAATGACCCGCTGAAGCGCCTTGATCTTGTTGCCATGACGCACATACTCGTAATGGTAGGCGTTGATCAGGAACACGCAGTTCGGCACGCCGGTCACGATCACCAGCGGTGCGATCACCGATTGCAGGATGGTGATCCGATAATCGAGCAAACCCATGGCCCCGAAGCTCCAGACCACGCTGATGGCCACCACCCCGAGACAGATCCAGGTGACGCGCCAGCTGTTGAAGAAGAGCAAGAGGAGCAACCCGCACACGAAAAGGCTCAGGGCCATGAAGACGGGCATCTCCCCTTTGACCAGCTGTGTGCTCTTCACACGGATCCAGGGCAGGCCGCTCACATGCGTTCGGATCCCGGTGGCACGGGAGAACTCCTCGATGCGGTCTCCCAGGGCCTTCACCACCTCGGTACGCTCCTCGGTGTTGAACAGTGCCGCGTTCACGAACACCATCATCAAGCTGGCTCCGGTGCTGTCGTTATACAGCAGGCCGTTGTAGAATGGCAGTGCCCGGATCCGGGCCAGCACCGAATCCATCTCGGCCTGGTCCGCAGGCGCCCGATCCATCACGCGCCGCACCGCGAATCGCATCAGGCTATCATCCCGCACCAGTTCGAAGAGATGGGCCTCGCTGAAGATGCTGTCCACGCCCTGGATCCGTCGCAGATCGTTACCCAGCTCGTACCAAGCGCCGAAGTGTTCCGGGGTGTACAACGCCCCACCTTCGGCACCCACCACGATCACATTGCCATCTTCACTGAACGTACGCAGGAAACGCTCGTAATCCACGTAGGCGCTATCCGTTCGAGGAAGCAGGCCGCCATGTTTGTAGTTCATCTCCACATGAGCCGCCTCGTAGCCGAGGAAGACCGTGCAGAGGATCACCCCGATCAGGATCGCGATCCGATTGCGAAGAACTCTATTGGCCACCCATGCCCACATATCCGATCGAACTCCCGGCAGCGCATATCGACCACACGCCTCCCGGGGTGGGCAAAGGTGCGAAAAGCAACGGGGTATGGGCACATGTGATCAGAACGCGAAGCTGGCCGTGAGTTTGGCCACCAGGTTATCCTTGGGGGCAGGCAGGGCGTAGGCGCCGTGGCGGTAGTACAGGCCCACCCCCAGGGTCTGGAGGATGCCATCGACCACCACCCCTGCTTCAAGGAAGGTGGCTTTCAAGCCGGAATAGGCGTACCCCCGGTGATCCTCGGGTCGGCTCAAGGCCCCCACGGCGGCATTGTACACCAGGCCGGGTCGGGGTTTGAAGTGGCGCCCCTTGGCCAACAGGGTGCCGAAGCTGTGCTTCAGATGCAGCGCGGCATAGCGATCGGCCAGGAACTCATTCGCCACCATGGTCTGGAACGTATTGTCCGCAGCGATCAAGAGCTCGCGCCGGGCACGTGCGGCACTTCCGTTGGTGCCCCGCAGCGCGAAAAGGTGGCTGTAGGGGGCATCGGGATCGGCCACCCCGCCCATGAGGCGTACGCTCAGATCGCCCACCAAGCGCAAGCGGAAGACCTTGTCCACGGCGAGGTTCACACGCCACACCTCCGTATCGCCGCCGAAGAGGTCCTTCACCGAACGGAAAGCGCTCACCGAGAGAATAGGCCACTTCGTGCCCAGTGCGATCTCCTGGTCGGGTAACCTGGCCAACCGCTCCCGGAAGGCGTAACGAGCGCCGAAGGTGAACCCTCCGGTGGTGAAATGATCGCGTAGCACGGTGATCCCATCGGACCTTGCCTCGGCATGCCGGTAGCCCATCCGGTTCACGCGGAGCTCGCGTTCAGCACCCACCCACAGTTTAAGGTCGGACCCCAGGCGGAAGGTGAACTGTCCCCCGACACGTTCATTGTGGTCCATGCGGTTCACGTAGATCCAGCGCGTACTTTCATTGGTAAGCAGCGGGCGGGGACCCTCGAAGGCCACACCCCCGCTCTCGACCACATCGTTCTCGTAGAGCAGTTTCAACGCGATATCCCTTCCGTACCACGGTCGTACACGGAGGAAGCCGCCATACTTCCAGGTCTCGTCCTTGAAGCCGTAGGCCGTGTATCCACCCAGGCTCACGTGTCGCGAAATGCGGTCGTTGGTGGCGAGCCCTGCGCCGAGCCGCAACCCCTCGTAGCCATTGTAGTGCAGCAGTTCATTCAGCAGCAGGTCCACCGGGCCAATGGGCAGCCGCCCGGTCATCAACGCCGAAAGCCACTTCATCTTCCGATCCAGGTCGGCCACGGCACCGATGCTATCCATGAACTGGTAAGTCCTTAGTGCCTTGGCATCCAGCGTGTCGGTACGCAGTGCCTGCCAGAAGTCCTCGTCCTGACGCATGCTCAAGCGGTCCACCACCAATTCCGGCCCGCGCACCTCCTTGCGTCGCACGTCGGCATCCACCTCGATGTTCTTCAGGTAGGTACGTGTCACTCCGAAAGGCGTGTGTCCGTTCAGCGACACGCCATACATATAGATGAAAGCGTTCAGCTGCACCGGGAACCAGGCCTTCCCGTTCACCTGCTCGTGCAACTGCTGGAACCTGATGCCCACACTCTCGTCGCGTTGTGCCGCCTCCGCCGTCACGTTCTGCACCGCATACCCGTTGGTGTTGATGTAGAGCAGGCCCTTCAGTCCCGGGAAATTGGTACGGCGCCGAGGTCGGTAACTGATCACGAACACACTGTCCGCCCCACTGTACAGGGTATCCTCGATCAAGAACAAGTACTTCCGGGTGCTTTCCGGGGCGAGTGGCCCCAAGTAGTTCTTCTCGGAGATCCCGATCTGCGGATCGTAGATGCTGAAGGTCTTGGTCTGTGCCGCGAGGGCCAGGAACGATGGGTCCTTCAGGCCGCTCACCCGCATGGCCAGCACCTCCTCCTTCTCGGCCGCCGGGGGTATGAAGCTCTTCGCCGTGGCGCTCTCCATCAGGAACAGGTATTGCGCATCGAGGAAGGCGCGCATCTCCAGCTCACTGCTATCCACCTCGGCCACCCGCGTCGTATCCGCGACCAAGGTGGTATCAACGACCACGTTGGTATCGGGCTCTATGGTGAAAATGGTCTTGCTATAGCTGGTGTAGCGGTAGCTCCGATGGTTCATGCCATCGTTCACTTTACGCCCCTGGCGGCACCGGTCTATGATGCGGTGGGCCGGGTTCTCGGTGGGAAGGATCTCCACGGCCTTCAGCTGCACCGTGTTCTGCCGCATGGCCACGAGCACCGGGCCCTCCCCCGCCACCTCGACCTCCATGGGCGAATAACCCACGTAACTGAAGCGCAACGTGGTGGGCCGCTGAGGTAGCTGCAGCACGAACCGGCCATCGATATCGCTGGTGACCCCTTGTTGCGAGCCTGCGGGTACCACATGCACGAATGCGAGCGGCTCCTTGGTGGCCTCATCCACCACCCGGCCCTGCACGGTGACCTGGGCGAAGGAAATGATCGGGCAAAGCGCGAACCAGAGGCGGAGCGAGTGGAGCAGCATGGGCGCACGTGAGGGTACGTCCTTCATAGGACGGCACGCGACCGCCGAAAGTAACAGGACCGGGCCAAGGGCGTGGTTGAGCATGTGGCCATGCACCAGGGCGGCGGCGGAGTAACTTGCGGACCCGATGTTCGCCCCGGTACGAGACGCCTTCGTGTGGAGCCGCAAGGCCACCCCCCGGCGCCTACGCAATGCGGTGGGGCTCTGGACCAGCTACCAGCGGGCGAAACGCACCAAGGCCCCACGCATCGGCGGGCTACCGTTCAGCATCAGTTTCGAGCCCACCACCGCGTGCAACCTACGCTGTCCGGAATGCCCGAGCGGCCTGCGCGCCTTCACGCGACCAACGGGAAATCTGAAACAGGATCTGTTCGCACGGGTGATGGACGAACTGGGCGATGACCTCTGGGCGCTCACGTTCTATTTCCAAGGAGAGCCGTACATCAACCCGAACTTCCTGGACATGGTGTCGCTGGCCAGTCGGAAAGGGCTGTACACCAATACCAGCACCAATGCGCACTTCCTTACCGAGGAGAAAGCGGAGGCCACCGTGCGCAGTGGATTGTCGCGGCTCATCATCTCGCTGGATGGCACCGATCAGACCACCTATTCCGCCTACCGGCGCGAAGGCGAACTGGCCAAGGTGATCGAAGGGGCCGAGCGCGTGGTGCGGTGGAAGAAGAAGCTGAAGAGCCTCACACCCCACGTGGTGTTCCAGTTCCTGGTGGTGAAGCCCAACGAGCACCAGATCCCCGAGGCACGGGCCTTGGCCAAGAAGATCGGCGTGGACGACCTCTGGCTGAAGACCGCCCAGATCTACGACCCGAAGGACGACCACCCGCTGATCCCCACACAGGACAAGTACGCACGCTACAAGCGCGGCTCCGATGGTACCTGGCAGGTGAAGAACAAGCTCGAGGACAATTGCTGGAAGATGTGGCACAGCTGCGTGATCACCTGGGACGGACGCGTGGTGCCCTGCTGCTTCGACAAGGATGCGCACCACGTGCTCGGCGATCTGCGCACGCACAGCTTCCGCGAGCTGTGGAACAGCGAAGCCTACAACGACTTCCGGCGATCGCTGCTACGCTCGCGCAGCAGCATCGAGATGTGCAGGAATTGTAGTGAAGGGAGTCCGGTGTGGGCTTGAGGCCCGTTCGTCATTCCGGGCTTGACCCGGAGTGTCATCACACCTTCATGATGTCCTTCTCCTTCGCCTCGATCAGCGCGTCCACCTTCTTGTTGTAGATGCCGGTGAGCTTTTCCACGTCGGCCTCCATGCTCTTGGCCGCATCCTCCGGAAGGCCGTCCTTCTTGGCGGCTTTGATGGTCTCCATGGCCTTCTGACGGCTGCTGCGGATACCCACCTTCGCGTGTTCCCCTTCAGCGTGCGCCGCCTTCGACAGCGCTTTGCGGCGATCCTCGGTGAGCATGGGCACGTGGATGATCACGCTTTCGCCATTGTTGCTGGGGTTGAAGCCGAGATTGGCGCCGATGATGGCCTTTTCGATGGCATCGATCATCTTCTTCTCCCAGGGCTTCACGAAAAGGGTGCGTGCATCGCCGGTGTTGATGGCCGCCACTTGCGACAGGGGCACCATCTGCCCATAATAGTCCACCCGCACCGATTCGAGCATGCCGGGGTTAGCGGCCCCTGCCCGGATCTTCTGCAACTCGTTGTCCAAGTGGGCAACGGCTTTGCTCATCTGCTCTTCGCTGGACTTCAGGACGGCGGCGGTATCGATCATGATCTTCGGTTTCTGGGCTTCGGGATGCTTACAGGGGGCAAAAATAGCCGACCATCCAGCATCCTCACATCTCCACCAGTGTGCCCACGGGTTCACCGGCCACCAAGCGGCTCAGGTTGCCCGGCTTGTTCATGTCGAAAACGATGATGGGCAGGTTGTTCTCCTTGCACAGGGTGAAGGCGGTCATGTCCATCACGTTGAGCCCCATGGAATAGACCTCATCGAACGAAACGCGGTCGTACTTGGTGGCGTTCTTGTCCTTCTCGGGGTCGGCGGTATAGATCCCGTCCACCCGGGTGCCCTTGAGGATGACCTCGGCCTCGATCTCGATGGCCCTAAGGCTGGCAGCGGTATCGGTGGTGAAGTAGGGATTGCCCGTACCGGCACCGAAGATCACGATCCGGCCTTTCTCCAGGTGCCGTACCGCCCGGCGCCGGATGAAGGGTTCGGCGATCTGCTCCATCTTGATGGCGGTGAGCAGCCGTGTCTTGTGGTCTTTCGCCTCCAGTGCGCTTTGGAGCGCGAGGCTGTTGATCACGGTGGCCAGCATGCCCATGTGGTCACCTTGTACCCGGTCGATGGCGCCTTCCGCCTGCATGCCCCGGTAGATGTTGCCCCCGCCGATCACCACGGCCACCTGCACCCCCGCACGGGCAATGGCGATGATCTCATCGGCATATTGGTCGAGCCGGGAGCTGTCGATACCATAGGACTTGTTGCCCATGAGGCTTTCGCCGGAGAGCTTCAGAAGGATGCGGGTGTACTTGTTGGCCATGATCTTGGTGCGGCAAAATAAAAAGAGGGAGACCGAAGCCTCCCTCTTTCATCAGAAATTCAGGTGCATCAGACGGTGAGCGAGTGACGCTTGAAGTCTGTCGCGGTGAGGTCCTTGTCCTGAGCCTTCAGGTACTGCTCCACGCTCATCTTGTTATCCTTGATGAACTCCTGGGCGAGCAGGGTGCTTTCCTTGAAGAACTTGTTCAGGCGGCCTTGGGCGATCTTCTCGGCCATGTCCGCAGGCTTGCCTTCCTGGATGGCGAGCTCCTTACCGATCTCCAATTCCTTGTCGATCACGCTTTGCGGGGTGCTGGCCTTGTCCAGGGCCACGGGACCCATGGCGGCCACTTGCATGGCCACATCCTTGGCGGCGCCATCGAAACCGGCTTTGTTCAGGCCTACGAGGCTGGCCACCTTGTTCCCGGGGTGGTTGTACGCGTACACGAACGGAGCTTTCACCTCCGCGCAGGCGCTCACATCGATCTTTTCACCGATCACGCCGGTCTGCTCGATCAGCTTCTCAGCGATGGTCATGCCGTTGCTGTCGTAGGCGGCGGCCTTCAGGGCATCGATACTGTTGAGGCCCTTCTCCAGCGCGATGGTGGCCATGCGTTCGGCCATGGCGCCGAAATCGGCGTTCTTGGCCACGAAGTCGGTCTCACAGTTCACGCAGACCAGGACACCGGTGGTGCTGTCGGCGTTGGTCTTGGCGATCACCAACCCTTCGGTGGCGTCGCGGTCGGCGCGTTTGGCGGCCACTTTCTGGCCTTGCTTGCGCAACACATCGATGGCAGCGTCGAAATCGCCATTGGCCTCGGTGAGGGCCTTTTTGCAGTCCATCATACCCGCACCGGTCATCTGGCGCAGTTTGTTCACATCAGCAGCGGAAATAGCCATTGTGCTCATGGTGTTGTTTGAAGGATCATGGGTTGGGCCGTGCCCTCCCCGTTCCACGTTGGATCAGGCCTTTTCTTCGGAAGCTCCTTCGCCAGCCTCCTCTTCCACTGCGGTCTCTTCCGCGCCCTCCTCGGCATCGTTCTCGTCCACAGCGTTCTTGTCGTTCTTGCGCTCTTCGATGCCCTCGTTGATCGCGGCGATCATGGTGTCCACGATCAGTTCGATGCTCTTGGTGGCGTCGTCGTTCGCAGGGATCGGGAAATCCACCTTGGTGGGGTCGCTATTGGTATCGACCATGGCGAAGGTGGGGATGTTGAGCTTCTTGGCCTCGGCCACGGCGATATGCTCCTTGGTGATGTCCACGATGAACAAAGCGCTGGGCAGACGGCTGAGGTCGGCGATGGACCCGAGGTTCTTCTCCATCTTCTCGCGCTGGCGGCTCACCTGGAGGCGCTCACGCTTGCTCATGTTCTCGAAGGTGCCATCGGTCTTCATGCGATCGATGGTGGCCATCTTCTTGATGGTGCGGCGGATGGTGCCGAAGTTGGTGAGCATGCCACCGCTCCAACGCTCGGTGACGTAGGGCATACCGGTGGCCTTCACCTTCTCCGCCACGATGTCCTTCGCCTGCTTCTTGGTGGCCACGAAGAGGATCTTCTTGCCACCGCGTGCGATGTTCTTCATGGCCGCAGCGGCCTCTTCGAGCTTCACCGCGGTCTTGTTCAGGTCGATGATGTGGATCCCCTTCTTCTCGTCGAAGATGTAGGGGGCCATGTTGGGGTTCCACTTGCGCTTGAGGTGGCCGAAGTGGACACCAGCGTCGAGCAACTGCTTGAATTCGAGACGTGCCATATTGATTCTTAGTTCACTTTCCTTGTTCCCGTTGATACAGGCATCCCGCTGGTAGCTCCCGACAAGCGGGAAGTCCAGCGGGATTGGATCCTGAACAAGCGCAGGGACCTTAACGCTTGCTGAACTGGTAACGCTTACGCGCTTTCTTGCGTCCGAACTTCTTCCGTTCCACGGCGCGTGGGTCACGGGTCATGAGTTCTTCGGCCTTGAGTTTCGGTTTGTGTTCGGCGTCGATCTTCACCAACGCGCGGGCGATGCCCAGGCGCACGGCGTCGACCTGTCCGGTGATGCCTCCACCATCGACGGTTGCGGTGACATCGTACTTGCCCACGGTATCGGTGAGCTTGAAGGGCTGTTCCAGCTTGAAGCGCTGGGTGGTCACCGGGAAATATTCCTGACCATCGCGGCCGTTCACGGTGATGACACCGGACCCTTCGGTAAGGATCACACGGGCGACTGCGGTCTTGCGGCGGCCGAGGCTGTTGACGACTTCCATCTTACTTGATCGTGTTCAGGTCGAACTTGCGTGGCTTCTGGGCTTCGTGCTTGTGTGCCGTTCCAGCCACCACGTGAAGGTTGTTGAAGAGGCGGCGGCCCAGGCGATTCTTGGGCAACATACCGCGTACGGCGAGCTCCAGCACCGCTTCGGGCTTGCGACCGAGCAGGTTGCGGGCCACCTCGCGGGTCTGGCCACCTGGGTACATGCTGTACCGCTGGTATTCCTTATCATCCAGCTTGTTGCCGGTGAATCGGATCTTGTCGGCATTGATCACCACCACATGGTCTCCGCAGTTCACATGCGGGGTGAAGGTGCTCTTGTGCTTGCCGCGCACGATCATCGCCACCTTGCTTGCGAGGCGGCCAAGTACTTCGTTCTCAGCATCTACCAGCAGCCATTCTTGCTGCACGGTGGCCGCATTGGCCATGCTGGTGGTGTGGGTCGTCGATGCCACGGGTCGTGGGTTTAAAAATGCTATTTTCCCGGAAACGGGGTGCGAAGATAGATCCTTCTTCCGGAAAACCAACAATCGGGTGTTCAAGAGCGATCGGGAACCACCCCGGACCGGGTTCGGGAGGGGGGGTACCTAAAGGGTACCTCACAAATGCTAATTGGAAGCGAGCGAGCGGTATATCGCGTCCAAGCGAGACGAGAGAACCGAGCATAGCCGGTAGCTCGGTGCGGATTTCCACAACGAAGCATGGGCGCGAAAGCCTCTCGCGCAGCCCAATGGGTGTTTTGAGATAGCCTCTAGGGTGCCTCGAAGAACCTCGAACGGATGGCGCGCGCCGCTATCATTCGTCCAGACGAGGCGCTTCGAAGAGAGGATACTGGATCGAAGTATCCGACTGAGGAGCAACAAAGTATGGGCGAATGAGAGCAAGCGATGACCGCTGTGCTTCTTGCTCATGAACGCCGCCGGAACGAGGTTCTTCGAGGTACCCTCTAGATCACCCCCAACTCCTTCCCCACCTTGGCGAAGGCGGCCAAGGCCTTGTCGATGTGCGCTTCGGTATGGGCCGCGCTGAGCTGCACCCGGATCCGTGCGGTATCCTTGGGCACCACGGGGTAGAAGAAGCCGATGACGTAGATCCCCTCCTCGAGCAGCTTGTCGGCCATCACCTGGCTCAGCCGGGCATCGCCGAGCATGACCGGTACGATGGCGGCGCCGGAACCACGGGTCTTGAAGCCCAGCCCCTCGATGCCCGTGCGGAAGCGATCCACATTGGCTTCCAGCTTGTCGCGTAGCGCGGTGCTCCCGCTCAGGAGATCGATCACCTTGATGGAGGCGCCCACGATGGCCGGGGCCAGGGAGTTGCTGAAGAGGTAGGGGCGGCTGCGTTGGCGCAGCAGCTCCACGATCTCCTTGCGGGCGCTGGTGTATCCGCCCATGGCGCCGCCGAGGGCCTTGCCCAACGTGCCGGTGATGATGTCCACCCGGCCGGTGACCCCGCAGTGCTCCACACTGCCTCGGCCGGTCTTGCCGATGAAGCCCGCGGCATGGCACTCGTCCACCATCACCATGGCCTCGTACTTATCGGCGAGGTCGCACACGCCTTTGAGGTCGGCCACTATGCCATCCATGCTGAACACGCCATCGGTGACGATGAGGATATGGCGGGCCCCATCCTTGCGGGCGGTCTTGAGCTGCTGCTCCAGGTCGGCCATGTCGTTGTTGGCATAGCGGTAGCGCATGGCCTTGCACAAACGCACACCGTCGATGATGCTGGCATGGTTCAAGGAATCGCTGATGATGGCATCCAGCTCGGTGAGCAGGGGCTCGAACACCCCGCCGTTGGCATCGAAGCAAGCGGCGTAGAGGATGGTGTCGTCCATGGCGTGGAAGGCCGAGAGCTTCGCCTCCAGCTCCTTGTGGATGTCCTGTGTGCCGCAGATGAAGCGCACACTGCTCATGCCATAGCCATGGGTATCGAGCGTGGCGTGTGCTGCCTGGATCACCTCCGGGTGGGAGGAGAGCCCCAGGTAGTTGTTGGCGCAGAAGTTGAGCACCTGGCGCCCATTGACCGTGATCTCCGCGCCTTGTTCGCTGGTGATGATGCGTTCGCGCTTGAAGAGCCCCGCGTCTTCGATGGACTTCAATTCGTTGCGCAGATGTTCCTTGATGGTGCCGTACATAGCGTTGCGTGGTTGAGGCGCAAAGGTGCGAAGCAGGAGCGTGCACCCACCACCCGCTATCGGCGGACCTATACCGGCCCTTACATCATCGCTTGCGGAAATACCCGTTGGAGTATTCGTTGGCGTAGAGCAACGACACCTTTTCGGGTTTATCCTTGAAGAACTCGTCGGTGGCCCGTTTCACCCCCGGCGACTTATACCCACCCGCCAGGCCCTTGCGCGGGTAGATGGCTTCGTCGTAGTACACGGCGACCATGGCGATGGCGCCAGGTGCCATACGGTCGTAGATGTACGGAAGCACGTGCCTGGTGGATTCGTACAGATCGCCATCGATCAATGCGAAACTGATGCGCTCGGGCAATTGTGCGGGTATGGTCTCCTCGAACCAGCCCTTGTGGGTGTGCGGCATCTTCAGACCAAGTGCGTTGAACTTCCGGGTGAACTGGTCGAGCCCGGCGGCCATGTACCCCTTCTGGTACACGCCATCCACGGTGTCCTTGGCGGAGAGTTCGGGAAGGCCCTCGAAGCTATCGTAGGCATGCACCTGCTTCTCGGGCGCGAGGGCGGAGATCACCTTCTGCATCACGATGGTGCTATCGCCGGCGTTGCAACCCACGTCCAGCACATCGCCCGGAACATGGTTGGCCACGGTCTGTTCCAGCAGATGGAACAGGTTCATCCGCGCCTCTACGTTGGCCATGATGCCCGATACCGGAGTGAGCTGACCGGGTATCCGGAGCTTGCGCAGCACCTTATTGATGAAGCGTTGCCCATTGGTGGGCGTACGATGGTCCCAGTCGAAGGTGGTGGCGATGAATGCGTTGTCCATGGAGTGGGTGGTGGAATACGGGATCAGGTGGTGGCCAATGCCGGGGTACGTTGTGAACCGGGTTCCCAATCGGGGATCTTCGGATCGGTCCAGGTGGGTCGTGGTCCGGGCCCCATGTCCTTGGGTCCGTATCGGATCACCACGAACGCGGCCACGGCCACCTCCACCCACACGAAGACCATCACCCAGCTGGCATCGCCATCATGGGCCACCGGTAGGGCGGGCATCACGTAGAAGGCGATGTTGCTCACCAGCTGCATCAGGAGCAGGAGGAGTCCACTGTGGGTCATGTTGTACACCCAGCCGAGCAGTACGGCCAGGCCGATCATGCTGAGCAGGAAGAAGTACCAAGGGATACCATCGGGCACCCCTTCGCCGAGCAGGAGCATGGGCAGGTACCACAGCCCCCAGATGATACCGGTGATGGTGTTGGAAACGAGAGCGGAATACTTGTCCTGCAGGCGTGTGGCACAGAACTTCATCCAGGTGGTCTCTTCCACCAGGGCCACGAACATGATGAAGGGCATGCCCATGATCAGGTTGACGATGTGCATGCGTTCGCCGTTCGGACCTTCGGTGAACATGGGTTGTGCCGCGCCCGGCCATGGCAGGATCCCTGCGAAGTCGGCGATGGCCCAGCCCACGTAGCAGAACATGAACTTCCACGACCCGGCGAAGAGGTACCACTTGGCCGGGACCCGCCAGATGCGATAGGCGCCGAAGAGCTTGAACAGGCCCTTGCGCCCCTCGAGGAACCAGGTGATGGCGATGGCTGTGATCAGCGGCCAGAAGTGTCGGTAGCGGAACACCGCATGAGCGGCGGGAACATCGTGCATACGCTGTCCGGGCTGCATGAGCGAGGCCGCGTACAGCACGATACCCAGTTGAACGGAGAGCACGATCACCGCCAAGGTGAGCACCGGATTGCGCGAGATGAAGGAACGCATGGGGAGGTGGTGGTTGAGCCGATCAGCGGTACTGGACTGCCAGCACACCTTGCGAAATTGCGAAGCGGCGGCGCATTCTACGCCATCTCCGGGTGGAAAGTTGTACCGCAGGCGGCCCCTACCCCTTGTCCACCACCCGCGGCACCTTGAAGTAATCGCTGTCCTTCACGGGTGCGTTCGCAAGGGCTTCCTGCTTGGTCACCTCCAGGGCGGATACATCCTCGCGGAGCACATCCATCTCATCGGTCATGAAGATCAGGGGTTCCACACCCTTGGTATCCACCTCGTTCAGCTTCTCCACGAAATCGAAGACGCGTTGCATATCGGCCAGCAAGGTGGTGCGCGTGGCCGGGTCGCTCACATCGAGGCGTGCCAGTTCGGCGGTACGATCCAGGATCTCGTCGGTGATCTTCATGTGGTACGCAGGGGATCTTCGATGGTGCGATAGACGGTGGTGCGCAAAGTTACCAGATCGTCCATGGTGAGGCCCTGTGTGGCGATGGCCGGGTGCACCACGGCATGGGCGATCCCGGGCCGTGCGCGGCTCAAGACCTCGGATGGCTCGCCAAAGAGACGCCAGTGGTCCACGAAGGTGATGGGCACGATGGGCACCTGCTTCTCGATGGCCAACCGGAAAGCCCCATCCTTGAAGGCCTTCATGCGCGGGGCGGAAGCGGGGATGGTGCCTTCGGGGAACAGGGCCAGGCTCGTGCCACGATCCAACGCCTTGGCCGCCTTGCGGAACGCCTTGGCCGCCTCCACCCGGCTGCCCCGGTTCACGGCGATGTTCATGCCCTTGAAGAAGATGTTGAAGAGGGGCCACTTCAACAACTCGTACTTGCCCATGAAGAGGAAGTAGCCCGGGATCACGTTGTACATCTGAATGATGTCCAGGTAGCTGCTGTGGTTGCAGCAGATGATGTACGGTGCAGCGGGAAGCTCGGCCCGGCGTTCCACCCGGACCGGGATGAACAGTGCCCATTGTAGGAAGAAGGCCCAGGCGCGCTTCAGGCGGAAGGCCCGTTGGTAGCGCCGAGGTCTGAAGAGCAGGATGCGGAACGGGATGTACAGCAGGGCCAGCGATCCGAAGAAGACCAGACCGAAGTAGAGCTTGTACACCCAGCGCAATGGCAGCAAGAGCCACATGAGCAGCGGAGCACGGCGCTGGTCCCCGGGGATCACTCGGGAACGTTCGTTGGACACTGCTTCGGCCGACATGGAAAAGGAGGGCGAAATTAGTCGCATGATCCTGCGCCGGACGATGGTGGCCCCCGAGGTACCTTAGCGGCCCACATGGCACGCATACTCACCGGCATACAGAGCACCGGCATCCCACACCTGGGCAACGTCCTGGGGGCCATCAAGCCCGCCATCGCCCTCAGCCAGGACACGAAGAACGAATCCTTCCTCTTCATCGCGGACCTGCACAGCCTCACGCAGATCAAGGACCCCGCGGTACTGCGCGAGAACACCTACGGCGTGGCAGCGGCATGGCTTGCTTGCGGCCTGGACACGGAACGTACCGTGTTCTACCGGCAAAGCGATGTACCCCAGGTCACGGAACTCACCTGGTACCTGAGTTGTTTCTTCCCCTACTCGCGGCTGGCGCTGGCCCACAGCTTCAAGGACAAGGCCGATCGCCTGGAGGATGTGAACGCAGGCTTGTTCACCTACCCCATGCTGATGGCTGCGGACATCCTGCTGTACGATGCCGAACAAGTGCCCGTGGGCAAGGATCAGCTGCAGCACCTGGAGATCACCCGCGATGTGGCCGAGCGTTTCAACCACCACTTGGGCGAGACCTTCGTGGTACCCCAGGCCAAAGTGGACCAACAGGTGATGATCGTGCCGGGGATGGACGGGGAGAAGATGAGCAAGAGCCGCAACAACACCATCCAGTTGTTCGCGCCGGAAAAGGAACTGAAACAGCAGGTGATGGGCATCGTCACGGACAGCACACCGCTGGAGGCACCCAAAGACCCCGAGAAGGACAATGTGTTCGGGATCTACAAGCTGGTGGCACCGGCCGATGCCGTAGAGACCATGCGGGCCAACTACCTGCGTGGTGGATATGGCTATGGCCATGCCAAGAAGGAGCTGCTCGCCGCACTGCTCGACGGGTTCGCCAAGGAGCGCGCACGGTTCGCCGAACTGATGGCCGACCGTGGTGAGGTGGATGCCCGATTGCGGCATGGCGCGGAAAAAGCCCAGGCCATAGCCGCAGCGGTGCTGGACCGCGTACGGGCCAAGGTGGGCTACAGCCCGCATTGATCGTGCGCTGGCGCTACCTTTGAGCCTGGCTCCGGCGGCATGAACGACCCCTTCCTCACCTTCACGCATAGCCTCCTGCGGTACGGGCTGCTCCTGATCGTGGCCATTGCGGGAGGGCTGCACCTGCGCGGGTGGCTCCTCCAACGGCCCATCCTGGTGTACGAACGCACACTGGCCATCGTGGCGGTGATCGTGGCGCATACCCAACTGGCGGTGGGCCTCATGCTCTACGCCATCAACTTCGGTACGTTCAGCCGCATGCGGGGCGAGGTGGGCCGCTATTGGAAATTCGAGCACATCGGCACCATGATCATCGTCGTGGCACTGATCACCATCGGACGGCTATCGGCCAAACGCGCGAAGGACGAGGGGGTGAAGCAGAAACGGGTGGCCATCTTCTACCTGATCGCCTTGGTGCTGATGGCCTGGGCCATACCCTGGCCCTTCACCACCATGGGGCACGGACGCGGATGGATATGAACATGACCCGAACGACCCTGCTCGGCATCGTTTCACTGGCGTTGGCCTGTGGCAATGCCAGCGGCCCCACGGACACCATGGCTGCGGACCGAACACCGGGGCGCACGGTATTCAACACGAACTGTGCGCTCTGCCACGGACGCGACGGCAAGGCCGGATTGAACGGGGCGAAGGACCTAACCCTTTCCACGCTGAGCAAGGAGGAGATGATCGCCATCGTCCGCAATGGCAAAGGAGCCATGTTGCCGTACAAGGATGTGCTCACGCCCGAAGAGATCGCAGCCGTGGTGGAACATGTAAGGAAGTTGGGCAAGGCGAAATGATCGATCCATCGGAACTGAAGAACAAGGCCGAGAGCGCGGTGCTCATCGGGCTGATCACCGACCGCCAGGATGCGGCGCAGGTGAACGAATACCTCGACGAGTTGGAGTTCCTGGCCACCACGGCCGACATCACCACGCTCAAGCGGTTCACACAGAAACTGCACCAGCCCGATGGACGCACGTACATCGGTAGTGGGAAGCTCGCCGAGGTGAAGGCTTGGATGAAGGACAACGGTGCCGACTCGGTGATCTTCGATGATGAGCTGTCGCCCGCCCAGCAGCGCAACCTGGAGAAGGAACTGGGCACGCCCGTGTTGGACCGGCCCCGCCTGATCCTGGACATATTCGCCCGTCGTGCACGTACCGCCCACGCGAAAACGCAGGTGGAATTGGCCCAGTACGAATACATGTTGCCGCGGCTCACCAAGCTGTGGACCCACCTGGAGCGGCAACGCGGTGGCACCGGAACCCGGGGCGGAGCAGGCGAAAAGGAGATCGAGACCGACCGCCGCCTGATCCGCGACCGGATCGCCCTGCTCAAGGGTCAACTCAAGCAGATCGATCGGCAGATGGCCACCCAGCGGGGAAACCGGGGCAAGCTGGTGCGTGTGGCGGTGGTGGGCTACACCAACGTGGGCAAGAGCACGCTCATGACATTGATGAGCAAGACCGAAGTGTTCGCCGAGAACAAGCTCTTCGCCACATTGGACACCACCGTGCGAAAGATCGTCCTGGGCAACCTGCCGTTCCTGATGAGCGACACGGTGGGGTTCATCCGCAAACTGCCCACGCAGTTGATCGAAAGCTTCAAGAGCACCCTGGACGAGACCCGCGAAGCCGACCTGCTGCTGCATGTGGTGGACATCAGCCACCACAACTTCGAAGAGCAATACGAGACCGTACGCCAGACCTTGAACGAGATCGGCGCGGGGGACAAGCCGGTGATCGTGGTCTTCAACAAGATCGATGCCTACCGGCCGGCCGACCATGACCCCGACGACCTGGCCCCGAAAAGGCTGGACCAGTACACGTTGGAAGAGCTGAAGGCCACATGGATGGCACGGATGAGCGGCGACGACATCATCTTCATCAGCGCGGCCCAGCGGATCAACATCGACGGATTGCGCAAGCTGCTCTACGACCGGGTGAAGGCCATCCACACCGCGCGCTATCCGTACGAGAGCGACCTCCTGTTCAAGGACCATTACGAGGAGGAATGACCGGAATGCGATACGGTCAGCCCAAGCGCCACCATTGACCGAAAGGAACGATGGCCGCGAAACGTAGACCAGCGAACAGGAAGAAGAAGGGCACTGCCTCCCCGGGCAAGGTGCCCTGGCTGAAATTCGCGCTCCTGTTCTGCGGCCTGTGCCTGTTGGCCTTCTTCGCCCTGATGCAGGCCGTGCGCAGTGGTGTGTTCGGCGCCTTGCCCTCGGAGGAGGAGCTCTCCTCGATCCAGCACGAACAAGCCACCTTGGTGCTCGACCGCGATGGTGCGCTGATCGGGAAGATCTTCGCCGAGGACCGCACCAACGTGAGATACACCGACCTGCCCCGGCACCTGGTGCAGGCGTTGGTGGCCACCGAAGATGCACGCTTCTTCAGCCACCAAGGCGTTGATGGGCGAAGCTACGTACGGGTGTTCTTCCGCACCCTGCTCGGCCGGGATAAGAGCGGTGGCGGTGGCAGCACCATCTCCCAACAGATCATCAAGAACCTGTACGGTCGGGACCGGCATGGCCTGCTCACCGTTCCGGTGAACAAGATGAAGGAAGCGCTGGTGGCCCAACGGCTGGAGCGCATGCTCAAGAAAGAGGACGTGCTGGTGCTCTACTTCAACTCGGTGCCGTTCGGTGAGAACACGTACGGCATCGAGGCCGCGGCACAACGTTTCTTCGGGAAACCGACGAAACGGCTACGGATCGAGGAGTGCGCGGTGCTCGTGGGGATGCTGAAGGCCAACACCACCTACAACCCAAGGCTGCACCCCGAGGCCTCGAAAGGACGGCGCGACCAGGTGTTCGAACAGATGCGCCGGAACGGGGACCTCACGGCCACCCAGGTGGACAGTCTACGGAAGCTCCCGCTCAACTTGAACTACACCGGCGGCGATGCGCTGGACCTGTACGGCTACTTCGTGAAACACGTCCAAGCCGAGGCACGCACGATCCTGAAGGACCTGGGCAAGAAGAACGGCCGACCGTACGACATCGAGAAGGACGGCCTGCGGATAACCACCACGTTGGATGCGGAGCTGCAGCGCATGGCGCATATCGCGGCACACCAACACTTAGCCGTAATGCAACCCAAGCTCAATGCGGAGCTGAAGGCACGCAAGGCACGTACCGCATGGGAGAAACGCATCGGTCGGCGCGGTGGCCCCGAATGGAAGAAGGACAAGCGGGAGGTTCGTGAGGTGTACGACCATGCGGCCCGGCGGTTGGATACCCTATCCTACCGCGACAGCCTATGGCATTACCACACCCTGCTCAACGCCGCCGTGCTGATGATGGAACCCGCCAGCGGGGCGGTGCGTGCGTGGGTGGGGGGGAATGACCACCGCTACCTGCCTTACGACCTGGTCAACGCGCGCAGGCCCATCGCCAGCACCATCAAACCCGTGGTCTATGCCGCAGCACTGGAGCGCGGATTCCACCCGTGCACCTACCTCAGCAACGACAAGAAGACCTACGCCGAGTTCGACGATTGGGCCCCGGACAACTTCGACAAGGACACCACCGGTGGCCAGGTGTCGATGTGGTACGCGCTGGCCCGGAGCATGAACCGTCCCACGGTCGACCTCTACTTCCGCACCGGTGTGGATACCGTACGAAGCACCTTGAAGGCCCTCGGACTACCGACCGCCCAGGCCGACAAACCGGCCATGGCCCTGGGTGCGATGGACATCTCCTTGCGCGAGATCGTGCCCGCCTTCGGGGCCTTCGCCATGAAAGGGCAAGTGGTGAAACCGCAATTCATCGTCAGCATTTCCGATGCACAGGGCAACGTGCTCTACCGCGCCAAGAAGCCCAAGGCCGAACAAGCCATCGCCGCGAACACCGCGGCGGACATCACCGCGATGCTCCAGCGCGCCATCGACCAAGGCACGGGAGGTCCTCTTCGATCGCGGTACGGGGTCACCATCCCCATGGCCGGTAAGACCGGCACCTCGCAGAACTACGGCGATGCGTGGTTCGTGGCCTACACGCCCGGATTGGTCATCGGCACCTGGGTGGGGGCGTTCGACCACGGCGTACATTTCAACAGTAGCCAGGGCACCGGTGGCAGCCTTGCGCTTCCCATAGCCGGCAAAGTGATCAAGCAACTGGAGAACGCTCCGGAGCTGCGGCAGCGCTACATCAGACCCTTCCTGCTACCCGCCGATCATACGCCCGACCTGGACTGTCGCCCCCAACGCGAGGCCGACTTCATCGAGCGGATGATCAACGATGTGTTCGACCCGAGCCGGCGGTCCACGCACGACACCACCAACGCCGAACGGCGCAACATCTTCGATCGGCTGTTCAAGGGGAAACCCGACCAAGCCCCTTCCCGATGATCCGTTCGGAAAGCCCATCGCGCAGCGCCATGAAGGGCCGTTCCCAGACCTGATACACCAAGGCGGCCAGGGCGATACAGAGCAGCCAATAGCCGGCATACAGGCCCAAGCTCATCACCAACGACCGACCCGGCATCAGGTCGAGGTACACCGAACGCACCGGCATGTGCACCAGATAGAGCGCATAGGAGATCCGGCTCAGAAAGGCCACCGCCGGACCCAGGCGTCCCCCCGAGGGCCAAGCGACCAAGAGTGGAAGCATCATCGCCATGGATGTACCGGAAAGCACCAGGAACACCGTGCCGAGGTAGACCAACCCGTGGCTATCGCGAAGCATGATGGCTGTAGTGAGGAGCGCCACCCCCAGCAGGAACGCCACCACGCGGTGCCGGTGGAAGAACCGCGGTGCATGGTGCACGAGCCAAGCCATGAGCACACCATACCCGATGGTATCGAAACGCATCACCACGATCTTCCGCACCAGGAGATCGAGCATGAACGGGGTATCCACGGCCGCAACGGCCCGAGTGCGAAGCACGATGGGCACCAGGATCATGACCAATGTCGCCAGGAGGGACCCCCATTTCGGGGCGCGCCGCCATGCCAGCAGCACCAACAACAAGGGGAACAGGAGGTAGAACCACTCCTCCACCGCAAGGGACCACGACTCCCAGAAGAATAGGTCCAGGGGGATGATGAGGTTCTGTAGGAACACGAAATAGGCCAGGGTGTTGATGTTCAGCAGCCCCATGGACCAGCCGAAATGCACCATCACCACGTTGATCAGCAGGAAGAAGTAATAGTTCGGCAGGGTACGCAGCCATCGGCGCTGCCAGAAATCCAACAGGCGTCGCCACCATGGTATCTCCGATGCATAGGATGTCCGGATGAGGATGGTGCCGATCAGGAACCCGCTCAGCACGAAGAACAGATCCACACCGTCCATGGCGGCAGCCCCGGGATCGCGCGGCCAATGTTCATCCAAGAGGTCGTCGGCATGGGAATAGACCACGATCAGCGCCGCGAGAGCGCGCATCAGATCGAGGCCGAAGATCCGTGCATGACCGTTGGCCGATGACATCGCAGGCATGATGATCAAGCGAACGCCTGCATGTCGCACAGGCGCCGGTACTGCCCGCCCGCAGCGTAAAGTTGCTGGTGCGTGCCTCGTTCAATGATCCGGCCGTGCTGCATCACACAGATCTCGTCGCAATGCTGAATGGTGCTCAGGCGGTGTGCGATCACCAGGCTGGTGCGGCCCTCGAGCATCTTGAACAAGGCATCTTGGACGAGGCGTTCGCTCTCGGTATCCAGCGCACTGGTGGCCTCGTCGAGGATCAGGATCGGCGGGTTCTTCAGCACGGCGCGGGCGATACCGATACGCTGCTTCTGCCCGCCGCTCAGGCGGTTCCCACCATCGCCGATGTTGGTCTGGTATCCCTCCTCGAGCCGGGTGATGAACTCGTGGGCGTTGGCGATACGCGCCGCTCGTTCGATATCGGCTTGGGCCACACCCGCTGTTCCGAAGGCGATGTTGTTGGCCACCGTATCGTTGAAGAGGATGCTGTCCTGGGTCACGATGCCCATCAGCGCACGCAGGTCCTGGATCCGCAGGTCGCGCAGGTCGTGACCATCCAGCAGCACCGCACCGCCGTTGACATCGAAGAAACGTGGTAACAGCCCGGCCAGGGTGGTCTTTCCACTTCCGCTGGTACCCACCAAGGCCACGCTCTTCCCCTTGGGTATGGTAAGGCGGATATCCTCCAGCACGGCCTTTCGCTCGCGGTCCACCGTGGCCCCGGGCGGTGTCTCGTAGGAGAAGGTCACATCGCGGAACTCGATACGATCGGTGAACGCGGCGATGGGTCGGGCATCGGGTCTCTCCTTGACGGTGTTCTCCACGGCGAGCAGGTCGAACAGGCGCTTTCCGCTGGCCGAGCCGCGAACGATGGCGGAATACCCCTGGGAGAACCCTTTGATGGGCGGTAGCAGTTGGGAGAAGATGATGATGAAACCCAGGAAGCTGTCGCCGGTGAGGCTGGGATCCGGCCCCAGGACATAATAACCACCGATGTAGGCGATGGCGGCCATCACCGCAGCACCCATGGTCTCGCTCAATGGCGAGGCGATATCCTGGCGGTTGAGCATGGCGATGCTACTGCGGGTGAGCATGTCGTTCTCACGGGCGAAGCGCCGCCGCATATCGGCCTCACCATTGAACGCCTTGATCACCCGAATGCCGGTCAGTGTCTCCTCCACGCGCGCCAGCAGATCGGCGTTCTTCTCCTGCACCCGGGTGCTCTTCCGCTTCAGGCTCTTGCTGATGCGGCCGATCAGCAATCCGCTGGCCGGTAACAACAGCAGCGCGATCAGGGTGAGTTGCGGGGCCAAGGTCACCATGGTGCCGAGGAACAGCAGGATGGCGAGCGGTTCACGGAACACCATCTCGATGTACAGCATCACGGAATACTCCATCACATGCATATCGCTGGTGATGAGCGCGAGCAGGTCGCCCTTTCGCTCGCCGCTATGGTAGCGCAGGGGCAACTCCAGCATCTTGTCGTACACCTCCTTCCGGAGGTCGCGCACGATGTAGTTCCGGAAATTGCAGATGGCCACCACAGCGAGGTAGCGGAACAGGTTCTTGATCAGGAAGATCACCACCACCGCGATGCTGATGGTGAGCAACGCCCCCATTTCGCCGCTTTCCTCGATCAACCGTGTAAGCCCCCAGTTGAACGTTCCTTCGAGCCCATCGCGGGTCCAGAGGCTGGTGGGCCTTACGTGCACCGGCTTCACTTGGCCCAACAGCAGCCTTAGGAATGGGATGAAAAGCAGCAGCGAGGCCAGGTGGAAGATAGTGGCCAGCAGGTTGAAGAGAACGTTGAGGACCGCGTAGCGCCGATAGGTCTTGCCGTAGCGGAGAATGCGAAAGAAGTTGCGCATCGGTTCGGACAAATGTAGGCGCGTGGAATATCACCGGCCTACATTTGTAGGCATCATGGACAGTGTACGTCAGAACAAGGTGAACAGCCTGCTTCAGAAGGAGCTCGCGGCCATCTTCCTACAGGAGGCTCGCAACCTGCTGCCGGGTGGCCTCATCACCGTATCGGCGGTGCGCATCAGCCCCGACCTCGGCATCGCGAAAGTCTTCCTCAGCCTGTTCCCCGTGAAGGACAAACCAGCGGTGCTGGAGGTGATCAAAGCGCAGGCCCACCGCTTGCGTGGCCAGCTAGGAACGCGCATCGGCAAACAGGTACGCGTGGTACCCGAACTGCTGTTCTACGTGGACGATTCGCTGGACCGTGCCGAAGAGATCGACAAGTTGTTGAAGGTGAAATAACGGACCAGGAACACTGCTGTCCGGTTAACTGAAGGTCGAACATGAGTTGAACTGAGCATGGATGC
>JADHED010000911.1_pt1 | contig 28608 bp, 29 predicted proteins | sample 8952041 | NCBI WGS metagenome assembly JADHED01 (sample SAMN16124423, study PRJNA663239) | bioreactor sludge metagenome | isolation source: sludge (control) | place: India:Bengaluru | collected 2018-09-08
ACGTAGACCATGACGAACCCGGTGAGAAGCGTGAGGAGGACGGCGAGGACGGTAATCGGACGGTAAAGGCCGAGGAGGTCGATCCCGGACGCCCGGAGGGCCACGAGCTCCGAGTCCTGGCTGAGTCGGCCGACGCCCACGAGGATTCCGAGCAGGAACGCGATCGGGATCGTCAGGACGACGATGTGCGGCGCGGAGAACGCGACGACCCGGCCGACGTCCGCGAGCGGGCTCGTGCTCTGGAGGAGGAGGGCGCTGAACTGGACGAGGAACCGGACGAGCATGAAGCCGGTGTAGACCGCGAACGCCACGAGGGTGGGCGCGAGGATCTCTTTCAGGACGTAGCGGTCGGTCAGCTTCATTCGCGGGTGGGGGCGCTCGGACCCGGCGCGGGGGCGGATCGGGAGGCGGGAATTCTAGCCCGAGTCGTCATTCGTAACGTCCGATAAGAAATATTATGGTAAAAATCATCAACGAGAAACCTGAAAACATTCGGTTGGGGTTGGCTTGGGGCGGAGGGCTCGAGCCTCGGCTCTCTCCGCCTTACGGAAGCCCGCATCGTAGAGTCCCGGCCGCTCCGCCCTTTCGCTTTCGGAACAAGTCGACGCGGAGAGACTTCGCGGCCGTTTCGACGTCTGCGTGAGGCAGAAGGTTCCGGAAGACCCGGTCTACTCTTCGCTCGCGCCCGGGAGCGCGTCCGCATCCCCGGCGGACGCCTCGCCCGATCCGGCCCTCTTCTCCCCGGACTTGAGGAAGCGGCCGTCGCGCTCGAAATCGAGCTCGCCGGAGCCCAGCTTTCGGATGAGGTCCCGGAGGGTCTCGACGATCTCGTGCCGTTCAACAGCGTTTCCGCGGAAGACGACGCTCACGGCGTACGGCGCGTCTGCAGGCTGGAAGTTGAGCTCGTAAGCCTTTCGGAGCGACCGGAACCTGGGGCTCTCGGTAGAGGCAGCCCGGCGCACGTCCCTGACGGAATCTCTACCGACTCCGTCCCCCACCTCGAACGCGGCGATCGCTTCGAGCATGGCGGGTTCCGTCGGCAGGCGTCCGACCTCCAGGAGGAAGGACTTCGAACGAATGTCGGCGCGCCGACATTCGTCCTTCACGCGAAGTGGAAGGCGGGCCAGGGAAAGCGTCTCGGTGATCGTGACGCGCGACTTCCCTACGGCCCGGGCGATTTGCTCGTGGGTGTACCCGTGCTTCTCCTGGAGCGTGAGGTAGCCGTCGGCCTCCTCGAGGGGGCTGAGGTCCTTGCGCTGGAGGTTCTCGATGAGGGCGATCTCGAGCACCTCGGCATCGCTCACGTCGAAGACGATGCAAGGGACTTCGGAAAGACCGGCCTCGAGGGCCGCCCGGAAACGCCGTTCGCCCGAGATGATCGTGAATCGTCCGTCGTCCCGCGGGCGGACGAGGATCGGCTCGAGGACTCCCCTGGCTTCGATGGACGCCTTCAGGTCCCCGAGGTCTCCGAGCATGCTTCGCGGCTGGTCGGGGTTCGCCTCGATCAGGTTAAGGGCGATCTTCCGTCCGATAGAGATCTCTTCGCCCTTGAAAAGCTGGTCGACGAAATGCGGGTCGTGCCGCATGCGAGATGTCTCGGGGAGGCCACGACGCTTAGACACGGTCGAGGATCTCCTCGGTCAGGCTGTAGTACTCGGACGCCCCGGTCGAGCGCGGCGCGAACGTGAAGATCGACTCCCTGTAGGCCGGAGATTCCTCGAGCCGCACCGACTTTGAGATCGTCGTCTTGAATATCTTCCCCTGGAAGACGGTGTCGATTTGCTTCTGGATGTCGCGCCCCAGGACCGTCCGGCGGTCGTGAAGGGTTATCACCACGCCGAGGATCTGGAGGTTCGGGTTCGGACGGCTCTTGATCTTCTCGATCGTCTCGAGGAGGTCGTCCGTTCCTTCGAGGGCGAAATACGACGACTGGATCGGGATGATGATGTGGGTCGAGGCAACCATCGCATTGACGGTGATCATCCCGAGTGTCGGGGGTGTGTCGATGATGACCGCGTCGTAGCTGGCTGCGACGTCCGCCATCTTGTCCTTGAGGCGGTAGTGACCGTCGATCTCCCCGATCAGCTTCGAGTCGGCCTTGGCGAGTGAGATCTTCGCCGGCGCGATCGAGAGCCCCGGGAGTGCCGTCGGCCTCACGATGGAAGAGACAGTGACCTCGGGGTTCACGAGGACCTCGTACATCGAGCCGCCAATGGAGCGGCGATCGAGATACGACATCGTCGAGTTCCCCTGTGGGTCGAGATCGACGAGAAGCGTACGGAGATTCTTCTGGGCGAGCGCGGCGGCGACGTTGATTGCGGTCGTCGTCTTTCCGACTCCGCCCTTCTGGTTCGTGATCGCGATGATCATGGGGGAAGGCGAGGATACGGGCTGCGGCGCCCGTTCTCAAGGCTGCTTATAAGTCGTTTGGATCGAGTGGGCTGCCAAGGCGCTGGAGATGCCGATCGCGGCTTCCCCGCTCGCCTACATTTTGTATTTCCCGAGCGACTCCGGGTCCGCTTCCTCGAACCACTTCCGGAGACGTTCGTGGCTCTGAGCTTCGGACGAATCGTCCAGTGCCTGGCTCTTCTCCAGGACGGATTCCTCCACGAAGACGGGCGACGAGCTTCGCAGCGCGAGGGCGATCGCGTCGGAGGGCCGGCTGTCGACGACGACCGCCCGGCCTCCCACCATGAGGTGGATCTCGGCGTAGAACGTATTTTCGTGGAGCCTCGTGATCACGACCCTCTCGACGGTTCCGTCGAGCTGAGAGATCGTCTGCCGGAGAAGGTCGTGCGTCATCGGACGGGGCGTCCGAACACCTTCGAGCTGGAGGGCGATCGCGTTCGCCTCGAAGACTCCCACCCAGATCGGCAGGAAGCTCCGGTCGTCAGCGTCGCGGAGGATGACGACCGGCATATTGGCGATCGGATCGACGATCAGTGCCTTGACGTCCATCTTGACGGCCACGTCGGTTTCCCTCCCCTGCCGAATCTGCGTTCGTGGAGCCGTCGATTCAAGTCGAAGGGTACGGACCGGACGACGCCTTCCGCTCGACGCGGAGCGCACGGCCGAGGAGGGAGTTCGCGAGTCCCTGCTCGATCCTGGCGTGGACGAAGGAGCCGGCCGGCGTCCCCTGGGCATCCTCGATATGGACGAGATGGTTGGAGGGAGACCGCCCGGAGACCTTCTTCCCCGTTCGATCGGGACCCTCCACGAGGACCTCGAGGACCTGTCCCACCATCGCCTCGTTCGCACGGAGCTGAATGTCCTGCTGGTGGTCGTTCAGCCGGGCGAGCCGAGACTGGGCGACGGGAGCGGGGACGTCCAGCTCCCACCTTGCGGCGGCGGTCGCGGGGCGGGGTGAATAGACGAAACAGAAGATGGCGCCGAAACGGACCTCGTCGAGGAGAGTCACCGTCGATTCGAAGTCTTCGTCGGTCTCGCCCGGAAACCCGACGATGATGTCGGTCGAGAGCGAGAGTCCCGGCACTGCCGCTCGAAGCCGTCCAGCGAGATCGACGTACTCGGAACGGGTGTACTGGCGCTTCATCCGGCGAAGGATCGAGTCGCTCCCGGACTGGAACGGAAGGTGGAGCGAGGGGCAGACGGGCTCGCACTCGGCCATGGCCGCGATCAGGTCGTCGCCGAAGTTGCGCGGGTGCGACGTCACGAACCGGAGCCTGCGGAGCCCCGGGATCGCGGAGATCGCCCGGAGCAGCGCAGCGAGACCCGCCCCGGTGTCGGGGTCGGAGTACGCGTTGACCGTCTGCCCGAGCAGCTCGATCTCGACGACTCCTTCTCCGACGAGGCGCCGGCACTCCTCGACGACTTCCGGGAATCGCCGGCTCCGCTCTCTCCCTCTCGTCGTGGGGACGACGCAGAACGTGCAGTGCTTGTTGCAGCCTTCGATGACGGTGATGGAGGCTCGATGCGCGACGGTCCGGGCGACGGCACCGGGCGTGTAGGCGACCTCGTCGAGGTCGAAGCCGGTCTCGACGGGACGGTCGCCCTCGCGCTCGACCCTCCGAACGACGGCGGGAAGGAGCTCGATTCTGCCCGTTCCGAGGACGAAGTCGACGGCTGGCGAACGGCGGAGGATCTCCTCCCCTTCCTGCTGGGCGACGCAGCCGCAGACGCCAAGCAGCATTCCGGGTCGGGACTTCTTCAGGAGCGCGACCCGGCCCAGGTAGTCGTAAACCTTCTGCTCGGCCTTGTCGCGAACGGAGCAGGTGTTGAGAAGGACCAGGTCGGCGTCGTCCGGAGCGACCGACTCCTCCCACCCTGCGCGAGACATCAGCCCGACGAACCTGCGACTGTCCAGCTCGTTCATCTGACAGCCCCAGGTCTCGACGAAGACCTTCCGCGTGCGCGCGGCGTCGTCCGCGTCGCGTGAGGCCGCCGGCCGGCCGTCGGTCACCTGAGCCATCCGGGTGGCGTCCCGCTCTTACGGGCCTCTTCCTCGAGGCCCTCGACCGCGCTCCGGGCCTCTTCGGCGGCGGCCTCGAGGCTCTTCAGCCTCTCGCGCGCCTGGTCCCAGGCCGGACGGATGACGCGCTCGCGGTAGTTTCCGTCGCTCCAGGCGTAGAAGTCATTCTCGAGCCTGCGGACCTCGGCCCTCGCCGCTGCGATCTCCGCTTCCGCTTCTGCCGCTCGTGACCGAACCTCTTCCGCTCGTCTTCTCCATTCGGCCTCGGTGCGGCCGCTGGCATCGCGGTATTCCGGGATCTCGGACGGCGCCGCCGTGGGGCGGGTTCGCGCGACCGGCTTCTTGTCGGCGGAGCCTGTGATCGAAATCGTGGAGCTCCCCTGCGCCGGCTCGGACCTCTTGAGGTTCTCGTTCGTGATGACGATCCGGCGCCCGGGTCGCTGCGAGGCCGCCTCCTCTTCTTGCGCCTTTCTTGCGATATCTGCAAGGGAGCTTGTGCCTGGTCCCGGTGTCGGGGTCGGCTTCGGCGGAACGCCGAAGCTTCCGCCGCCGAGCTTCTTCTTTCCCTTCTCCTTCGCTTCCGGCGTTGGAGTCGGCTGCGGGTCGGCTGCCGACGCGCTGAGCGGCGCCGCCCCGAGGAGGAGCGCAAGGAGAGGGACCGAGGCAGGGTAGAAGAGTTTCATGGCTGAGTCGTCCCTTCTCGCCCGTAGCGATCCTCGAGGCGAACGACGTCGTCGAGCTCCGGGCTGGAGACCTCGACGACGAGGACGTCCTCCCCGTCCGCGAACATCCGGTGCTTCGTCCCGGGCGACACGTGAAAGGTCTCCCCGGGGGCGAGCGCCAGGAGAACCCTCTCCCCGTTGGACTCCGTTTCCATCCCGAGAGTTCCCGAGAGGACGTGGATCGTCTCTTCCTTGGCACGGTGGTACTGGTAGGAGAGAGTCTGCCCGGCGAGGATCGAGATCAGCTTGCCGGCGTAACGAGCGTTCACGGCGAAGATCCTCTCGCTTCCCCACGGCTTCTTCACGATTCGGTCGGTCGTCTTCATGCGTTCACCGCGGCGCGGGTCTCCGGGTCGCCGCTCAGGAGGGCTTCGGCCTCCCGCGCCAGGAGGGCGGCCACGTCGTCGGGCGTCGAAAGGGAGAGCGCGGCACGTGCCATGCGCGCGGCGTCGACCGCGGAGGCGCAGCGCGCGACGTCCTTCAGGAGCGGGACCGAGCGAGGCCCCATGGAGAACTCCCGAATGCCGAGGCCGAGGAGCAGAAGGAACAGGGCCGGGTCGGCGGCCATCTCGCCACAGACGGCGAGAGGCTTCCCGGCGGCGCGCGCGGCCTCCTGGACCCTCGCGATGAGACGCAGGATCGCCGGGTGCTGCGGTCGGAAGATGTCCGAGACAGCCTCGTTCGCGCGGTCGGCCGCCAGCGTGTACTGGATCAGGTCGTTCGTCCCGAGCGACAGGAAGTCGACCTCGGGTGCAATGAGGTCGGCCGTCATGGCGGCCGACGGGACTTCGATCATCGCTCCGATCGGGACGCTGTCGGGAACGACGACCCCGCGATCGGCGAGCTCCGCGCGGGCCTCCTCGACGAACGCCCGGACCCTCCGGACCTCCTCGACGCCCGCGACCATCGGCACGAGGATTCGGAGGTCGCCTTCCGACGCCACGGACAGGAGCGCGCGCAGCTGGGTCCGGAACATCTCCGGGTGGCTGAAGCAGAGCCGCACCCCGCGGAGGCCGAGGACGGGATTCTCCTCGGCGCCGGACAGGTGCCGGGCCCCCTTCTTCCCGCCGAGGTCGTACGTCCGGATGACGACCGGCCGGGGCGCGAGCTGGGAGACGACCTGCCGGTAGATGGCGGCCTGAGTCGCCTCGTCCGGGAACTCGACTCCCGCCGAGGAGAGGTAGAGGAACTCGGACCGGAACAAGCCGACCCCGTCGGCTCCGTACTCGAAGACGTCGGGGACTTCGCGCGCCAGCTCGATGTTGGCCCGGATCGCCACCTCTTCGCCGTCCCTCGTCCTCGCGAGCCCTGACAGGCTCCTCTCCTTCAGCGAGAGCTCCCGGGTCGCGTCGCGTCCCTGGCGTTCGCGGAAGAGAGAGAGGACGTCTTCCGACGGTTCCCTCCAAAGGACCCCTTCCCGGCCGTCGACGATGACCTGGTCGCCCTCTCCCACCGATGCGAGGAGCTTCGGCACGGCGACGACGGCCGGCAGGCCGAAGGAACGGGCGAGGATCGCGGCGTGCGAAGTCTTCCCTCCCCTCTCGGTCACGAAGGCGACGACCTTGTCGCGCGGGATCCGAACGGCGTCCGAAGGGGTCAGCTCGTCGGCGACGAGGACGCAGGATTCCCAGGGAAGGGTCGCCAGCCGGTCGACGGCCCCTTCCCCTTCTCCGAGCGCCCTCTTCAGGATCGTGGCGATGTCGTCGAGGTCGGACGCCCGAAGGGCGAGGTCCTTGTCGGGGAGGTCCCGGAGCCTCGCGGCCAGGGCGTCGGCGACGACCTCGACCGCCCACTCCGCGTTGACCTTCTCGAGCCGGACCTTCTTCTCGATCGGTCCGAGGAAAGACGGGTCCCTGAGGAAGAGCGCGTGGGCCTGGAAGATCGCGGCGTATTCCTTCCCGAGGCGCGCCTCGACCTGGCCCGCCATCTCGCCGATCTCGCGGATCGCCGATTCGACGGCGAGCCGGAGCCGTTCGAGCTCGGCCGAGACCTCGTCGACGTCGAGGTCCCGACGGGGCGTCGAGTCGGTCCGCCCGATGCAGACGACGGCTCGGCCCACGGCGATGCCGGGAGACACCGGGATTCCGGTGAGGGAGAGGGACCGCTTCATGCCCCTCGATTGTAGCCTCGCGGCCGAGGCTACTCGGATTCGTCGAAGCGTCGGTCGACGAGGTCCGCGAGGGCTTTCATCGCCTCGGCCTCGTCGTCGCCCTCGGTCCGGACCACGATGGGAGTCCCCTTGCCGGCGGCGAGGAGGAGGAGACCGAGGATGCTCTTGCCGTCGACGTCCTCGCCGTCCTTCGAAAGCGTGATCCTCGACGAGTAGTGCGCGGCGGTGTGGACCAGCTTCGCGGCCGCGCGGGCGTGGAGCCCGAGCCGGTTCTTGAGGACGAGGGTTTTCTCGATCACGCGGTCCGCTTCTCCGTCTCCATCAGCTCGCCCGCGGCGACGATCGAGCGCCGCCCTTTCTCCACGAGGGTCCGCGCCATCTCGCCCGGCTCCTTCCCCTCTCGAGCGAGGGCGCGCGCCTTCACGACCATCGGGAGGTTCACGCCGGTCACGATCTCGACGCGCCCCTTCTGGAGGAACGCGAGGGCGAGGTTCGAGGGCGTCCCGCCGAACATGTCGGTCAGCAGGACGACGCCGCGCCCGCGGTCGGCGTCGGCGATCGCGCGCTGGAGGCGCTCGCTCGCGTGCTCCGGGGCTTCGTCCCAGGCGAGCGACAGGGCCCCGAGCGGCTCGCCCGGCTGCGGCTCCAGGACCTGGACCGTCTCGCGAAGGGCGTCGGCCAGGGGGCCGTGGGAGAGAAGGAGGATGCCGACGGAGTCTGCGGCGTCGGCGACGGAGGCGTCGGGGTTCTTCATGGTCCTTCCCGGTTGTCGTCGCGGTGCGAGACGCGGACGGGGTACCCGGCTGCGGCGAGGTCGCGGCCGAGCCGCTCGGCGACGTAGACGGAGCGATGGCGGCCGCCCGTGCACCCGACGCCGATCGTCAGGTAGGCCCGGTTTTCACGCCGGTAGTTCGGGAGGCAGAAGAGGAGGAAGTCGAGGAGCCGGCCGTAGAACGGACCCGTCGCGCTGCCTTCCTCGATGAAGCGGGCGACGTTCGGGTCGCGCCCCGTCCGATGGCGGAGCTCCGGCACGAAGTGCGGGTTCGCGAGGAACCTCACGTCGAAACAGAGGTCGATCGAGGGAGGGACGCCGTGCTTGAACCCGAACGAGAGGATCGAGACGGCGAGGACGCCGGGGTCCCCGGGGGACCGGAAGTGCTCGGCGAGGACCGATCGGAGCTCGTGGACGGTCATCGCCGTCGTGTCGAGAACGAGGTCGGCCCTCCCCTTCACCTCGGCCAGGAGCTTCCGCTCCGTCGCCATCGCCTCGGCCAAAGTCCGGTCCAGCGCGAGCGGATGCGGCCGGCGGGTCTCGGAGAAGCGTCGGAAGATGGTCGGCTCGTCCGCTTCGAGGAAGACGACCGTGACGGGAAGGAGCGGTCGCAGGGAATCGAGGAGGGGAGGAAACGCCTCGGCGAACCCGGGATTCCGCACGTCGAGGACGACCGCGTTTCGGCCGGGACCGCTCCTCCCCCGTGCCGCCTCCTCGACGAAGCTCCGAAGGAGCGCGAGGGGGAGGTTGTCGATCGTGTTCCAGCCGATGTCCTCGAGGGCGCGCGCCGCGTAAGACTTCCCCGAGCCGGAGAGCCCGGTCACGACGAGGAGACGCTGCTCGTCCCGGGGGCCCGTCATGCGGCCCCCTTGGAGGAGCGGGGACGCCGCTTGCCGCGCCGGCGCTCCCGATCGGTCGATCCGGTCCGGCGGGCGATCTCCTCGTGGACCCGGTCCGCCATCTCGCGCGCCGCGTTGTAGCCCCGCCTCTTCAGGAGGTGGTTCCGGGCGGCGATCTCGACGAGCAGCGCGACGTCCCGGCCGGTCGCGACCGGCATCCGGACGAGGGGAACCGGGACGCCGAGGATCGCCTCGGATTCCTCGTCCAGGCCGAGCCGGTCGTACTCGACGCCTTCGACCCAGTGTGAGAGGCGGATGACGAGCTCGACCGTGTGCTTCTCGAGGACGGCGGCGACGCCGAAGAGGAGCGGCACGTTCACGATGCCGAGGCCGCGGAGCTCCATGTGGTGGCGGATGACGCCGGCCGAGGAGCCGACGAGCGCGTCGTTGTGGAACCGCTTGACGACGACGAGGTCGTCGGCGACGAGCCGGTGGCCGCGCTGGACGAGGGCGAGCGCGCACTCGCTCTTGCCGACTCCCGAGTCGCCGAGGAGAAGCGTCCCGAGCCCGCCCACCTCCACGAGGACGCCGTGGAGCGTCACGCGCGGCGCGAGCGACTCCTCGAGGAAGGCCGTGAGCCCCTCGATGACGGTGCTCGTCAGGCGCGGGGTGGCGAAGAGCGGGACGTCGCGCTCCTGGCAGAGGCGGCGGAGGACGGCGGGCGGCCGGATCCCCTTCGTGACGACCACGCACGACATGCCGAGAGAGGTGAACGCGTCGAACCGCTGCTTCACGACCCTGGGCGAGAGCGTCTTCAGGTAGTCGAACTCGCTCTCCCCCAGGATCTGGACCCTCTGCGCCCTCACGTACGGCAGGAACCCGGCGATCGCGAGACCCGGCTTCTGGACCCGGGGCCACTCGATCGGCCGGTCCAGCCCGGCCCGCCCGGAGACGAGCTTGAGCCCGAGCGGCGCCAGGGCGGGCGACTCGAGGTCGGCCGCGCGGACGTGCGGCTTCGTCTCCGGAGGGGTCGGGAGCATCGAACGCCTAGCGCGGCGTCAGGATGACGACGGCGCCGTCCTTGCGGCGGTAGAGGACGTGGAGCTGCTCGTCGGACGGGTCCCTGTAGACGAGGACCTCGCGCTTGCTGCGGTCGAAGGCATGGAGCGCGTCCTCGTCGAACATCCGGCGCGCCTCGTAGCTCTCGGTCCGCGGGGCCTTCTCCCGGGGAGCGGGAGCCTTCTCGACCGGGAGCGCGACCTCGGGACTCCGGACGCCGGACGTCGTGTGCTTCTTCTCGTCCTTGACCCGGGCCTTCGACTTCTTCGCCTGCGCCTCGACGCGCTCGAGCGCGCTCTGCGCGGCCGTCAGCTGGTCGGCGGCGACCGCTTCGGCCGCCCACGTCCGCTGGCGCGCGGTGATCGTCACCTCGACGAGCACCCCGCGCTTCTCGAGTCGGACGACGACCTTCGCCTCCGCCTCCCGCGGGAGCACCTTCGAGAGCTTCTCGAGGCGCTTGGCGATCGTGTCCTTCGTCTTCGCGTCGACGGTGAGACGCCGGGCGGTGACTTCGATTTTCATCGTGCCTCCTCGATGGTCATCAGGCGTCGGGCCTCAGTCCGGCGACCCGGCCGGCCCGCGCTCCACTTTCCGGATCGAGCTGGAGGGAATGTGGAGCTCCTCGCGGTACTTCGCCACCGTGCGGCGGGCGATGCGGATCCCTTCGCGCGCGAGGAGCTCGGAGAGGCGCGCGTCGGAGAGCGGCTGCGACGCGTCCTCGGCGTCGACAAGGGCCTTGATCTTCCCCTTCACGGCGAGCGAGGAGACGTCCTCCCCGGCCGAGGAGCTGATCGCCGAGTGGAAGAAGAACTTCATCGGGAGGAGGCCCTTCGGGGTTGCCATCCACTTGTTCGAGACGACCCGGGAGACGGTCGACTCGTGCATGCCGATGTCGTCGGCGACGTCGCGGAGGATGAGCGGCTTGAGGTGCGCGACGCCCCACTCGAGGTAGTCGCGCTGCTTCCGCACGATCGACTCGGCGACGCGGACGATCGTCCGCTTGCGCTGGTCGAGGCTCTTCATCAGCCACTGGGCCGCCCGCATCTTCTCGCGGAGGTAGCTCCGCCCCTCGCCGTCGAGCGGTCCGTTGCTCGAGGAGAGGAGGCGCCGGTAGAACGGCGACACGCGGAGCCGGGGCAGTCCGTCGTCGTTGAAGAGGACGACGTACTCGTCGTCGACCTTCACGACCTGGACGTCGGGCTCCACGTAGATCGTCCGCGTGGAGTCGTAGCGCCGGCCGGGCTTCGGGTCGAGGCGCTTGAGGACGTCGATCGCCTGCTGCAGCTCCTCGGCCGACACGTTCATCTGGCGCGCGAGGACCGGGACCGCCTTCGTCGCGAGGTCGTGGAGCCGGTTCGTGACGAGCTCCTCGAGGAGGGGGCTCTCGACCCCTTCCACGCGCGCCTGGATCAGGAGGCACTCGGCCAGGCTTCGGGCGCCGACCCCGGGCGGGTCGAACGACTGAAGGAGCTCGAGGGCCTCGGCGGCCTCGGCGGCGCTGCACGGAATCGTTGCGGCGACCTCGTCGAGCGACAGGCGCAGGTACCCGTCCGCGTCGAGGTTCCCGATGAGGTACTCGCACGCGGCCCGGACGGCGGGGGTCGCCTCGGAGACCCCGAGCTGCTCGGCGAGGTGGGCGTCGAGCCCCGGCGGCGCCTCCGCCCGGTTCTCGAGCGAGTATTCCTCCCCCTCCTCGTCCATGCGCGGCGCGGTGGACGAGCTCCCCTCGAGGTAGTCGCCGAAGTAGGCCTCGAGGTCGATCGCCTCGAACGACTCCTGCGTCGGCTCCGCCGGGATCTCGGCTTCCGCCGTCCCGACCGCCGGGGGGGGCGGGGCGACCTCGCCGGCGGCTCCTCCCGCGTCGTCCCAGGCCAGGGCCGCCGCGTCCCCCGCGTCGGTCCCCTCGGCGGGGCGCTCGCGAGGGTCGGAGGCCTCCGCGGCCTCCGCGCTCTCCCGCGCCGTGACGGCCTCGTCGACCTCGGCTGGGGACGGGGCGTCCGCGGCCTCGTCCTCCTCCAGGACCGGGTTCTCCACGATCTCCTGGTTGACGACGTCGTGCAGCTCGAGCCGGGTCATCTGCAGCAGCTTGATGGCCTGCTGCAGCGTCGGCGTCATGACGAGCCGCTGCGAGAGCTTGAGGGAGAGTTTCTGTTCGAGTCCCACTGTGTGAGCCGGCCGCGCCGGACGGCGCGATTCCTTCCTCGATTCTAGTCCAGCCGGAAGCGGTCCCCGAGGTAGACGCGCCGCACCTCGGGGTCTTCCGAAAGCGTCACGGGCGAGCCGGTCCGGAAGATCCTGCCGGCGTTGATGATGTAGCCGCGGTCGACGATCGCGAGCGTGTCCCGGACGTTGTGGTCGGTGATCAGGATGCCGATCCCGGTCGTGGCGAGCTCGCGGATGACGTGCTGCAGGTCGAGGACGGTGATCGGGTCGATCCCCGCGAACGGCTCGTCGAGGAGGAGGAATCGCGGAGAGAGCGTCAGTGCCCGCGCGATCTCGAGCCGCCGCCGCTCGCCCCCGGAGAGCGTGTCGGCGACCGAAGCCGAGAGGTGCGAGAGCTTGAACCGGTCGAGCAGCTCGTGCGCCCGCTCGAGCCGCTCGTTCCGGGAGAGCGGGAGCGTCTCGAGGATCGCCACGAGGTTCTGGAGCGCGGTCATCTTCCGGAAGACGGACGCCTCCTGCGGCAGGTAGCCGACGCCCCGCCGCGCCCTCCGGAACATCGGGAGGCCGGTGATCTCCTCTCCCTCGAGGAGGACGTGCCCGTCGTCGGGCTCGACGAGGCCGACGACGATCGAGAACGTCGTCGTCTTCCCGGCCCCGTTCGGCCCGAGGAGGCCGACGACCTCGCCTCCGTTCACCTCGATGGAGACGCCGTCGACGACGGTGCGCCCCCGATAGCTCTTCTTCAGCGCCTCCGCGGCGAGGCGCGGTCGTGTCTCGCTCACGTTCCCTCCGGCCGGAGGACCCCCTGGCTGGGGATGCCCGGACCCGTCTCCACGTCGACGCGCCCGCTCCCGCGCTGGAAGCGGAGCCGCGCGCCGGTCATTCGGTTTCCCTTCCCGTCGAGCGCCGTCGCCGGCCGGCCTTCGAGCGCGACGGCGTCGGCGCGCGGGTCCCAGGTCGCCTTCGCCCCTTCGCCGCGGCGGCCGTCGGCCCGGTCCTCGACGACGACGTTCCCGCGGGACTCCGCGTGGTCGACCGTTCGCTCGGGGCCGAGGACGACGTCGGTCACGTCGGCCTTCATCGTCCAGGTCCCGGAGACGACGTTCGCCGACCCTTCGATCCGAAGGAGGCGGTCCGCCTCGCGGTGCGTCAGGACGCTCCCCGACGCCGTGATCGTCTCGACGGTCGCCGCCTTCGTCTTCGGGTCGACGCGACGCCTCCGGAGAACGGCGCGCACGTCTCCCTCGGCCCGGAGCGACCGGTCCCGGTCGTCGAGGAGGATCGACTGGCCGCGAAGGACGTTCTCCTCCTGCCAGGCGGTCACGTTCCCCGTGAGGAGGACCGTTCTCTCCGCGGGCCGGACCCGCAGGAAGTCCGACTCGGAGAAGACGGGTGCGTTCGAGTCGCCGCCCAGGACCTCCGATCCTTCCCGCCCGCGGAAGGAGGTCTTCACGCTGCCCGCGCCCTCGATCCTCTTCTCGCGCCGGAACCAGGTAAGGACGTCCGCGGCGACCCGAGTGCTCTCGTCCTCGTAACGGGCCCTCTCCGAGCCGCTCCCCGCGAAGACGGCGGACTCGTCCTCGGCGCGAAGAGTCGCCGACGGAGCGGTCACCTTCGTCCGCTCCCCTTCGCTCAGTGCGACGCCTCCTTCGAGGACGGCCGTCTCGAGCGTCCTGCCGTCGGGCCCGAACGCGAGCTGGCCCCGACCCGCCTCGAGTCGGCGGGACGCGGGGAGCCGCGAGGAGCCCGGCACGGCCAAGGGAGCGGATTCCTCGAGGTGGAACGCGGCCGGCACCTGGACGCGGGCGAGCCTCCCGTCCGCGAGCCTCGCCTCGAAATGCTCGGCGACCGCCCGCCGGGCGCCGGTCTCCTCGGCGGGCGGGAGATCGATCCGGGCGGGTGCGCCCGAAAGGCCCAGGCGGATCGGCTCGGCCTCGGCGTTCCGCTCCAGCTCGAGGTGCTCGCCGGAGGTCCGGATCGGGGTATCGAGCTCGCCGCCGGCCCCGCGGACGAGGAGCGCCTCGACGTTTCCGCGCGCCGTCACCAGGTCGCCGTCTCCCGCCGGACGACGCTCCACCTCGCGCCCCCGGAGGACGAGCTCGTCGGTCTTCAGGACGACGTCACCCCGGGCGGAGAGCCCTCCCCCGCGCTCGAGATCCACCGCGTCCGCCGTCAGCGAGATTCGGCGGCCCCTGTCGTCCTCTCCCCCGAGCCGGACGTCGTCCCGGAAGCGGACGATGCCGGCCCCAGACTCCACGGCACCGCCGAGGGCCCGCGCGACGAGAGAGCCGCGAATCGCCGTCACCGGTCCGTCCGAGACGAGGAGCCGGGTGGGAGGGTCGTATCGGAAGGAGTGTCCGGTCAGGTGGATCCCCGCGCCCTCGACGCGGACGCCCTCGAAGACCCGGAACGCCTTCGTGGAGGGGACGAACTCCGCGCGGGGCGCCTCGAGGAGGGCGACGCGGCCCGAATCGGCGTCGCGCGTCAGGAACGTGACGTCCTTCAGCCGGAAGGTCCGGTCCGCCCCGTCGGCGAAGGCGATCGCCTCGGCGGCCCGGAGTCGGTAGACCTCGGAATCTCCTTCGGTCTCCGAGTAGTCGAACTCTTCGAATCGCACCCTGTCGCGGATCCCTTCCGACTCGGCGAGGAGCGTTTCGGCGACCTCGGCCGGCGGGGAGTCCGTGCGGGCGCCGGCCGGCCGCCACGAGAGGACGATCGCGAGGGGGAAGCCCACGAACGTCAGCAGCCCGAGCGCCTGACGGAGCCGGCGGCGCGCGCTCGGCTTCACGCCGCCTCCGCCGGGACCGCGTCGAGAACGGTGAGCGCCGGTCGGCCGAGGAACGCGTCGTGAGCGACGTTCGCGAGGACGTCCCACCTCCCGGCTCTCCCGGTGGCGGGGATCCTCCCGAGCGTCCAGCCGACCGCGTCCAGTCGGACTCCCTCGTCCTCCAGGACGATCCGGAGGCCCTGGTCCCCGACGGGCCGTCCGCGCCCGTTCCACGAGAGGGAGCGGAGGAGGAAGAGCGGCCTCGGGTTCCCCATCCCGTGCGGCTCGAGGCGCCCGAGGCCCTCCACGAGCTCCGTCGTCACCTCCGAGGCCCGGAGCGGAGCGTCGGCCTCGAGGACGACGGACCACTCCTCCTCGTCGCGGCTCTCCGCGAAGGCGGCCTGGGCGTCGCCCCGGAAATCCGCGAACGCGCTCGCGGCGACGGAGAGACCGATCGCCGCGTGGTGCCCCCCGAACTCCGCCTCGTGCCGTCGAGCGACGGGCGCGATCCTCTCGTGGAGCGGGGTCCGTCCCCAGGTCCGACCGCTGCCGCCGACCCGACCGTCTTCCCTCGAGAGGAGCAGCACGGGGCGGAAGACGGTCTGGGCGACCTTGGAGGCCGCGATGCCGAGGACGCCGCGGTGCCACCCCTCTTCCGGAGTGCCGGCTTCCACGACGAGGGCGTCCCGGACGGGATCGAAGGTCTTCTCGAGCCTCTCGAGGGCGGCGGCCACGACCCGCTCCTGCATCCGCCGCCGCTCGGTGTTCGCCGCCTCGATCTCGTCGGCAAGGCGCTCGGCGCGGCCGGCGTCGGACGTCGTCAGAAGCTCGAGCGCGCGGAACGCGTGGTCGATCCGGCCGGACGCGTTCAGCCGCGGAGCGATCCGGAAGGCCACGTCGTGGACGGACGGGCTCTTCCCGGCCCGGACGGAGGAGCGCGAGAGGAGGGCGGTCAGGCCCGCGGAGCGCGGCTCGGCGAGTCCCGCCAGCCCCCACGAGACGAGGATCCGGTTCTCGCCCGTGAGGGGGACCATGTCGGCCACCGTCGAGAGCGCCGCGACCTTCGCGAGCGAGGCCATCCAGGACCGGACCGCCTTCCCGTCGAGCCCGACGCGAGCGCCGTCCGCCGTGAGGAGAGCTTCGGAGAGCTTCCAGGCGATCCCCGCTCCCGCGAGCTCCTTGAATGGGTACGAGCAGCCCGGGAGCCGCGGGTTCAGGAGGACGGCGCCCGTCGGAAGCTCTTCCGGCGGCAGGTGGTGGTCCGTGACGATGACGAACGCGCCGCGCTCCACCGCCTCCCGGATCGGCGCGCACCCTTCCGGCGAGATGACGGAGTAGACCGAGTGCTCGAGCATCAGGATCGTGTCCGTGACGCCGATTCCGAGGGCGCCGCCCGATCCGCCTTCGCCCGTCACGGTCGCGACGAGCGGCACCTTCAGGCGCGCCATCTCGAGCAGGTTCACGGCGATCGCTTCCGAGACGCCCCGCTCCTCGCTCTCGACTCCCGGATAGGCGCCCGGCGTGTCGATGAACGTCAGGACGGGCCGATGGAACTTCTCGGCGAGCTTCATCACGCGAAGCGCCTTTCGGTAGCCCTCGGGCCGGGGCATGCCGAAGTTCCGGCGGACCTTTTCCTTCGTGTCGCGCCCCTTCTGGTGGCCGACGACGGCGACCGTCCGGCCGCCGAGGACCCCGAAGCCGGCCACGATCGCCGGGTCGTCGGCGAAGGCCCGGTCCCCGCGCAGCTCGACGAAGTCGCGGAGAAGGACCCGGACGTAGTCGAGCGTGAAGGGGCGGGCCGGGTGGCGAGCGACGAGCGTCTTCTGCCACGGGGTCAGGTTCGCGTAGATCTCTCCCGAGAGCTTTACGAGCCTGTCGGAGATCTTGCGGATCGCCTTGTCCCGGGCGGGGCTTCCGGGGCTTTCCCGGAGGCCGTCGATGCGCGCTCGGAGCCGCTCCAGCGGCTCCTCGAACCGGTGATCGGAACTCACCCCCGGAATGTACCAGACCGCGACGGCCGGACCGTCAGAGGAGGCTCTGCGGGTCCCGGTCCAGCCGGGGCGGCTCCGGGAGCGACCGGAGGAGCTCGCCGGCCGCCGCCAGCGCCTCCCGGGAGTCGGACCGGACGAGGAGCTGCACCCGGAAGAGGCCCTTGAGCCGCTCCAGCGGCGCCGGCGCCGGACCGAGCAGCCGGAGCTTCGGCAGCCCCGCGATCGCCGCCCGGCCGGCACGCGCGGCGGCTTCGGCCTCGGGGAGCTCCTTCGCCGTCCAGAGCGCGAGGAGAAGGTGGGAGAACGGCGGGTAGCCGAACGCCCGGCGGAACCGGAGCTCCCCTTCCGCGAAGGAGGCGTGGTCCTGGGCGACGGCGGCCGCGATCGCTTCGTGCTCCGGCCGGGCCGTCTGGACGGCAACGACCCCGGGCCGCTCGCCCCGGCCGACCCGGCCGGCCGCCTGGGTCACGAGCTGGAACGTCCGCTCCGCGGAGCGAAAGTCGGGGAACGAGAGGAGCGCGTCGGCGTCGAGGACGGCGAGGACCGTCGCGTTCGGGAAGTCGTGCCCCTTCGCCACCATCTGCGTCCCGAGAAGCGCCTGCGCGACGCCCGACTCGAAATCGGCGAGGACGCGCACCGCTCCGCCGCGGCGCGCGGCCGCGTCCCGGTCGAGCACGGCATACGGGACCTCCGGGAAGAGCTCCTCGAACCGCTCGGCGAGACGCTCGGTGCCGAAGCCGACCGGCATCAGGACGTCGGACCCGCAGGACGGACACGCGCGCGGCCTCGGGACGAAGTCGCCGCAGTAATGGCAGAGGAGCCTCTCCCCGCGCCGGTGATAGGTCCGGGCGACCGAGCACGAGGCGCACCGGAAGTCGTGACCGCAGGATCGGCAGAGGAGTGCCGGCGAGAATCCGCGGCGATTCAGGAGGACGATGGCCTGCTCGCCGCGCTCGAACGCCCCGCGCAGGAGCTCCACCGTCCGGGCGGCGAAGAGGACGCGGCCGTGGTCTCCGTGGCGGGCGGCCTCGCCCCGGAGGTCGACGATCTCCACCCGCGCCCGCTCGCGCGAGCCGGGGCGCGCCGGCAGGACGAGGCGCGGCAGGCGCCCGTCGCGGGCGGCCTGCTCGTCCTCCATCGAGGGCGTGGCCGTCCCGAGGAGGAGGACCGCCCCCTCGCCGTGCGCCCGCACGCGAGCCACGGTCCGGGAGTCGTACCGCGGCGCCTCGGCCTGCTTGTAGGAGCCGTCGTGGGCCTCGTCGACGACGATCAGCCCGAGGCGCGGGAGCGGAGCGAAGACGGCGGAGCGCGGGCCGACGACGGCGTCGACGTCGCCGCGCCGCGCCCGCTCCCAGGCGGCGGAGCGCTCCCCGTCCGAAAGGCCGCTGTGGAGGAGCGCGACGCGCGAGCCGAACCGGGCGACGACCCGCCGAATGAGCCCGGGCGCGAGGGCGATCTCGGGTACCAGGAGGATCCCCTGCCGGCCCAGCGCGATCGCCCTCTCGAGAGCGGCGAGGTAGACCTCCGTCTTCCCGCTGCCGGTGACGCCGTCGAGGAGGAATCGCGCCTCGCCGCCGCGTTCCAGCGCGGCGGCCACGGTCTCGATCGCCGCGCGCTGGGCGGCCGTCGGCTCGACGGGCGCGGCGGCCCGCGCCGGCAGCGCGTGAGCGGACGCGTCCGCGGGACGCTCCTCCTCGACGACCGCGACGAGCGACATCTTCGCGAGCGCGGCCAGCATTCCGGCCGACACTCCCGCGGCGCGGAGCTCCGCCGCCGACGCCGGCCTCCCGAGCGCGGCGAGCGTGGCGAGGGCCTTCCTCTGCCCGGGCCGCCGGGCGAGCCGGAGGTCGTCGGCGCTCCCCCGCGCCGCGAAGCTCTTCGCGGTCGGTGGGCGTGCGGCCCGGAGCTCCTCAGAGGGAATCCGGATCAGCCCGTCGTCGAGCAGGGCGCGAAGGGCCTTCCCGAGGCCGCGGGAGCCGACGCGCTCGCCGAGCTCGAGCGCCGTCGCGCGTCCCGAGGCCAGCACCTCGGCGAGGACGGTCCCCGCGAGCCCCTCCGGCGCGCGCGCGCCCACGGCGCGGCTCGTCGGGACGTAGGTCGCGGTCCCGGCCGCGAGCAGTCGGGCGGGAACCGCCGCCCGCAGGAGCTCGCCGGGCGGGGCGAAGTAGTAGTGGGCGGCCCGCGTCAGGAGGCCGACGAACGCCTTCGGGAGGAACGGCTCGTCGTCGAGAACCGTAAGGACCTCGCGCAGGACCGTTCCGTCGGGCGGCGGACCGGGCTCCCCCGGGACGACGACGCCGGCGAGCAGCCGCGGCCCGAACGGTACGGCGACGCGCGCGCCCGCCGGAGGGAGCGGCAGCCCGGACGGGAGCAGGTAGGTGGCGAGTCCCGGGAACCCGGTCGGAAGGAGGACCGCGATTCGCCGCGCGACGTCGTCGGACGTCACGGCTTCAGGCCGTCGTTCCGGTCCGGAGGTCCGGCTCGACCCAGGGGGCTTCGTTCCCCTCTCCGGCCTCCGCGTCGACGTCGACGAAGCGGCCGGCGGACGGCTCCCAGCGCCACCTTCGGGAGACGTCCTGCTCGACGTCCTCCGAGACGACGAGCACCGACCGGTCGATGCTCAGGTCGCCCCCGGCGAGAAGAAGGCCCCGGTCGACCCAGACGGCGGGCCGGAAACCGCCTCCTTCCGCGCCGAAGAACGCGGCGACGTCGAACAGCGGCTCGGGCCCTTCCCGCCGGACGAAGGCCTGGGCGAAGTCGAGCCGGCCGTCGAAGTCGAAGTCGCCCCGGACGAAGTACGGCCGATAGTCGCCGTAGAGGTCGCGCAGCTCCTGGCGCGCTTCCGACTCGACGGCGTCTTCGTCTCCGGCCGGCCGCAGGCCGCCGGTCGACGCGGCCGCGACGGCTTCCTCCTCGGCGTCCGTGCGCCCGCTCGACGACGGCGCGCGGCGGCCCCGTTCGACCTCGGCCGGGAGCTTGTCTCCGCCTCGCGCCCGGGCCGACAGGACGAGCGTCGCACCGAACGCGGCGAAGGCCGCGAGGAAAGCGACGCCCAGGATCCGCCGACCGTTCACGGCCCGGGTTCCTTCCGCCCCGGAACGGGGAGGCCCAGCTTGCGGAGGACCTGCTGGAGGTCCTCCCACGCTTCCTTCTTCCGCTCGGGCTGGCGGAGGAGGAAGGAGGGGTGGAACGTCGGCATCACGGCGATCCCCTTGCGCGTGCCCCATTTCCCCCGGAGCCGCGTGATCGGCTCTTCGGTCTCGAGGAGGAACTGTGCCGCGAACTTGCCCATGGCGACGAGCACGGCAGGATTTACGACCTCGATCTGGGTCTCGAGGTAGGGCCGGCAGGCGGCGATCTCCGCGGGCTCGGGGTTCCGGTTGCCCGGAGGCCGGCACTTGAGGACGTTCGCGATGTAGACGTCGGCCCGGTCCAGGCCCATCGCTCCGATCATCTTCGTCAGGAGCTGGCCGGCGCGGCCGACGAACGGGACTCCCGTCGCGTCCTCGTCGGCCCCGGGCGCCTCTCCGACGAACATGATCCGGCTGCGCCCGTTTCCGTCCGCGAAGACCGTCTGCGTCCGGGTGCGGCAGAGGCCGCAGAGCTCGCACGCGGCGACGGTGGCCCGGAGCGCGTCGAGGTCGGGAAGGAGCGGAACGGACGGACTCTCCGTGGATGCGGGCCGCGAGGACGGCACGGCGCCCTTCGCTTCCGGTGCGGCGCCCGGCCGCGCGGGCGTCGGCACCGCGCCCGCGGGAGGAGCCGCGAGGTGGAGCTCACGCACGCCGAGGTCCCGGAAGTAGCCGAGCGCGGCGCTCAGCGCGTCGTTTCGGCGGGGCCGGCGGGCGGGCATCGTTCGTCGAGGAGCGCCGCGAGGCGCTCGAGGATCGTGGCGGAGACGACCGCTTTCGCGGCGCGGGGAACGGCGACCGGCTCGGACGCACCGGCGGCGAGAAGGAGGACCTCGTTCTCCTCGCTGTCGAAGCCGATTCCCGGTCGCGAGACGTCGTTCGCGACGAGGAGGTCGGCCCCCTTGTCGAGGAGCTTTCGACGCGCGTTCCCGGCGAGGTCGTCCGTCTCGGCGGCGAACGCGACGACGACCTGCCGCGGCGTCCTCACGGCGCGGACCGCGGCGAGGATGTCGGGCGCGAGGGCGAGGCGGATATCGGGGATCCCGCCGGCCCGCTTGATCTTCTTCGGCGTGAAGGCCTCGGCCTGGAAGTCGGCGGGTGCCGCCGCCATGACGAGGGCGTCGGAGGACGGGAGCTCGGCGAGGACCGCCTCGAGCATCTCGGCCGTCCGGTCGACCTTCACGAGCTTCACGTTCGGGGGCGGGTCGATGGCGACCGGACCGCTCACGAGGACGACCTCGGCCCCCCGCTTCTCCGCCTCGCGCGCGAGGGCATAGCCCATCCGCCCCGAGCTCCGGTTCGTCAGGAAGCGGACCGGGTCGATCGGCTCGCGCGTCGGGCCGGCCGTCACGACGACGCGGCGGCCCTGGAGGCTCCTCGAGACCCGCGCCGCTCCGACGACCGCCTCGACGATCCGCGCGGGCGGGGCCATCCGGCCCGGACCGACGTCGCCGCAGGCGAGGTCTCCGGAATCGGGGTCCACGACGACGGCGCCGCGGCCGCGCAGGATCCGGAGGTTTTCCTGCGTCGCCGGGTGGGCCCACATCCAGGTGTTCATCGCGGGCGCGACGACGATCGCCCGACGGTGCGCGAGGGCGTAGGTCGAAAGCGCCTCGTCGCCGATTCCCCGGGCCATCTTCGCGAGGACGTCCGCCGTCGCCGGCGCGACGGCCAGGACCTCTCCCCACCGCGCCAGCTCGACGTGGTCGACGGCGCCGGAGGCGGGGTCCCAGAGGTCCGCCACGACCGGCGCCTTCGAAAGGACCGAGAGCGTCAGCGGCGTGATGAACCGCTGGGCGGCCGGCGTCATGAGGACCCGCACGACGGCGCCCTTCTCGACCAGCAGCCGGACGATCTCGGCCGCCTTGTAGGCCGCGATGCCGCCGCTGACGCCGAGAAGGACGCGCGGGGCCGGGAGGCCGCCTCCGCTCACGCCGTTCGTCAGGGCGTGATCAGCGGGAGCGGGTCGATCGGCTCGATCGCGCCCGTCTCGAGCTCGCCCTCGATCGCGCCTTCGACGGGGCGCTGACCGAGCTGCCACTTCACGTGGCCGCCGGCCACCTCGTCGAGGGCGATGCGCGAGTACTTCGTGTGCTTCGTCTCGACCTTCGGCCGGGCGCCCAGCATCAGCTGCTCGGCACGGCGGGAGGCGATGTGGACGAGCCGGAACTTCGACTCGATCTGCGGGGACTCGGGGGTCTCTTCTGGGGTCTCGATCATCGGGCTGGCTCCGGTCTCTTCGTTCGGTGTCGTCACTTTCACCCTCGATTCGGCCCCGTCACGCGGGGAACGTCCTCAGGATGGCTTCGAGCCGCTCCTGCCGCCGGCGACGGCTCGAACGGCGCGCCACGACGATCGACCGCAACTCGTCTACGGCCGCGTCGAGGACGTCATTGATTATCGCATAGTCGTACTCGCCGAACTCGGCGAGCTCCCGAGCGGCCGCCTCGAGCCGTCGCGCGATCGACTCCGGGGTGTTGTGCCCCCGGGCGATCAGGCGCTCCTCGAGGACCTGGCGGGAGGGCGGGAAGACGAAGACCTTTACGACCTCCGGCATCCGCGACCGAACCTGCCGGGCTCCCTGGACGTCGATGTCGAGGACGACGTCGATCCCGGCCGCGAGGCGCGGCTCGACCTCTCCCCGGGAGGTGCCGTAGTGATGCCCGTCGTAGACCGCGTGCTCGAGAAAGCCGTCCCGGGAGGCGAGCGACTCGAACTCCTCCGGCGAAACGAAGTAGTACTCCCTGCCGTGGACCTCGCCGGGCCGCGCCGGGCGGGTCGTGTGGGAGACGGAGAAGTGGATCGTCCCGACGAAGGCGGGGTCGGCGAGGATCCGGCGGATCAGCGTCGTCTTGCCGGCGCCGGACGGGGACGAGACGATGAAGAGGTCGCCTGCGGGTCTCATCCCCAGAGTATGCGAGGTACCCGACCGCCAGTCAGCAGGAACGCGCTCGGGGGGCCCGGGGGGCGGCGAACAGCGCCCCCCGGCAGCGTCACTCCACGTTCTGGATCTGTTCCTTCAGCGCCTCGACGTCGGACTTGAGGTCGAGGAGGACGCGTGTGAGCGGGAGCTCGCGGGCCTTCTGGCTCGCCGTGTTCGCTTCCCGGTGGAGCTCCTGCGCGAGGACGTCCAGGCGCTTCCCGGAGGCGTGCTCTCCCTTCATCAGCCTGCGCGCCTCGACGAGGTGCGCCCGGAAGCGGTCGACCTCCTCCGTGATGTCGGCCCGGTCCGCGAGGAGAGCGATCTCCTGGGCGAGCCGGGCCTCGTCGAGCGGGACGCCGTCCGCGAGCTTCGCGACGCGCTCGCGGAGCTGCGCGAGGAGCCGCTCGGCGAGCCCCTCGCGCGCCTCGGAGACCTTCCCGATTCCCGCCTCGAGCCGGTCGAGGATCGCGGCGAGGGCCGTCGCGACAGCTTCGCCCTCCCGCCGACGCGACGCGTCGAAGTCGGCGAGCGCGGTCGCCGCCGTCTCGAGGACGGCCGCGCCGAGCGCCTCGCCGGCCTCGTCCTCGCCGACGCGGACGACGCCCGGGAGCGAGAGGAGGTCGCGCGCCGTCAGCTCTCTCGGGAGGCCCCGCTCCTTCGAGAGGGCGTCCCAGGCCTCCGCGTACCGCGCCGCCGCCGCCCCGTCGATCGAGACGGCGCCCCCGGCCGAGCGGGTCACGCGGACCGAGAGGTCGACGTGCCCTCGGGCCACCGTCGCGCCGACGAGCTTGCGGAGGGGGGCCTCGAGCGCTCCGAGGTCGTCCCGCATCTTGAGCGAGAGGTCGAGGAAGCGGTGGTTCACGCTCCGGAGCGTGATCGAGAGCTGCGTCCCGTCGGGGAGCGCGGCCTGGGCGCGGCCGTAGCCGGTCATCGACTTCACGGTGTCTTCTCCTCCTCGAAGGCGGCGAGGTCGTGCAGCCTCCGGTAGACGCCGCCGAGCGCGAGGAGCTCGGCGTGCCGGCCCCTCTCGACGAGGCGGCCGCGGTCCAGGACGACGATCTGGTCGGCTCGCCGCACCGTCGAGAGGCGATGGGCGATGACGAGCGTCGTCCGCCCCGCCATGAGCCGCTCGAGCGCCGCCTGCACGGCCCGTTCGCTCTCGGTGTCGAGCGCGGAGGTCGCCTCGTCGAGGATCAGGATCGGCGGGTCCTTCAGGAGCGCCCGGGCGATCGCGAGGCGCTGCCGCTGGCCTCCGGAGAGCCTCCCTCCCGCCTCCCCCACCGGGGTGTCGAGCCCCTTCGGGAGGGCGTCCACGAAGTCGGCGGCATTCGCGGCGGCGAGGGCGGCGCGGACCCGGCTTTCCGGCACGTCCGCGAGGCCGTAGGCGACGTTCCTCCGGACGGTGTCGTCGAACAGGACGACCTCCTGCGTCACGAGGGCCATCGCCCCGCGGAGCGAGGCGAGCGTCACGTCCCGCACGTCCACGCCGTCGATCGTGATCCGCCCCGCGGTCACGTCCATGAAGCGCGGCAGGAGGTTCGCGAGCGTCGTCTTCCCCGCTCCCGAGGGGCCGACGAGCGCCGTCACCGAGCCGCGCGGGACGACCAGGTCGACTTCCGAGAGGACGTCGGGCCCGCCCGGGTAGGCGAACGAGACCCCCTCGAACCGGACCTCCCTCTCGAACGGCCGGAGAGGCACGGCGCCCGGCCGGTCGACGACGAGCATCGGCGCGTCGAGCACCTCGAAGAGGCGCCGCGCGGAGGCGAGCGCCTGCTGGAGCGCGAGGTTGATCCGCGTCGCCCGCTTGAACGGCTGGTACATCATCACCAGCCCGACGCCGAACGAGATGAACGCCCCGAGCGTCATCGTCCCCGCCTCGATCCGCTTCCCGGCGTAGCCGAGGAGGACGAGGAACGCGAGGACCGACGCGGTCTCGACGAGGGGGGACGACAGCGCCATCACGCCCGCGCCCTTCCGGAGGAGCCGGTAGGTCCGCTCGTTCACCTCGCCGAAGCGGTCCGCCTCGTACTTCTCCGCTCCGTAGGCCTGGACGACCCGGTGCCCGCGAAGGGTCTCGGAGAGGACGCCGGTCAGGTCTCCCATCCGCTCGCGCCCCGCCTTCGAGATCCGCCGGAGCCGGTTCGCGATCAGGACGACCGGGACGACGATCGCCGGCGCGACGACGAGGGCGATGAGCGTCAGCTCGGGCGAGCGCGACACGACGAGGACCGAGAGACCGAGGAGCGTCGCGATCGACTGGACGAGGTCGGCGAGGTCGGTCCCGAAGAGGCTCTGGATCCGGTCGACGTCCCCGGTCACGCGCGAGATGAGGTCCCCCGAGGGGTTCTTCGCGTGGAAGGCCCCCGACTGTCCGAGGAGCCGCTCGTAGACGAGGCGGCGCACGTCCCTCACGAACGCGAGACCGACCGCGTTGAACCGGTACTCGGCGGCGAACGCGCAGAGGTTCTTCAGGACGAACGCGACGAGGAGGATGACCGGCAGGACGACCCCCCGGTTCCTCTCGGTCACGCCGACGGCCGATTGGAGGTCCAGCAGGCCGTCGTCGAGCCACCGGATCACGGGCGTCCGGCGCGCGGTCTCGGCCGCGCCGAGCGCCTTGCCGAGGCCGCGCGCCGCGGGGTCGGCGGCCAGCTCCTGCTTCACGGCCGCGTTCTGCCCCGGCGTCAGGACCTGGTCGAAGAGCGGTCCGAAGAGGTAGGCGACGAGCGTCGTGAAGACCGCCACGCCGACCATCGCGAGGACGGCGACGAGCGCCGCCCTCGCGTGCGGGCGAAAGAGGCGCGCGAGGCGGAGGAAGTCCCTCATGCCTCTCTCCGTCCGAGGAGCGCGAGGACGGCCTCGGCCGTCCGGGCCGCGGCGCCCGGCTCCCCGAGCTCCTCGCGCCCCACGGCGAGGCGGCGGCGAGCCTCGGCGGCACGCTCCGGTTCGTCGAGGAAGCGCTCGACCTCGGCCGCCACGCGCTCGGGCGTCGCGTCGCCCTGGATCAGCTCCGGCACCGCCCGCGTGCCGTCGCCCGGGTCGGAGAGGATGTTCGCCATCGCCACGCTCGGCACCTTCACGAGGAGGCGTCCGAGCAGGTAGCTGATCGCGGCGACCTTGTAGACGACGACCATCGGAACGAGCGCGAGGAGCCCCTCGACGGTCGCGGTGCCGGAGGCCAAGAGGAGGACGTCCGACGCCGCGAGGAGCGAGAGGTGCGGACCCGAGACGACGCTCCAGCGGTCGAGGCTCGGCCCCGCGATCCGGCGCAGGAGCTCGTCCGGGACCGAGTCGGCCTTCACGAGGACGACGTCGAGGTCGGACCGCCGTGCCTCGAGCAGCGCGACGGCGTCCCGAAGAATCGGGAGGAGGGAGCGGACCTCCCCGGCGCGCGAGCCGGGCATCAGCACGACGCGGCGCCGCCCGGCCGGCGGCGGGGCGGCCGGCGTCGCCAGCTCGCGCCGGGCCTCGTCGACGAGGGGGTGCCCCACCCACGTCACGCCCTCTCCGAGCCCGCGCTCGTCGTACCAGCGCTTCTCGAAACGGAAGAGCGTCAGGACGCCGCGGCCGAGGCGCGCGATCGTCCGCGCCCGTCCGCTCCGCCAGGCCCAGACCTGGGGCGAGACGTAGAAGACGACCGGGACTCCGGCCTTCGCGAGCCGCCGGGCGAGCGGGAGGTGGAAGTCGGGCGAGTCGATCAGGACCGCGGCGTCGGCCCTCGACGCGACGGCCTCGCGCGTCAGGTCGCGCATGAGGCGGTGGGCGAAGCGGATCTTCCCGAGCGCCTCGACGACGCCGATGATCGCGAGCTCCTTCTGGTGGGCGAGGAGGCGCATCCCGAGCGCCGCGCACCGGTCGCCGCCGAGGCCGAACGTCTCGAGCGCGGGGACGCGCTCGGAGAGCGCGGCGAGGAGCGCCGCTCCGTGCTGGTCGCCGGAGACCTCGCCGGCCGACAGGAGAAGGCGCACGGCCTCAGCGACCCCCGACGAGCGACATCGCCCAGGCGGCCGCGAGCGAGCCGCCGACGATCGCCGTCCACATCCGCGCGAAGAAGCGCCGCCGGGAGCGTCCGTCGTCGCGCCACAGGAGCGCGAAGAAGGCGGAGAGGATCGTCGCGAGGAGGACGAGGTGGAGGAAGTGGTCGGCGAACGGGGTCGTGCTCACGGCTTCCGCTCCCCCGCGACGTCCCAGGCGTCGAATGCGAGAAGGACGTTCAGCACGCCCGCGACGACGAGGTAGGTGGTCGCCACCTCGAAAGAGGGCGAAGAGGGATCTGCCGGGCCGAGCCCGGCCATCCGCACGAAGAATGCCGGCAGGACCACGGCGTGCGTCGCCGCCGCCGTCAGGAGGGCGCCGGCCCCGCGGGCCGGAACGGGCCCCGGGGCTCCGCCGAGAGCCAGGCCCAGGACGAAGGCCGCCCCGACGAGGCCGAAGAACGCCGCCCCGCGCGCGCGGCGGCCGCACCACGCGTGGCCGAGACCGGGAACGAGGAGCGTCAGCAGCACCGCGAGGAGGCGCCGGCCGGTCGGGCGAGGTGCGCCGGTCAGGGGGCCCCCTCCGGCGCGCCGAGACGCGCGCGGAGCCGACGGTACGTGACCTCGAGGTCCTCCGGGACGACGCGCGTCCCGGAGACGACCGTCATGAAGCTCGTGTCTCCGTCCCATCGCGGCACGAGGTGCATGTGCAGGTGGCCGGGGACTCCGGCGCCGGCGCACTTGCCGAGGTTCAGGCCTGCGTTCAGGCCACCCGGCTCGTACTCGGCGCGGAGGGCCTCCTCGACGCGCGCGGAGAGGTCGATCAGTTCGATCCGCTCCTCCCGCGTCAGCTCGGGAAGCGTCGCCCGATGGGCGTAGGGCGCGACCAGGACGTGTCCGTTCGAGTAGGGATACCTGTTCAGGACCGCGAAGACGCTCCGGCCCCTCTCGACGATCAGGGCCTCGGCATCGCCGAGGCCCGGGAGGTCGCAGAAGAGGCAGCCGCCGGCGCCCGATGGAGGGGCGCCCGTCAGGTAGCTCATCCGCCAGGGCGTGAAGAGGACGTCGTTCATTCCTCCGGAGCTCGGGCGTCCGGGGCCGCGTCGGGCTCGGGCGCCGCGGCGTTGATCAGCTCCTTCAGCTTCTTGCCCGGCTTGAAATACGGCACGAGCTTCGGCGGGACGTGGACCTTCACGCCGCTCCGCTTCGGGTTGCGCGCGATGCGGGCGCCCCGCTGGCGGAGCTTGAAGCTGCCGAAGCCGCGAAGCTCGATCTTGCTGCCGGCGCGCAGCGAGGAAATGATCCCCTGGAAGACCGACTCGACGACGGCCTCGGCCTGCTTCTTCGTCAGCTGGGCCGTGCGAGCGACCTCCTCGACGAGATCCGCCTTGGTGGTCGTCTCCTCAGCCCGGCCGAAGCCCTGCGATTCGCGTTCCATCTCCTCCCCTCGCGGAGGGCGCCCCCGGTGGGCGCCCCCGGCGGCGCCTCCTCGCAGGCGCCTCGAACGTCAGTCGTCCGTCTTGGGCGTCTCGACGGAGGCCTCGGAGGCCTCGGTCGAGGCCGCCACCGGCTCCTCGGCGACAGGCTCCTCGGGAGTGGCGCCTTCCGGCGCCGCGTCCGGTTCGGCCTGCGCCGCCGCGTCGGAAACGCTCTCCTCCGGAGCGGACCCGCCTTCCGGAGCGGCTTCGCTCTCCGCCGTTGCGGCCGCGGCCGCCGCGGCGAGCTCGG
>JADHED010000916.1_pt1 | contig 28600 bp, 26 predicted proteins | sample 8952041 | NCBI WGS metagenome assembly JADHED01 (sample SAMN16124423, study PRJNA663239) | bioreactor sludge metagenome | isolation source: sludge (control) | place: India:Bengaluru | collected 2018-09-08
CGGTCATGGAACTGAATGGCATCTCCTGCCTGCCGCTGGAGGAGGCCCCGCCGCCCCGGCAACAGATCATCGCCTCGCGCAGTTTCGGCCTGCCGGTGACGACCTTGGCGATGCTCAGTGAGGCGGTGGCCAGCCACACCGCCCGGGCGGCGGCCAAGCTCCGGAAGGAGGGGCTCCAGGCAGGTCTGATCCAGGTGTTCATCGCCACCAACCCCTTCAAGCCCGAGGCGCCCCAGTATCACCCCGGGGCCACGGTACCCCTGTCCATCCCCACGGCGGACACCACGCGGCTGCTGCGGGCCGCCCGGGTCGGTCTGCGGCACATCTACCGGGAGGGCTATGAGTACAAGAAGGCGGGGGTGGTCCTGCTGGACCTGGCGCCGGTGGGGGCGGTGACCGGTGATTTGTTCGCGGCGACCCGGATAGAAGCGACGGAACGCCGGGAGCGGCTGATGGCGGTCATGGATGGCATCAATACCCGCTGGGGGCGGGGGACGGTGCGCTACCTGGCGGAGGGGCTGGTGCAGCCCTGGCAGATGCGCCGGGGGCGGATGACGCCCCGGTACACGACTTGTTGGGAGGAGTTGCCGGTGGCGGTGTGATTGATCAGTAACTTTTATTGCTCAACTTTGAGTTCAATGGACGATGTCAAGTAGGTGCATTATTTAATGTTCGGCATGGCTCAAGTGATTTTGACCGTAGATCATTCAGCCGTATATCATTAGAGCTAAGTATAATTATTTCTTCTCCACTCCCGTTATTGATGTGCTTACCTACGAGGTAAATATGTCCATCCCAATACCTATAATGTTTGAGATAAAAAAACTGGTTAAGGAAAATTACCCCACTAGACCTGATAAACACGAAGAACTGATCCAAGCGGAAATTGATTCTTATAATGCCATAAATGGTTACGCGGGGATACCTTGTGGATTTGATAGAAACTTAATCTTGATTGAAGCCCGCAAGCACCATAAATCCTATGTCAGTCTATACGATTATCTTTCGTCTGAAATTGATTCATTCAAAAAACTCCAAGTATTTCATAACGAATCGGTCCCTGTAAATTTATTGGATGACTGGAAAAAAGATGCGCAGAAACAGTGTCCGAAATCATATACAGATCAGCTTGCATACTGCGAAATGAAATGCAAGCAATACCTGCATCCTTATGATCCTTTTGTAGATAAGATAAAAAATTTATGCAAATCTGAGGTAACAGGTGAAAAATTTATCAAGCTATTGATAAAGCAATTAAAAGATGAGCATTTTTCAGGGTTGGAGTATGGGTATCTTTATAAAGATTATATTGATCCGGTTTTGCAGATGAAGTTAAATACTTACAGGAGTAAACTAGAAATCGAGGTGAGTGAGAAGTTAAATAAGAAAATGGTTGAATTAGAGAAGAAATATGCAGACCAGTACGCTGAAAAGATAGCCAATATTGAGCTTGATGCAATCTATAATAAGATCGAAAATAATTTACTTTCTGATCCAGGTTTCTTCAGCATCGCCTTAAAAAAAGTTCAAGACGATGTATGTCACAGCAAGCAACAAGGGGAGTTTCCTCGTCTTTATGAAGCAACATTAAATAGATGCGATCAGGAATTGATCATAAAATTTCTCGTTGAAAAATTTCATGAGGATCTGATTGAAAGATTTTCCCCTGCTTTAATGACATCTTTGCTGAAAACGCATAAATCCGAACTGCTTCAGAAAGCAAAAGATGAAGTTATGAAAGATAAAAAAATTATAAATAAAATAAAAGAAGACATAAAGCAGGACTTGGTGAGGCAGATGTTCGGATAAAATTTATGCCTCAATTAAATAAGGATATAACATGTGTAAGGTGGTTTCACGCAAGAAGGTTACTTGTTCCTGTCAAAAAATAGATTGATTAGGCCATTATTATCAATTAGTACTTTTCTATAGTATATACCTGTTTTATCTCTTGCTGACGGTTTTGTTTTTCTTTGGATATATTCCATTCTTGCAAGGTTTGTTTTTTCCTTATCAAATTCCATAGTGAGTGGGTTTAATACCCTCAAAGTATTCAACGAATCAGCAATATTTTGCAATCTCGGTAGCTCAAAGAGATCGGCGTTCTTGCTTCCAGAAATGGGTCTATCCGAACTGCCTCTACCATACTCATCAATTTCGCTAAACTGGTACATGTTTTCTGCCACCTCTTTATTTTTGATAACTATTCTGAGAATGGGTTGACCTAATTACATATACTCATAGAACCGTTCAGCAAATATCAAACCAAATACATCGTTAGTAAACGTCAGGAGAAGCTCATGAGTCCACTCTACTGGTTTATTCTGGCCTATCTGGTCGTAGGTGTTATCGTGGCTTTCTGGGTAATCCAGAAGGACAATAAGGAGCAACGAGTAGACCTAAAAGGCAAACTGCACGACATTGAGCGCGAACTTGATGGGTCCTTGGCGACCAGTTCCGCTGATGCAATTGGCACGGTGCTGGGTTACCTCGTCGGTACCTTGCTGTGGCCAGTGTCCTTGGTGAATATCTACAAGGCAAAGCAGCAACGCCAGGTTGTGCAGAAGCCACATATTGAAGTGGAGCGGATTGTCAGAACACCAGATCCGGATGATGACTAGCCATGCTAGGTTTTATTAGTTACCCAATGTGCCATCACTACTGCTCTTGGGTGCGAAGGTTGTCATGGCTTTTTTCTCCTCAAGATAACCGGCACTCTTAGGTGCCTTTCAAATCATCCAAAAACTCCGATGCCGGCTCGACGCCACATACCAGCAACTGGTCCCGTGCCCGGGTGCAAGCCACATAGAGCAAGTGGCGCTCGGTGTTGTAGACCTCCTCCAGGTCACTGCCATCACCCACGGTGTCGATGCGCGACTGGGCGGGGATGATCTCGTCATCACAGGCCATGACCACCACGGCTCGGAACTCCAAACCCTTGGCCAGATGCATGGTGCCCAGGGACAGATGGCCGTGGCGGGTCGCGACCTTGTCGTCGAGAAGGGTATAAGGCAGGCCACTCCCAGTGGCGGCGCGGGTCGCACGGTCCAGTTCCGCCGGGGAGCGGACGAAGATGCCAATCTCGTGGGGGGCCAGGCCCTCCTGGTGGCGCTGGGTCAGCCAGGCGCTGACGGCCTGGGCTTCTTGGTCCGGGTCGGCGTAGCTGACGACGGTCGGTGCAGGGCCATTGAAGGCCGACACCGTGCCCCGGCGCTCCTCGCTGTTGCCGTCGACATCGGTCAGGGTCGGATCGAGCAGGCGGTCCGCCTGGGTGCGGATCTGGTGGGAGGTGCGGTAGTTGAGTTGCAGGGTGCGCGAGCGGCCCCGGATATCCACGCCCAGTGACAGCCAGGAGAAGGGCGGCTGAAAGATGCGCTGCCCCAGGTCACCGGCAAAGAAGAGCCCATTGGGGCGCTCGGCGCCCAGGGCGGCCAGGAATCGCAGTTGGGCCACGCTGACATCCTGGGCCTCGTCCACCAGCACGAACTCATAGGGTGGCGGCTCCCGGCGCGCCAAGGCCCCGGCCAGGCGGGTGAAGAGCGTGGCGCGGGTGATGAGGCCCGCGTCCGCCAGGCCGCGCCAGACTCGCTGGAAGATGTCCCAGAGCTGGGTGCGCAGCGCCTCCGACAGCCGGGTCTTGCGGCCCAGGCGTTTGACATCGCGATAAGCATCCCAGGTGGCCAACTGCCAGGCATCGACCAGTTCGTCCCATTCCGTGCGCACGAAGCTCAGGCTGAACTTGTGCCCGGTCACCTGCTCGCGGGCCTGGGCCAACAGCCTGGTCACTTGTTCGGGCGTGGCCAGTCGGGCCTGGCCCAGCAGGCGCTCATGAAGTCGCTCGCCGACCTCATCCAGGGACTGGACCTCCAGCCGTTCCGCCAGCCGGGGTTCGTGGCTGATCAGGCGGCGTAGCTTGCCGCGCAGGGCCTGGGCCAGGATGGGGGAGAAGGTGGTGAGCAGGACGCGACTGGCCGGGTACCGACGGGCGAGATGGACGGCGCGGTGCAGGGCGACGATGGTCTTACCCGTGCCCGCCGAGCCGGTGACGCGGGCCGGTCCGGCGAACTCACGCTCCACCCACTGCCGCTGGGCGGGATGGAGAAAGATCGTCCACTTGTCCCAGGGCGCCTCCAGGGCGCGAGCCAGTTCCTCCACGTCGGCCATAACGCGGAAGCGTCGTTGGGCATCGGGATGGGCAAAGGGATCGCCACCGGCCACGACGGTGGGGCGGGGTGGTGGGGGACCCCCCGTCGCCAACTGGAGCAGGGCCTCCGCCGCTTCGGCGGGCAAATGACTGGCCAGATCGAGGAGACGGTCTTCATCGGCCTGCCGGACATCCGCCAACCAGTCGGGAGGGACGCCATAGTCCAGCAGGTCGTGGTCCGACCAGGGGGCGAACAAGCCGGTCTCGGCGACGGCGGATACCGGGACGGGGGTGGGGATTTCGACAATGCGCTCGCGGATCTCGACGAGCTGGGCGGCGCCGGTGCGGGGATGGATCTCCAGCTTGCGCCGGGTGGCCCATTCATAGGCGGGGTCGTGATGATCGACGTAACAGAGCAGCAGGCTGCCGTCCGTGCGGTGGACGATGAGGCGCAGATCGCCGCTGGCGCGCACGGACCAGAAGTGCTTGTCCCGCGCCCGGTCGAGTTTGTGGCAGCTCAGGCCGGGGTTGGCCGGGTTGAGTTGCAAGTCGAAGGCCGTGGTCTTGACCGCCTTCTGTTCTTCCCCAGTCAGGCGGGCCAGGCTGTCGGTGAAGGTGTCGGCGATGCGGAATTCCACAAGGTCACCTATTGGGTCAGGGCCAATATTCGGCGTGCCACTTGTCGGTCAAGCCGATGTTCCAGTTCTCTGCGGGGATGCCCCTCAAGAAAACGAGGGCCTCCCTGAACACGCCGTTTGCGATCGCCCAATCAAGTTGCTCTCTTAGCCGACCATGTTTGGCGTGATGTGACGCCCCAGACGCGGCAAGAATCAGCGGCACCGGCGGGTCTGACGCGTCTGGCCCTCGGCTGCGTCTCAGGAACTCATGGAATCCCTGCCAGTGCATTCCCGCCGGACTTGACCGCCCCTCAGCCCTGACCGCAGCGAGGAAACGCTCCTTCTCCTGAACGTCACCGGTAGGCATCTATGTACCCACCCGGAACACCTTCATCACCTCATCCCCCAGGTGGTTGATGACCTTGACCGCGATGCGGCCGGTGGCGGGTTTGGGGAAGGGCCGGGAGGTGTCGCTGTGCAGGCTGTCCCAGACCTCTTCATTGATCTCGGCCTTGAGGGTGGTCTTGAGCGCCTTGTAGGGGTCCTCGGCGCCCAGGAAGTAGGCGTGGCGGACGAAGAAGCTCTCCTCGTTGTAGTCGGTGTCGATGAACCAGCAGGCGATGCCTTCCGCGCCGTCGCTGCGCACCTCGCCACTGCCGGGGTGAAACACGTCGACGCCGTTGATGCGCACCCGGACCTGGCCGACTTCAGCGGGGAGGATGTCAATGTCCGGCTCGCCGAAGATGACGAAGAGGTTGCCCTTGCCGGTGGCCTTGAGGTCCTCCGCCATGTGCAGGTCGGCGTTGATGCGCGCCTTGAGGATCGGGATGCGGCCCAGCTTGTGGAAGTCGGCGGCATGGGCCTCGTAGTTGAAGGCGCAGGCGACCAGGACATCGAACTGGGCATCGCCGGCCTCGCGGGCGGCGCTCACCAGGTCGGAACGGCTGACGGTGCCGAACTCGGGGCCGATGAAGAGGGCGGCGCGCTTCTCGCGGCCGCTGTCCGGATCGCCTTCGAGGTAGCGCCCTTCGGCGCACACCAGTTCGCCGGGCCAGGGCACCAGGGAGATGAAGTTGATCCGGTCCTCCTTGTGCGCCTGCTGCACCCCGGCCACCTTGAGGTTGTCGAGGATCATCTGGGCGAAGCTCTGGGCGTCCTGGTAACCGGTGTCGCCCTCGGTCACGCTGGCCAGGGGATCGAGGAGTTCATCCTCTTCATCCACGCCCAGCACCCGGTGAGGGGACAGGCTTTCGACGGTAAAAGGGCCGGCGACCCGCACGGTCTTCTTATCGGTGTAAGGCTTGTCGTAGAGGTACTCAAAATCGGCCTTGGCGGCGATAGCGGCGTCGATCTCCCGCTGGCGGGCGATGCGCGCCTGCCACCAGTCGGCATGGAGCTGGGCCGTCGCCGGGAGCCAGGGATCGGCGGGGCGATCCGGCAGGGTGTCCAGGGTGTAGCGGCGTTTCAGGGCCTGGTTGATGGCGCGCAGGCTGTCGTCGATCTTGGCCGCCTTGGCGAGAGGGCCTTTGGCCTGTTCGGCTTTCAGTTCGAGGAAGGCGCGCCGTGGTGCCATGGGCCAGAGGTCTTCGGCCTGCCGGGGGATCTCCCATTCCTGCCAGTTCTGCTCCATTTCGGCGTTAAGCGCCGCGCGCAGGGGCTCCAGGGTCGTCTGCCACTTGTCCCAGATGACGTCGATCTCGGCGTTGTTGGCGATAGACTTGAGGGTGATGTGCGGCACCCGTTCATAGACGAAGCCCTGGCGGACCTTGCCGTAGACCGGCTGGGTCGAGGGCGCGGTGCGGGTGATTTCCGCCTCCTTGAGCTGGCCCTCGCGGGAGTCGGCGAGTAGGTAGTAGGAATAGCGGGCGCCCATGAGGCGGGCACGGGCCAGGGCGAGGGCGACGCGGGAGGTGTCGATGGTGATCCAGCGGCGGCCCCATTGTTCGGCGACGTAGGCGGCGGTGCCGGAGCCGCAGGTTGGGTCGAGGACCAGGTCGCCGGGGTCGGTTGTCATAAGGATGCATCGTTCTAGAACTTTAGGGTTCGTCTGCACTACGAACAGCTTTTTCTCGCTAAATCCTGAAGTCCCGGTGTCAGTCCAGAGATCGACAATCGGATAGACGGAAAAGTCGTCCAGCATCCGACGGTAGCGTGGTGTGTTTCCCACCACCATCACGCGATTGGCGCAGCACAGTCGACGCATACCATCCGGCGGCGTCTTCCAGCGCACATTCGCGGCGGGTGGCTGGAAACTTCTCCCCATGTATTCCAGTGTGTAATTCGTGGTCGACGCAAATCCAGTGGATGTCAGATTGTCATGAGCAAAAAGCTTCCATCCGTCCTTCTGAAGCACCTCCATAGATTCCTCGTCCTTGATTTTGACGTCGGACTGTCCATCTGGCGACTGTGCAAGGGAGAACTGCGACCCGCCTTCGCCGCCAACAGCCTTACGGTTGAAGAGTCGTCGAAACTTGCTTTTGTCCCTATCCCTGAAATACCAAAGCAGGTGGTCGGTTGAACCAGCTAAGTAGTCTGACGCCAGGCCCGTAGTGGTCCTGAAATCAATAGTAGGGCCAGCGTTATCCTGACCAAACACCTCATCCATCACCGATCGGACGCGATGCACATTCTCATCCCCAATCTGCACAAAGATCGACCCTGAATCCGTCAGCAGATCGCGCGCCACCGTCAGCCGATCCCGCAGATACGTCAGGTACGAGTGAATCCCATCCCGCCAGGTATCCCGAAACGCCTTCACCTGCTCCGGTTCACGGGTAATGTGCTCCCGGTTCCCGTCCTTCACATCCCGGCTGGTGGTGCTCCACTGGAAATTGCTGTTGAATTTGATGCCATAGGGCGGGTCGAGGTAGATGCACTGCACCTGGCCACGTAGCCCTTCACGCTCGGCGAGGCTGGCCATGACCTGGAGGGAGTCGCCCAGGATCATGCGGTTGGTCCAGTTCTGGTCGTGGCGGTAGAACTCGGTCTTGTCGACGTTTTCCGGGATGCCGTTGAAGTCGGCGAAGAAGTCGAACTGGTGCCCCTGGCCGGCGGTGGCGGCCTGGGAGGCCCGTTGCAGGTCGTTGATCAGGACCTTGGGGTGGATCTTCTCCTGGATGTAGAGCGGCGGGGCATGGACGACGAGGTCGCTCCAGTCCTGCTGATCCTTGCCGCGCCAGACGAGCTGGGGGTCCAGGTCGCGGTTGCGCTCGGCCTTTTCTTCCGTCAGTCCGGCGCTATGGCGGGGATAGCTGACGGGTACCGGGGTCTCGTCCTCCGGGCGCATCACCGGCTGGCATTCGGCGGTGGGGATGTTCTTGCGGCTGGCCTCGTCGTGGGTGAGGCTGTCGACGCTGAGGCTGGTGGGGGTTTTCCTGGCCATGGTCAGACCATCTCCGTCTGTGGGGCGACGCGGGCGATCATGCGCTGAAACTCCTCCTCGACCTTGGCCTTGAAGTCGGCCTCGATCTGGTAGACATCGCCGAACTCGGCGAAGGCCCAGCGGCCGTGGGTGCCCAGGTTATTGACGCCGGGAATCCAGTAGGTCTCCATGGTCGCCTGCTTGTCCTTCACGTCCTCGCCCCGGAAGCCTTTGATCTCGACGATCAGGTTCAGGGGGTCGTCCGCACCCTGGCCGTCGTCGATCTGGACGATGAAGTCCGGCAGGTAGCGGTGGCTCTCGCTGCCCAGGCGATAGGGCACTTCCAGGCCCAGGTTGTGATTCTTGGCGTAGGCCAGGACCTGGGGATGGGCCTCGGCCACGCGGCAGAATTCCCCCTCCCAGTCGCTATCGAGGATCACCCAGTCGATGTGGCAGCGGTCGGGGGCGGTGCGCCAGCGGTCGGTCTTGGAGGTGGTGAAGCGGACGTGGGCGGTGGAGCCGACGGGGTTGTAGGGGTCGAGGATGGCCTTGACCGGGCGGTCGCCGATCAGGGCGCGGTTGATGCCGGCCATAATGCGTTCGCAGGCCCAATCCGCCAGGAACTTGTACTTGAGCTGGGCCGGGTAGGTGCCGCCCTTGCACTGGAGATAGCCGTCCAGCCACTGGCGGGTAATGCGCTTGAGCTGGCCGAAGAGGTGGAGCTGGGGCTCGCCGTTGCCGTCGCGGAAGCGACTCAGGAGCAGATGGGAGGTCAGTTCGTAGAGGATCTGGGACAGGCGCACGTCGCGGGTGTGGACCAGGTTGAGGTCGACGGGGGCGCCGATGATGGCGGCGTTGCGGGTCTCGGTGGGGCCGACCAGTTCCGGCGTCAGCACCAGGATTGAGTCGTCGTTGAAGGTGGCGGTGAGGCGCTCCGCGGGCAGTTCGACGCGGTAGCCAGCGACGCGGGGGAACTGGATCTCCAGGGCGTCGCGCTCGGGGCGCACGGCACGCACCTGGATGGTCTGGCGCGGAGTCTGGGGTGGGGCGATGGTGGGGGTGGCGTTGAAGTCGAAGGGGATGCCGAGCACGTCGGCGTATTCGACGTTGAACAGGTCCTGGTCGTTGAGGTCGTAGGACTGGCGGCGCAGGGCGCGGCCGATGACCTGCTCACACAGGAGCTGGGTGCCGAAGGCACGCACGCCCAGGACGTGGGTGACGGTGTTGGCGTCCCAGCCCTCGGAGAGCATGGCGACCGAGACCACGCAGCGGATGTCGGCGCCCAGGCGGCCCTCCTTGCCGACGGTGTTCATGACCTCGCGCAGCAGGTCCTGGTCGCTGAGGTTGTCGGCCTGGCGGGCGTCGCCAGTGCGCTCGATGATCTCGCGGCGGAAGCGGGCGATCTCGTCGGCGGCCATGGCGCGGAAGTTGGGGTCCAGGGCTTCGCCGGATTCCAGTTGCTCGCTGTCGATCAGCAGGGTGCGCGGGCGCGGCAGGGGGTTGCCGTGTTCGTCGTAGTTGCGAAACAGGGCCAGGCGGCCTTGTTCCGGTTGGCTGGTGCCATCGGCGTTCTCGCGCTGGAAGCCGGCGATGTAGTCGTACACCAGCTTGGAGGTGGCGGTGTTGTTGCACACCACGATGAAACAGGGGGGCACGGTGATGCCGGCCTGCTGCCAGAGGGCGAAGGTCTTTTCGTAGTGGCCGTAGAGGGCCTGGAGGGCGGTCTGGAGCTGGGGCGGCAGGTCGAGGGGGTTGAGGGCGGCGGCCTTGCCCCGGCCTTTCTTGGGCATCTTGGCGCGGATGTGTTCCCAGAGGTTGCGGAACATCGGCATCTCGGCGCCGGGGATGTTGTCGGCGATGGGCACGCGGGGCAGTTTGACGATGCCGCACTCGATGGCGTCCATGAGGGAGAAGTCGCTCATGGTCCAGGGGAAGAGGGTGCCTTCGGCGTAGCCGGAGCCGCGCAGGAAGAAGGGGGTGGCGGAGAGGTCGACGACCCGCGCCAGGCCCAGGTTGCGGTTGACGGTCTCCAGCCCGGAGATCCACAGGCGGGCGGCGGCGTTGTTCTTCTCGGCCTCTTGCTTGTCTTCGCCCTTGAGGGCGGGCTCCTGGTCGTGCTCGGGCTTTTCGCGGTAGCAGTGGTGGGCCTCGTCGTTGATCGCCAGGATGTGCTTCAGGCCCATGAGGTCGGGCATGACCCGTTGCAGCATCTGGCCGGCGGTCTCCTGGGTGTCGAGGGGCTGGCCCCGGCGGCCCTGGAGAAGCTGGCGGTTACCCTTGGCGATGTCGAGGCGTTCGCGGCGGCGGAAGGCGTGGTAGTTGGTGATGACGATCTTGGCGCGCTTGACCGCGTCCAGCAGGTCGGTGGGGACCAGTTCGCGGCTGGCATAGTAGCTATCCGGGTCGTTGGGCTGGAGGACGCGCAGCCGGTCCTTGATGGTGATGCCGGGGGTGACGATGAGGAAGCCCCGGGTGAAGCGCTTGCTGTTGCGGTAGCGGTCGGCGTTGATGACCTGCCAGGCGATGAGCATGGCCATGACGGTGGTCTTGCCGGTGCCGGTGGCGAGCTTGAGGGCCAGGCGCTCCAGGTCGGGGTTGGCGTCGCGGTTGGCGGACTGGAGATGGTCGAGAAAGCGTTGCCCGGCCTTGCCGAGCTTGGGGGCGACCTCGGTGAGCCAGATGAGGGTCTCGACCGCCTCCACCTGGCAGAAGAAGGGCCGGTAGGAACTGAAGGGGTGGTGGCGCCAGTGCTGGAGCAGGCGGGCGGTTTCCGGGTTGACCCGCCACAGATCGGCAGGGAGTTGCCGCCACTGGTCGACCTCCTGGCGGAGGGCGTTGATGACGGCGGTGTGGTCGTACTGCTGGGCGCGGGTGCTGAGGCCGTGGCCTTCGTCGAAGGTGAGTTTACCCTGTTGGCCGCCACCCTTCTGTTTCTGAGGCTTGGGGATGGGGGTGATGAATTCCGCCCGGCGCCGGGTGTCGATGATGCGCTGGGTGGGCTGGCCGCTGGCGTCGAGTTCCCAGTGGCGGTTGGGGTAGGCGTAGGGGGAATTGAGGATCGGCTGGTCGAAGAAGGGGTTGCTCACGGCTTAGTCCTGACGAGAGTTCCATGGGTACGGAAGGACGGCGGCCCTGATACTGCGGGCCAGCGCCCGCCCACAACGCGTTGGGTGTCGGGTTCTACATTGAACACGGTCAGCGTGGGGGTGAGTGGTTACTTTACCGCTTGCCGGGGATGAGGGAAACCGCTTGCTTGAGGTTATCGCCAGGTGACCGATGGCGATCAGGGCCTGATGGGCAGGGCCTGACATCCGGAGCTGGACCTGAGGACGATCTCAGGACGACCAAAAGACGACCTCATGACGGGATGAAGGTGAACTCCTTGCTCAACGAGTTTTCGTAGTCCCAGCCGGATGGCGTGGCGAGGGAGAATGATTTGCCCGGCAGGTGGGTGCCATAGCCAAAGCGGGGGCCTTCAAAGAGCCAGCAGCCGGCAACCTGGCCATCCGTGCCCATGCTCAGGTGGGCAAATTCCAGCCAGTCACAGGGGGTGGTGAGGCCGCGTTGTTGATCGGCCACGGCGATGTCCACGGCCCGGCCTTGGGACAGGAAGATCAGACCCTGCCGGGTCAGGCGTTTGATATAAGACTCCGTCTCCGGGGGCGACATGAAGCCGACACGGGCCAGGTCGTCGTCATAACAGAGGGTGCGGTTGGGCACGTTGGCGACGAACCCTTGCCAGCCCCCCGGATACTTGCCCCGAATGGCGTCACGGCGAATGATGACCGAGATGGCTTCCACGAGAACCGCCATGGCAATTCCTCCTTCAAGTTGATCCTTGCCGGCCAGCAGGGGAATGGACCCATGCTTGTCGGCGCATGTCTTACCTTGGGGTTCCCCCCTGTCTTACCGCCATCGGCCGTGCACTCAACTGCGCCAAAAACCTTCGCGGCGAGGGCTTCGGCCTCTTCTTCTGGAGGAAGGGCTGTTCTTCAACACCCAGCGACCCCAGCGTCAGACTCCGGGCCTGCATTTCCCGCCAGAAAACGGGCAGGTTGGCCTGGGGGATCGTGAAGGTCAGGATGCCGCCAGTCAGGGATTCCCAGCCGCCGTGCAGATCATGGACCAGTTGGGCAATGGGGTGGTCGTTGCTGAAATTGAGGCAGCCGGCGGTGAAATAGGGCATGGCATAGGCGGTGGCACGTTCCGGGACGAGATCCGCGTCTGAGGCGCAGCGCAGATGCGCGTAGTGCTGGGGCATCACGACCCGTTGCAGTTCCAGGGTACCCGGCTCGGTTTCCTCGGCCTCGAACTCGTCGCCCCAATTGAGTCGCAGGGCGGAGAAAGGACCATCACACCGTGCGGCCAGTCGATAGCGCCCCTTGCCCAGCGGTACCGCTTGAATGGATTCATCCGTGACCTCGGCATCGTCAGGGTCGATCAAGTCGCCGGTGTCCGACCAATGTGGCCCGCCTTCATCGTCACGACTGGGATACACGAGGAGGTAGGGCTGGGAGTCGGCTAACTGGGCATAGAAGGGGCTGGGGTCTACTTCTTCCATCGTGGTGTCCTCTTGGCGGCTCACGGCAGCCGGTTCAGTACATCGCTTCCAACTCGTCAAGCCCAGCGTTCAACTGCCGCAACTCCTCTAAGGTGAGTGGGTAAACGCGCATTTTGTTGATCGCCTCCAGTTGTCGGTGGAGGGGATCGGAGGGGTCCAGCGGCGTTGAGGTGTCACTTGCGGCGGGGGGGATGGGCGGGAGGACGGCAGTGGGCATGGGGTGTTCTCCAAGATAATGGGAAGTGGGTGTGGTTAGAACTACCACTGGTTGGCGAGGCAGACGCCAAGGCGGTGGCGGGTGGGTTGGTCGTGGGTGTGACGGATGGCGGTGACGGCCTGATGGATGGGCGCGACAGTGGTCACGAATGCCGTGGTATCAGCGCCGGCACGGTCGAACAGGTGCGTGAACCGGTGCAGCAGGGTCTCGATCTGGTCGAGGGTCTCCAGCAGGAAGGTGCCCGCCATGAGGTGGAAGAAGTCCTCGCGGGTCAGGGTCAGGGCACGGATGAAGTCGTCGCGGCTGCGGTAAGCCTTGGAGGTCGGCCGGCCGCTCAGGCGATAGAGGCGGAAGTGGTTGCTGGTGGGCATCAGTGCCACCTGTTTCAGCGCCAGGCCGAGGACCTCATAGAGGAGCTGGCCATCCTGGTCCGGGGTGACGATGAGGTTGATGGGCTTCACGTCCGCGCTGCCGGTCAGCTTTTGGATTTCCGGACAGTCGGTGAAGCTCTGGGCATTGACGACCAGCAGGTGGCCGTAGTCATAGGTGGGCATGGTTGTTCTTGTTGTTCAGCCAGGTTGAAAGGCATGACCCGATAGTTCGGGTGATGAGTAAGAGGGTTCGCCGTAGCTCCTGCTCATCAAGTTAGGGTGAAAAAGCGGCTGACGCTAAAAGCGGTCAGCGTCAGCCGGGACCGCCTGGCGGGCCACAAGGCAGACCGTCAGTACTGGCGGGGTTCTGATTCAATAGCAGTTGGTATACGCCTGCTTGCCAAGGTATTGCGTGGTGCAGTTGAAGCTCTTACTACCGATCTGGCCGCTTTTGTATTCAAAATCACCCAATCGCTGGGAGAACGAGTTGTAGTTCTGTCCGCCAATTTGACCTGAACCGTAGGTGAATGAGCCAAGGCGTTGCTCGCTGATGTTCGTGGAGCCGAAGCTATTACCGGCATCATCATCGTCATTCAGGCCCCAGGCCATGACGGGCGTGGCGAGTACAGCAAGGAGGTAAACAGGCAGTCGCTTCATGGTCGTCTTCCTCAGCCCCAGATCGGCCCCGAGGCGCGGGCATGCGGTAAAGAGCACAGGGTTTCCAGTGGTTCCCATGGCCAACCTAGAAGGGCTCCTGCCGCACCGGGGCCTCGCCCAGGGTGCGCACGTTGAGCGGTCCTAAGGGGGCGTTGTCGGCCAGGGGGAGGCCAGTCTTGGCCTGGGTCAGCGCCGCCAGGCCGGGGAGGTCGGTCAGGGGCGTGACCCCGTCGAGGGCCTCGCCGTCGCTATAGGCATGGAACCAGGGCAGCCCGTGCTGGGCGTAGTCACGGGCGCTGAAGGGGCGGCGGGGGTAGGGTTCGCCGGTGACTGCCAGGTACTGCTCGGAGTTCAGCAGGTGGACGTAGCAGCGGACCACCCGCTCCTGGTCCCAGGCGTCGAGGCCGTAGGGGTCTTTTTCGATCACCTGCCGCAGCAGGCCGCCGTTGCTCAGGCCGAGGTCGATGCCGTACTGGATGCGGGATTCCCGGCGAACGCTGCTCATGATCCGTGCCCGTTCGCGGCGGCTTTCCTCCAGCAGGTACTGGAAGCGGTCGGCCTTGAGGGGGTAGACGGCAAGCTGGAGACCGCCGTGCTCGGCCATCCCGGTCAGTTGTTCCTCCACGGTGTAGCCGGCGCCCAGGGGCATGGCAACGAACTGGCGGATGCGGCCCTGGCCGACGTTGAAGCCATCGAGCCATTCCTGATCAGGGGTGACGACGTAGTCCTGGGGGTCGGCGGCCAGGCCGTGGTGCCAGGGCTGACCGGAGATGGCGTTGTTCTTGCCGGCGGCGACCTTGATGGCGCAGGGGAAGCGCAGGCTCAGGGTTTGGGGAATCAGGCCCCCATCGAAGCCCAGCCACAGGGCTTCGGACTGGTAGAGGGGCATGAACACCCCGCCATGGCGGCGCCAGGTTTCAGGTAGCCGTTCGGCGTAGTCGTCGACCAGGCGTAGGGCGAATTTGCCCAGGCCCGGGGGCAAGGGGTAAACGTGGCCGTCGTCGGGGACGCGCAGGGTGCGATGGAAGGTGAGGTGACAGCCGGCCAGGGGGTGGATGTCAGGGAAGGCAAAGCGGAGTTGGTCGTTGCGCAGGGTCAGCATGGTGACGGTGGCTCCTGGTGCGGGGTGGCAGGTTCTTCTTTTTGATGACGAGGTCAGGAACACGGACGCGCCTGACCACCCTGGGACGGTGTAAAGATCGGCCCGGTCGGGTGTCAGCGACCGTCTTTACACCGTGGCCAGAGGGGTCTGGCTCAGGGGGTGAGGGTGTCCTCACGCGGTTGGGCCGCCTGTTTTTTCTTCAGTTCTTCACGCTGGGCCTTGGCGGCGAGCAATTCCGGGGCGATGTCGCAGCGTTTCTGGATGGCGGCGGTCTCCAGGGCCTCGTACTGACCTTTGAGGTTAGCCAGTTCGGCCTGCTGATCATCTCCGGCGGCGAGGAAGAAGAGGGCGGGCCAGAACAGGACGAGGCCGACGCCCATGGCCACCGCATCCCGGTTGGCGACACTGTCCTGCACCCCGGAGACCTTGACGATCTGGGTGTTGACGCGCAGCAGTTCGGGTTTGATCTGGTCGCAGGTCAGGGAGGCGTATTGCAGGTGGGAGACGTAGCTGGAGGTGATTTTGTCGGAGGAGGAGGCACAGCCGACGAGCAGGGTGGTCACGAGCAGGCGGGTGAACCGGGTGGGGGTGAGGGTGGCGACCATGGTGTCCTCCTGCTTGTTATCAGGGTAATTCGTTAAGTACACGCTTAACGCTAGGGGGAAAATTTTTTGACCGTCAGCCGGACCGGACGGACCGGGCTTGAATCGAACGAATTTCGACCGGACCCGGGGGATCGTTGTCGGGCAGGGGCTGGCCGTGTTTGGCCTTGAACCAGGTGGCGACGCTGGCCAGTTTGGCGAGGATGCGGGAACCCTCTACGGTCTGGCCTTCGCTGTAATGGTGGTACCAGGGCAGGCGCCTGATCTTGTAGTCGCGGACCCCGGGCGGCGGATAGGGCAGTTTTTCGCCAGTGACGGCGTGGTATTGGTGGCTGTTCAGGATATGGACGAAGCACCGCTGCGGCTGGGTCTGGTCCCAAACGTCATAGCCGTACTTATCCTTGGGGGTGGGCTGTTTGACGAGGCCCCCGGGCGCTAGGCCCATGTCCGGTTGCTGGCCTTTGGGCGGTCCGAGCCGCATTAAATTAAGATGAGGGACTTCATACCAATCCTCAGCGTCGCTGTCTGCCCGCGCGCCATAGAGGTCGCGGAAGGCTTCGACCTTCATGGGGTAAACCTGGATTTGCAGACCGCCGTTCTTGGCCAGGCCGGTCAATTGTTCTTCAGCGGTATAGCCCTCCCCCAAGGGCATGGCAACGAATTGGCGCACCAGTTCGTTGGCGACGTTGAAGCCATATAAAGCAACGTCCCGACTGGTGACGAGGTAGTCCTGCCTACCAGGGCGCAGCTCATTGGTCCATGGGTCACCGGTTATGGCGTTGATCTTGCCGGCACCGACCTTGATGGCACAAGGGTAAGGCTCGGAAAAATAGAGGCCCAGCGCCTCAGACTGGTACATGGGTAGGAAAACGCCACCATGACGTGCCCAGTCTTCCGGTAGCCGTTCCAGATAGTCGTCCACCAGTCGTACCGGGGACTTACCCCGGCTGGGCGGTATCCAGGAATAAAAGTCGTGATCGGGAACGCGCAACACGCTCTGGAACTCAACCCCGCACCGGGCCTTTTTGTGGACCTCGGGGAAGGCGAAGTGCAGGGTATCGCTGTGGAGGGTCAGCATGCCGTCAGTCGCTGCTCACCAGTCGCCATCACGGACTTCACGCACTAAGTGCTGGACGGCATCGTCTGGCAGGTCCTTGACCTGGCGTAGTAGTTCGGCGACGAGTTGCGGGCGGGCGCGGATGACCTCCTGGAGGTCCTTGGAGACTTTGCCGGCCATGGCCAGGAGCAGGTCGGTGTCTTCGCCGAGTTCCTCGGCCAGGAGGCGGATTTTTTCCTCGGACGGTGGGGCGAAGTCACCCCGTTCGATCTTGGACAAATAGGCTGGCTCGACGCCGATGCGCTGGGCGACCTGGCGCAGGGAGTAGCGCCGGTCACGGCTGCGGAGCGTCTCGCGCTTGTCTCGGATGTAATCAGCAAATGCCATGGCATGTAGTGTAGCCTACACGCTTGAGGATGCAAGGCCCGCTGACGAGGATACTTCAGCAGGCGGGTAGGGTAAGAGCCATCAGGCATGGAGCCGCTTGGGGGCATCACCATGCGTCCCATTCTTTCTCTGCCTGGTCAATCAGGGTATTTAGTTCCTCAACTTGGTCTTTGCTCATCGGTGCCCAGGGCGGTGCCGCTGGAACAACGCGGGCGGTTAGGGGCTGATCGGGTGGGACCTGACCAGCCGGTTGGCGCGAGGATGGTGGTACAACCTTGGAGCAGGCAGGTGGAGCAGCCTGGTGATCAAGGCTTTGAGCATGGGCGCGGTTGGGCCAGTGGCGAATGAGGTGCGCCGATGTCTGTTCGGGTGTGTCGCGGAGGTCTGGACCGAGGCGGCTGAGCAGATCGGCTTTAGCGGTATCCAGGCGAACAAGATGGTTGAGCAGGCCCGTATCGAGGTCTGCGTAGTAAGGACTGTGTTGTAGGCAGCGACGACCGGAAGGTTAGCTTTCTCCGGGCGTGAGGTGGGCGTTCAATTCTGCTAAGACTTGTAGGGGTATCCCTACCCCCATGCGGCGCATAGTGTCCTGGTGTGGCCGTGGTGGTCTCAGTTGGCGGCAGGTGACGCCGATAAGAGCTTTCGTTCCGCAACATCAATGGGAGGTGGACGGAGTTTACCCAACTCGGCTTTAAGTTTGGGTAGGGGCTTGTCGAGATCACCAGGCTCAAGCATCTCGCAACCATCGCGGATCATTTGATCGACGCTGACGGGGTATCCAAGGCAGCACATGGGTTTGATGTCGTTAATCCGACAGTAGTAGCGATCACGCTTGGGGTACTTGCGCAGCCATGGGCAACGCGAGAATTCCTCATGCGTTACGGGGCTGATCCAGAGATCGAACAACGGCCAGGGGGCGTATTCCAGGATCTCGGGAGCGAGTAACATCCAGCGGAAAATGTCCTGCGCAGTCGCTGAACGGAGACCGCCATCACCGTATTTGATGCAACATTTTCCACATTGAGTACAAGCTTGCATGATTGGGTGTCCCCGAGCGTGTTATGACGATCTGAATCTAGTCCATGACGATCAATCCGTCAATATAAAAAACTATGTAAAACATTGTGATAGGTTGTTAGACATCGTGAAACGCTGTTAGAGAATTGTTAGACTGCGAGTCCCTTCTGATGCGCCATTCATGATCAGTTCGGTACAATCAATCGCGCACATGACCGCCTTCCATGGCAGTAATCGTGACCCCGTTTCAATATCTTCCTATATCGAGTTGTACAGCGTAGTGATCTGCGGCGCTCTGGGCAGACCGGCGGTCAGGGAACCAGCCGTGTGGTTCGTCACCTGCCCGGAGCCAGAACCAGGACCCGGACTTGGCCTGCTTGACGGAGAGAATCCCGGCACACCGGTCCTTGCGCCACCAGCCGGTACCTTTTTTATTCATCGCCCATCCTTGAGGAGTGTCCCAAACCACATCATCTCTTTCATAAGCAACGGCGGCGGCGTGGGCAGTATCGTAGCTCCCTTTGGCGAAGACATCGTTGGCAACGATGCCCCAGCGGCCATCTCGACGCTCGAAGATGACAGCCGTTTCACCACCATCGGAGGTGATGAAGCTTCCGGTGTCACATTCATGCCAGTTGTAGGCGTTACCGGGGGTGGAGTCGTATTCGGACATCAGGTCATACCTCTGTTTTCAATCAGGTTTGAAGAGGGGGGTTAATTTGCCCCTTCGGGTGGGCGCCAGTAGGACCGGAATCCACCTTCACTGGCACGCCAGGCGCGGTGTCGGGTCCAGCCGTTTTCGCGCAGACCTCTGGCGACATCCCTGGCCGCAGCCCGGGCGCCGGCGTATTTCGGTGCCAGCTTGTCGATGAAGAATTCGATTGAGCGTGGCTGGTCACGCTCGTGATCGGGCATGGCACGAATGACGCGCCGCACCCGTTCTTTCATGGTGACGCCACGTATAGCTGCCTCGGCGGCTTTATCGCGTGCAGCCTGTTCGCGGGCTTGGGCTTCGCGAGCACTTTGTGCTTGCATTTCTTCGAGCCAAGTTTTCATGACGTTGCTACCGGACTGTTGCTGTGATCTTTATTGTGTTCGTCACACGGGATGGAATTCCGGCCACGAACACGCCACCTGGAAAATTGCAGAGACCCTTTGTTGATGGGGGGACTGACGGTTGTTCTGACGAAGAAGCCCCTACCAGCGGCGAAGATGCCCTTTTTTCCGAACAACTTTTTAGGGGCATCTTGGGCGCCTTGGGCATCTTCGGCGGAGCCAATGTCTGGCGTGGTAGGGGGATGGTGTAAATCCTCATCAAACCCCATGAGAGGAGAGCGACCGCACTTCACACCCCAACTCATGAGACGAGAGTGATAGAAATCCTCAGCCCCCCTCGCGAAGATGCCCAAGATGCCCTTCATGGGAGTTCGGCACCTTCGGGCACCTTCGGTGGCGAGGGGGCATCTTCGGGCTCGAATGCAGCCAAGTAGTTGTGGAGTTCATGGAGCCGAGTTGACACCTGATCAGGCTCATGGTCTTCCCGGGATGGATCTGGAACCGGGGTCCCATCAACTTCTTCGGTGCCCCCGTCAGGGCCTGAATGCGTGGCCACGGTTGTGGCACCAGGAAGATGCCAGACCCAGCCACCGGCGAAGGCGCCCTTAGTGGACTGGACACCCAGTTTCTTGCGCGCTGTACGCAATGATTTGGTGGAAATACCGTCCCGCTTGGCAGCCTGAAGTAGGTCGTTGGCGTTCTGGGGTCCGGCAGCAAGCTGATGTCGCAGCCAATCACACGCCTCGCTGCTGGCGGAGCGATCATCCAGGTTTTCGATGGTCTCGGCCTGGGCAAGGATGTCCCTTGCTGAGCCCGTCATCCGGGCACCCCAGAGCACGTGCGTGGTCTCAATCCCGGGCAAGACCTGAAGAACCTGGAGGTCGTAGCGGAAGCCACCATCGTCCCGGCCAATATTGGATTTCCCGCGTGCCAGGACACGACCGCCACCGCGATCATCCGGGAGTTTGGCCGCGACCAGGACGACGCGTGCCAGGGCAGCAAAGGCCAGGGACCCCGTGACCCGGTCAATGGGATCGCTGCCGGCCGTGCCTTTGGTGAAATGCGTGATGCCCAGGACGGCGATCTTCCAGGTCATCGCCAGGTCGACCAGGGGCTGGAGAGATCGCCGCACTTCGGCATTCTTGTGGCTGTCGCCCGCCACGGCGGAAACGATAGGGTCTATGATCAGCAGTGCGGGCTTGGAGTCCATCAGGGCAATATGGTCCGACAACGAATCCATGTCGGTGGCCGGGTCGAAGGCCCGTGGTCGACCGTCATTGCCTAGGGCGCTGGATATGATGTGCACACGCTCCAGGTTGGCACCGGCGGCGATGAGCCGGGGAATCAGGGTGTCGGCGGGATCGTCCTCGGCGCTCCAGAGCAAGATGTGACCGACCTGGGCCAGGCTGCCATCCGGCCAGCGGCCGCCGATGGTGATGGTCGCCCCCAAGGCCATGGCGACACTCGTCTTGCCAGTGCCCGGGACGCCGGCCAGGATATGGACCTTGCCTGCCGCCAGCCAGCCAAGCCATATCCAAAGAATGGGCTCGATCTGAAGGGCTGCGGCCTTGACCACCGTGATGCCGGTGGCCGCGGTCACACCCTGGGAGTGAGATGTATGGCTCTTGGGGGGCTGTTGGACGGGTATGTCTGGCTTCCAGCCGGCCTCTCGGGCCATGTGGAAGACCGTGGGATAGTGCACCCCGTCCGCCCGATCCGGTTGCCCGCTCTCCCAGGAACGCTCGAAGTCGGTCTCGTTGTACTTGCCCTCCTTGGAGGACATGGACCACTCGCGGACCGATTCCTTGGCGTCCGACATGCCATGAGCCTCGGCGTCCTTGCTGGCGAACATAACTTTAAGCCAGGTGGCGCGATCCATATCCGGGTCCAGGAACCACAAGGCGGCCTTAAAGTTTTCTTTATCGCCCTCAGACATGGGGCCAGACGGGTTCATCAAGGCCTTTAGCTCGTCCGAGACCTCTCCCTGGATGAGATGAGCTGGGGGAGAGCCAAGCTCTATACGGTCGTTGTTGTCGAGGTGCTGATTGGCCGATACTACCTTTGATACGAAGTCGAGGAGGTCAATATGATCCTCGCACTTGACCAGATAGACAGGCTGACGGCCGCCATCCTTGTAATTGAACGTTCCAGGCGGACGAAGTACCGAGGCAATGTCGGCTGTCCGGTTGGGGTCAACGCGGAACCCATACTTGTGAAAAATCTTCTTTAGCAGTTTGGCGATCTGCACCCACCTGGTCCGAGAGATGTGGACCCCCGTAGCCCAGTAGCAGTGCAATCCGTAACCACTTTTGACGATGGCATTCGGTAATGGAATGCCCGTTTTCTGGCAAAAATTGGTGAGGGCCTGGTTAGCTACTTCTAAGCTTTCATAACCCTTGCCTTCTGCCGCTTTGTCCGCACCGATATCTACGTCGGCAATGAAGGTCGATGCTCCAAGAGCATTTTCTGCTGTACGGCGGAAGCGGATTCTCCCCAAGTCCTTGTCATAGGTTCCAGGTCCATAGTGACCAATACCGTAGTAAGCGTCATGACCACGGTGTGAGATTTGGAAGCACTTCCTCATAAGCCCATAGATCGTCTTGTGTTGACTGTGGATGAACCCATCAGGAGATTTCTCGCCGGCACAAAGATACGCATCAATCGGGATACCATCCAGAACCCGATTTAAAAAGACATCGGCTTGATTGCCTTCGCTGTTGAATTCCATCGGACCAAGGACAACCCGTGAGTCCTTCCCGCCATCGGGTAAGTCACCGCGATTCAATCCATCCCCAGCGCAAACAATAGAGGGTGGCGGTACGACTGCTTCGCTGGGCATAATTCCATCGGCACTCATTGCGGTTGCCCCTGGTTTTGTTGAAGCAGTTCTTTGCGACGTGCCGTTTTGGCTTCTCGTGTTGATGAAAAGCGATTGCGCTCGATGTAGGTCAGTATGTCCGCCAGGTTGTAGCTGACATAGCGGCCCAACTTGGTGAAGCGGGGTCCTTTCCCCTTCCAGCGCCAGCCTTCAAGTGTCTTGGCCTTAAGGCCCATGACAGGTGCTGCTTCCTCGGAATTGAGGTTGACCAGGCTGGGTTCGATGCCCTGGTAGCGGCGCAAGATGGCGGCCAAGGGCGAGTCCTGGATTACGTCGGGACGGAAAGCGGTTGGATTTTCGATCATCACATTCTCCAAGCTCACGGCGTGATTGCCGGTGGCATGGAGAGATTGTGAGTAGTTCCAGAGGGTTAGTCTCGAAGTTGGAACTTGGAATATCCAAGTTCCCGGAACTTGGATTGTGGTGGGATGTAAGTCGTTGGCGGGGATGGGCTCCCGCTTACTGGGAGCCCATGAATAGAGAAGGAAGGGTTTGGAAAAGTTGGATTCGGGTCAGCCGTGCCGACGGTCTTTGAGTTCTTGATATCCATTGCTCAAGCGCTGCTTTAGGCTTGAGGCGCCTAGGCCGTCCAGGGATATACCTTCTTCCTTTGCCAGTGCGGTGATCTGTTCGGCGATGGCAGACATATCTGGGACCTTAGTACCATGCTCCGTTCTCAATTTTGAAAGTCGCTTAGCAACGAACAAGGTCAGAAGACCAATCAACGCATTCAGATTTCTCTCAGCATCGGCTCTGAGGGCGGAGGCTGGACGCTGGCCTGTCGTTCCTTGCCGTTCGTCGGGGGTTTGCCAGGCAGGCATCTCTTGCAACCTTCCGGTGGCATTGGCCCAATCGCGCATGGCTTCCCGTTTCCACCGTGGCGATAGAGTTGGTCGCCCCTGCTGAAGAACCCCAGCTTTGTGAGAAGGAACCTCTCGTGTAATGCGTTCCTTTATTGCTCTCATCGCTGGATTATTAGCATCCGCAAGAGTTCTTGGCGGTTCCTGGTCCAAGCTTAATGCAGCCGCTTCATCTAACGTAAAGTCACTGATGAGATCCCAGGTCTGATAGTCAGGTTTGGTCATCAGGCAACCCTCTCTAATCGCTTGGCACTCAGATCAAACAGTAAGCGGCGCTTTTCCGCTTCATCCAATTCGCTCAAAAGGGCATCAAGCATGGTGTCAGTCGCATTGGGGTCTTTACCAGGCGCCGCGCCGGAGCGCAGCAAGAAGTCCTCAACCTGTTGGGATAGGGCGCGCAGCGTGTTGAGGTCGAGAATCTGATAGCCACTCGTCACATCTTCGTTGTTGGTGAGGTGATTCATCAGCCGTTTGATGGCTTCTTGCGGTACGCCAGCGCAGAGTGCGGCGGAAGCCCAGCCCCGACGAAGATCATGCGGGGTGACCTCAAGGCCGATCCGTTCCTTGACCAGGCCAAGGACGAACCTGGGATCGGAGATCGGTCCTGCGGCAACCGGATCAGGCTGATTCATCTGTCGGCCCGGCCATATCAGTTCGGTATGGGGAAAGAGGTGACGCTCCGCCAGGCGGCGATCAAGGATGGCTCGCAGGTGGCGGGTGATGGGCTTGACCAGGGGGCGGCGGTTCTTACCCAGCGGGGCTGGGATCTTGATGTAGCCACGCCCCAGGTCTACGGCGCTCCACTCCAGCTTGGCCAGCTCATTGAACCGGCAGCCGGTGATGGTCAGAGCTTCGAGCAGATCACAGGTGCGGCTGGCCACCGTGTTCGTTACCGCGTCGGCCCGGATTGTCTGGAGGGTGGCGAACCACTCTGCCGTGCGCTCTTGCGGGATCAGTGTTTCCCGTCTCGCGACCATGTTCCATTGGGCCTTCTGCGCCCTGCCACGCCCGGTTGCACGACGCTTGTTCAGGGCCAGGGGAACGGGGTTGGGTCCGAGGATGTAGCCACCCTCAGCGTCCAGGTGTAGCTCCCGTGCCGCGTTCCAGACCAGCCGTAGGACGCGGAAGTCTTGATCCGCTCGGCTTGGGCTCTCCAGGCTACGGGCTTTGAAAATCTGCTTGCAAAGCTCCGGGGTGAAATCCGCCAGCGGTTTGTCGGCGTACTTGGCGAAGGTGGTGGTAAGTGAGAGCTGATACTTTTTGATGGTGTTCGGCGCAAGGTCCTCACCGGCGATGACTTCCTCCAGGGCTTGACGATAAGTCAGGGCCAGCACCTTGCGGCTCTCCTCCTCACGGCGCCGCTCTTCCCGCTTGTCGACACCCTTGGCGAGGTCTTGCTGTTCGTCCGTCGCTTTGTTCCGGGCCATTTCGACCGAATAGACGGCGCGGTCGCCTATCAGGAGTGTGCGCTTGCGCCCGTCGAATTTGCGTAGCAGGTAGAAGTCGACGTTGGGGTCAGCGGTGGTGTACTGGCCACCTTCACGCCGCAGACGCAGGCGAAGCCGTAAGCCAGGGACGCTGTTTTTACCGCCACGGTCGATCAGCCAGGCATCACCGTCTGAGGGTATGGTGGAAGGGTCTGCGGTATAGCCAGCCAGGGTATTGGCTACCCAGGCGTCAAGCTCACGCTCGGAGAAGTTACAATGAGAAGCAGCCATGTGGCCTCCATCGAAGGTCGCATTGGTAAGGTTTCCAGGGGCGTTGGCGCGCTCCTGGGGACCGTCTGAAACCCACTGCCGGTCAAAAGCTGGGGAACCCCTGGGGAACTTTTGGCGGAGAAACTGAGAGAAATTGGGTAGGTTTCGTGGAGGAAATTATAGCTGGGGAACCCACTCAAGGCAATGTTTTACATGGGTTTGGAGGGAATCACGGAGGACTGGGAGAAATTTGGAGGGGCAAGAAAAATGGGACTTAAAATCCTTCGGAGTGATCCATGCGGGTTCGAGTCCCGCCCCGGGCACTACTTTAGAATCAAGCGATTAGGTGATAATAAGGCCAGAATAACCTCTGACCTATGGCGTTTATGGGGTTCTGCTATCAAGTGGCTATCAAGTAGCGCACTCCTAGCCCCCTCCGGGCACTCCTCCGCACACCCCATGCCTTGGCCCCCGTCATCCTGTCGAGATCATCATCCCCTGGGTTTCGGCCCCTGCCAGGGCGCTCCTACGCGCAATCTGACCTACTCGCGGCGGGTATCTTCCCTGAAATTCGCGTAGCAACATCCCCAGGCGGTCAGGTGGATGCTCAGGACCATCATGCTGGCGCCGGCAACAAGGTAATACTGCCAGGACGATAACCCGGCCTCGTAGGCGGTCCCTGGGGGCTTCCTCGTCACCTTACCCACACCAGAATCACCTTGCCCATACGGGTGTCTCACGGGCGTGTAGCGGCACCCTGGCAGGTGTAGGGTTACCAGGGTATAGGCTAGTCAGGCGGTCCCTGGGGGCTTTCGCTGGCTTGGGAGGGGTATCCCGATCATGATTACCAGGGCGATACGTCCTGGGGGGCTTGTATCGGCTCACACTTCCATGGATCTCATCTATGCTGTCCCATCTCCCTCCGTGCATTTGCCTCCCCCATATTTTGATGTAACCCGCCGGGGCGGGGCTTCAGGCGGTCAGGGGGCAACGGTTTGCACGGGTGAGTTGCGAGGGGAGCGGGAAGGGGGTACGGGGGGTAGGGACCGAGGGGTGGCCCACCGGGGGCGCCTTTTCACCAGGCGCTCACACAACAGACTCAATAATTGCTCGAAAGTTGGTATACCTGTTTACAGACGCATTGGCGTAGGACAGGCACCCCCGGTCAACATACAACACAGGTAGGACCTCTACAAGTGTCAGATGGGGTTCTGGAATCTGCATAGATATCTATTGGTTATAGCGGGAGGCTGTACAAGTAGCGGGGGCTGGGACTAAAAGAAGCGGGGTGGGGATGTTTCAAGATGGTTTGTCGTGACTGACCAGTACCCCCACCGTGAAAGGAAAAATAGGGCGACCATGGACATTAGGCCAGGCTGTGCTATAAAGAGGTTGACAATTAGAATGTGCACGGCGAAATGAGCCTAGACGACTCGCTGGCACCGGCTAATGAGGGCGTTTTTGTCATATTCGAAGAATGGGTCGTTCAGACGTCAAATTATAGTTCATAAAAAAGGGGGAAATTTTCATGATAAATAAATTGTTTCAATCCTGCTCTATTTTATTGTGCGGAATGACGTTGACCTGCAACTGTTTCGCTGCAACCGCTATAGTGTCGATTCCAACGAATTCTGTTGACATAATGTACACGCCAACTGGCTATTCCGCGCCTGTCACGATTTCGGGCCACGGTGCCAGTGGAGCACAGACCGTGCCTGGCTGGACATGGAATTATACTGGTAACTACTCAGACCCCCGATACCCAATGTACATGTCCACCTATAATTCCAGTTACGCCTGCCTCGGTCCTCAGACCGGTATAAGTCTTCCTTACGACTGCGACAGTAATGACAACTTGACCGCTACATCCGGTGATGATTATCCGGGCTATGAGTTTCATTACTTCGTGTTCGAGTTGCCAGCAGGTGCCCAATCGCCAAGGATCAACTTCAATGCATTAGGTTCAGATGACCGAGCTGTGGTCACTTTAAATGGCCATGAATTAGGCAATCTTGGCTCTGCGGCGACGGACCAACCCCACCTTGGTCCCTCTGGTCCTGAGACGCGGACCTTCACAAATCCCTTCACACCGCTGACTCCGGATATTTGGTTCGATGAACCCAGTATTTTTCAGCCTGGCCCCAATGTGCTACGCATGTGGGTGAATAACACTGGCAGCGGAGGATTCGGAACGGCAACGACGCATGCGATTGGTAATCCCTCGGGTAGCGTGGTCCGTGGTATCTTGACCTATGAATATGAGGAGCTAAGTTCAATTAATTGCTTCGCTACCGTCGATTATCTGGGCAATCCTAACGATAGAATACGATTAACCCATCCCTCTGAATCCGATTCCACCAACGGTACTACCCATCAGGTCATCGCCTCTGTCCTGGCACCTGATGGTACGGTACGTGGTACCCCCATCAGCATCGACTTCACTGAAAGAGAAACCGTAGTCCGGACGATGAAGCAGATATTCGATGCGGCTGGTTTGAATATCTACGATAGCCTGGCGCGGGGCAATATTATCCAGTTATCAGTTCCTACCGGATTCCTGGTATCTGGCACCGTGCAGCAGGGATCACAAATTGTGCCGCTGATCTTCCGGTGTCATTTGACGCCTCCTCCGCTTCCCCTGCCCCTTAGTCCCACTTAATCAATACTCATGAAAATTCCGAGGTAAAGACAAATGAAAATGAAGAAACTGATTTACGGCCTGGCAGGTGTGGTTTTACTTGCCTCACCAGCCATAAGTTTTGGCCAGCCAGAAAATGATTGCTTCGCCACTGTCGATTATCTCGGCAATACTAACGATAGTATACGTTTAACCCATCCCTCTGAGGCGTTAGAAACCAACGGGGCAACCCATCAGGTCATCATCTCTGTCTTGGCGCCTGATGGTACGATACGCGGCTCCGGTCCATTCCCCGTCAACTTCGTTGAGAGGGAAACTGTCTCAATGACGATGAAGCAGATATTCGATGCGGTTGGGTTGAATATTTACGATGGCCAGGCGCGTGGCAATATCATCCAGCTTAAAACTACTGATCACTTTCTGATATCCGGCGTAGCTCGGCATGGACTCTCTGTTGTGCCGCTGATTTTCCAGTGCCATGTGTTAATACCGGATTTGTAAGTGCAGCGTTTCCTTAATTAAAACTAAAGGCAATTGCCATCTTCCTGCCTAAAGCCAGGCTCAACCCCTGGCCTTTTTATGCCTATTTAAACTCTAACCATCTTCTCACTTTCCCACTACCATCAACCGCATCATTTAATCTTCCTCCTAAAGGATCACTAAAACCCATCCTTTAGAACCCCCCCTATCACCCTCATCAAGCCCGCCTCGTGTGGGTTTTTTATGCTCGCTATCCATTCCAGACGAACCCATCGAAGAGAAGTAATCTGCAAGTGGGCAACCATTCAACCATACCCTGGCTGGCCAGCCGTTACGGGTCACAGGGAGACCCTCCCCCCCCTGTGTCAAACCGGCCTCAGATCATCCGGCGCGATAAACCCAGCCTCCCGGGCGTCCAGTGGGTTGACGATGGTGTATCTCGACCCTCGGCGGACAGAGTCCAGGCGCTTCCGGGCGTCATTCAGCATTCCGCGATGGGTGGCATAGGCGATTCGTGAACCATATCCCCGTCGAGATTTGTCCAACCTGCCCATCACTTCGTCAAACAAATAAATCGCCTTCCAGCCTACCGATTGCAGGCTATCGGCAATGTCGCGCAACTCCCGCTCCTCATTCCAGGGGCGGCCCTTCATGGCGTCTTTCACTTCCGTGGAAAGGTTGAATCCGGTCGAAGCCAGATTGAGGAAGGTCTGGCAGTCTTGCAATTCGCTGGTCACAACATCCTCGGCCAGGTCACGAAATTGATCGTTCATGGTGATTACCCATATTGCGGTTGAAGATTGACGCGGGTCAGGCGTCGGTCTTTGGTGGCACAGGGGAGGAATTGTCGGCGCCGGCGTGAAACCGGCGCGAATCTGCCGACATAAAATTGGCGCAT
>JADHED010000917.1_pt1 | contig 28554 bp, 31 predicted proteins | sample 8952041 | NCBI WGS metagenome assembly JADHED01 (sample SAMN16124423, study PRJNA663239) | bioreactor sludge metagenome | isolation source: sludge (control) | place: India:Bengaluru | collected 2018-09-08
CATGTCGCTGACAACGTCAGCAGGCATGGGGTCAGCATGGCCGGGCCTCGCGCGCGCGGCAGCAATCAATCGGCATCCGGGTGCTTCCCTTTGTCCGCGCCGCCCGGCGCCTGCCACAGGCATTTGGGGCGGCGCAGGTGCTCGGGGTATCGGCGAGGGGGCGGCTGGGACGGCTCCAGGCGCCGCCGCCGCGCGCGCCAATCAGCCGCCAGCCGGCGGCGCGCGGGCTGGCGCCGCCTTCGTCGGGTAAGGTGTAGGTGATCAGGCGGATGTAGCCCAGCGACTTTGCCGCCTGCCAGGCCGCGCCGTATAGCTTGCTGCAGGCGTTGGGTGTGCTGTCGGTGCACAGCCGTGTGACTTCCCGCGTCCAGCCATCGTCCAGGTGCCGCGCGACCGGCCGGCCGACGATGGCCACGCCGCGGATCAGGTCGCTGTCGACCAGCGTGACGGCCAGGGCGAACTTCGCAGCCTGGACCGGACGGTGATGGTGTGCCAGCACGAAGACGTTGGCCGTGCGCAGCGACACCGGCAGCAGGTGCAGCCTCGGCGAGGTCGATGATGTGTTCATGCGGTCGTCTCCGGTGGCATGCCGGCGCTGTGGCCCGCGGGGCGTGCCTTGGCGGCTGGAGACGAACGCGCATGCGCGGCGATGGCCGCGGTGCGAACAAAAGAAAGCCCCCGGTGCGGGGGCTGCGAGGGCTGCGCGGCGGTTGCCGCTTCAGGCGGGAGGCACCACGGCCAAGGACAGGTGCGTGGCGGTGGCGGACAGCACGAGATCGTCCGCCGAGTGCAGGAGGCGCGTGAACAGGCCGTCCTTCGGGTCGAAATACTCCGCAAAATCGTCGCCACCCAGCTCGCGGCCGGCGAGGTGCCACCAGTCATCGAACGGGTCGGTGTCCGGGTTGCAGCCGACGGCGTAGGCGAGCAGTTGCTGGCGTCCATCCGGGCGACGCTCCCCACGCTCGGCGAGGAAGTACACGCCCTGGTCCTTGACCAGGACGATGCGGCACTGATTGGCGATGGCTTCGGTCAGCACGGGGCGCAGGTCGGCGCCTTTGAATCGCAGTGACATGGATGAAATCTCCTGTGTTAAAAAAAGAGAAAGGCCCTCCACCCGATGGGATGAAGGGCCTGTAGGTCACGCGGCCGGAATGGCTGGAACGCCGTGGCGGGTGCCTCGGGTCAGCCGAGGGGCGTCATGCCGGGACGGCTTGGCGCTTACGGGCCGCCTTCGCGTCGAGGATGCTCACGTCGATCTGGCGCCAGCGCCCGTCGTCGATGAGCCGCTCCAGCACTTCGCCGAGCATGTCGAAATACACCTCGTCGTGCCGATCGACCAGTTCGACCGATTCACCGTTCTGACGGTGCAGTTCCACCACGTAGGTGTCTCCGCCGCGGTCGTAGAGGATCGTCACCCGGCCCTCGAACTTCGCGGTCGAGACCGTGAAGCTGATCGCCGGCGGGGTCTCGATGATCTTGGAGGGCGTGGGATCGACCCAGGTGAAGTCGCGGGCACCGGCATCCACCAGCATGTGGGTGATGCGCCGGAAGCGATCGGGGGCCGGCATCTCTTCCAACTGCTCGATGAGCTGGCCCAACTCCATGCACTGCGGCGTGGGAATGGGCAGCTTGGCCGGCGCCGAGCCGAGGATGTGCCTCGTGATGGTGTACGGCGTGCCGTCCGAAGTCTTCTCGGTGATGACCTCCGGCGTGTCCGCGCGCAGTCCGTCGAAGCGACGACGGGCATAGGGTTGGACATGCACCTTGGCGCCTTCGGCAGGAACCGTGGTCACCAGGCTGGGATCGAGCACCGCGAACTCGGAAGGCTTGAGCTTGACGACGATGGCATCGTCGGTCGCAGCGACCACCTTGCCGTCGAAGGGTTGGGGGTCGATGGCAAAGCCCAGCGTTGAGGACAGCGGCTGATCATCGAACACGCGGTACTTGAACGATCGCACGTTACGGGGCACATGGCCTGCGACCAGCGAAGGCATCATGGATTTGATGAGGGAACGGTCCATGGGGAAACTCCTTGAGAAATAACAAGGGATTCCCCGCCCGCAAGGGAGAGGTCCCTTGTGGGTGGCGTGGATGGACGCGGTAGGTCCGTAGGAAGAAACGACCAGCACGGTTTCCCGTGCTTGCAGCCTCGAAGGTCTCGACTGCCTGGGCATGTGTCGGCAGCGCCGACGGACATGGGGTAAGCATGGCCCCGGGGTGGTCGGCCTGCCCGCAGGAAACGGCACCGCAACATGCCCGCATTCCTGTGCTGCGTACAAGAAAAAGCCCCTCGAAAGGGGCCGGAGGGGTCAGGCTTGGTACACGAAGTAGTGCTCGCGCTGACGCGGAAAGAACACGTGCTTCCACGTGTCCCCGCTTGTGTTGCCACCGTCGAAGATGACCATTTCGTAGTCGTCCACGTCGGTGTCCATCAGGTCGGCGCTGGCGATATGGCGCATGTGCAGCATGCCGCTCATGCGCTCGACTACCAGGATCTGGCCGATGGCATCGTCCTGGCTCATGGCATTGAAGCAGGCTCCAAGCTGGTGCTCGAAGTCCGATACGGGCGAGATGAGATCGGGGAACATGGGATCGCTCCTATGAAAGTGAACCGGCCCGGCTCCCTGGCGGGAGACGGGCCGGCATGCGGTGAGGAAAAGGTAGGCTGGGGATGTGTCTGGCAGTTATTCGCCGGCCAACGGCAGGCCCGGCAACACGGGTGCGTCGGCATCGAGAATGAGGATGCGCACATCGGCCTGGCCGGCCAGTGCAAGGATCTGTGCCAGGTCGTCCGGCATGCCCTTGCTGCAGTGCTCCTGCCGAAGCTGCTCGGCGGAGATCTCCTCGACGTCCTGCAGGTGCTGGCCCGTCCAGGGCGTGGAAATCAGCTTGACGCCGATCGCCGGGCTGTAGGGAACCCGGAACGCAATGAACAAAAAGGCTTCCGGCGTCGCGAGGTCAGCCAGGTTGGCCAGGTACTGGCCGGTTTCGTGGCTGATGTGCGCGCTGCTGATTTCCCAGCACCGGCTGTAGTAGCCGGTCTCGAAGCTCAACCGCTGCACGACTTCCCGTGCGGCCTCGGCCGAATAAGTGTCGCCAATGTGGACGGGGCGGCCGTCGAAGTCGTCGCCGTGGATCGCGTACACCACGGCACCCACCACGCCGTAGGCGCCTTCACCGGCATCGCGTTCGGCCAGCACCTCGGCACTCACGGAGTCTGGGCCATTGCTGACTACGGCGAAATCGCTGGTGACGATGCAGGATGCTGAAACCAGCTCCTCATCGGAGAGGTGTTCTTGGCTCTGGTGGATGTTTCGCCAGACATGCGGGCTTCCGTCCTCGTGGCTGATGGACAGCGTGCGGACGATTTTCAGATTCCAGTAGCCGCGTAGAAAGGGATTGGGATTCTGGGACATGGGATTTCTCCAACAGAATAATGATGGAGCCAATCCCCGCCACCGGGAATTGACCCCGGTGGGTGGAAAGAAAGGAAACAGCGTCAGGTGACGCTGATCGTTGGCGTTTGGGCCAATCGCTCGGCGACGCGTCGGCGCAAATTCATGCGGAATGGCTCGTCGCTGACGCCCGCCAGCAGATTGATGGTCTCCAGCGCGATCAGGGCCGAGGCCTCTTCGATGTCGGCGGCCACAATGGTCTTGCGCAATTGGTCGCCGAGCTGGAGGGCCTGGGAGGAGGAGCTGATGACGCGGACCTCGCGGCTCAGGTAGCAGCCGTTGCCGCCGAACTCGAACAGCCGCGGCTTGCTGCAATACCAGCATCCCTCGAACTGGATGGCGGTCAGGTGGTGGCCGTCATCGAATCGGGTGGCGATCAGAAACAATGCGTCGAGATCGGCGGTGTCCTCGAACGAATGACGCTCGATCAAGTTCCCCAGCTCTTCGTCCTCATCGGCACCGAAGTGCACGGCGAGCAGTTCGAGCAGCGGCGGGATCGAAAGCCCTTCGTCGTCCGGCATCGGAATGCCGAGTTGCGTGGCCAGGTCTTCCAGGCCATCGAGCACGTCCGGCCATTGCGGATTGGTGGTCTCGGCGATCTGGGCGATGTAGGCCTGCCCGTTGCCGGGATGGCTCTCGTCCAGCGCGAAGGCGCCGAACAGCGCCTGGATGACGGGCGTCACACGGTCGAGCACGAGAACGCCGGTGGCTTCGTAGTAATTGTTGGCCATGAAGGCTCCTTTCGATGAATGAACGGAGCCAGCCCTTGCGGACGATGGCATCCGCAGGGGAACCGCCTGATGCCGGATGGCACTGGGCGGGGAGAAACGCGAGGGACATGGCCTCGGGCGAGGCGCATGTCCCTCATGGGGTCGCGTGAACGCAGTGATGAAGGTGTGCCGGGGACCGGCTCACCAACCGCTGTAGTTCAGCAGCAGGTCGGCGATCACCTGGCGACGAGGCAGATCGAGGCCGTCGAAGTCCGACAACCCGTTGAAGTGGCAGCGCTTGAGCATGGCACCGCCCTCGCGCGCGTTGTAGAAGCTGACCATCGCGGACAGGAACATGCGTTCCCCGCTGCTCAGGACGCCGAGGGCGTCGTTGAGGCGCAGCATGTCGGGGCGCAGATCCCACTTGCTCTTGGCCTGGTTCAGACCTTCACGGGTGCCATCGCCAAACCATTGCGGGCCGGCGATCTCGACACCACGCTTCCATGCCTCGAAAAAGGCTTGGGGCGCGGCGCTGAAATGCCGTTCTTCCCGAACGATCTGATCGACGACTTCCTGCGGCAGTAGCTGGTTCATGACGTGATTCCTCCAGTTGGATCAGGGAATGGCGAGCTGGGACCAGCCGCCTCTTTCGAGGGCACGTTGAGCCGCGGCATGGCTGCGGAAGTACTCACGAGATTCCCGCGAAACGGGACCTTCGGTATCGCGCGTGCCGATGTAGTGGCCGGCGGCGCTGTGCAGGACTTCGAGCGGCAGGAACTTGCCGCAGTAGGTCAAGGCCAATTGACCGAATCGGCCGAAAGAGGCTTGCTGGGACATGGATGGGCTCCTTGGAAAAGCGGGGCCCTGTCCCTCACGGGATGGCAGCTCCCGCACGCGGTTGAAAAAAAGCATCAGCGTCTTGGCGACGCGCGTCCGCGCAATGGATGCGATGCGGACTGGTGGGTTGCGCGGGGAGAACCCCGCGGCAGCCTGAAACCCTGGCTGCTGGCATGTGCTGACGAATCAGCGAACATGCGGACAGCTTCGTGAGGGTGGCGCGCCACGTCAGTTGGAAATCGGCATCTGGTCCAGCCCCGATTGATGTACGCAGAGACAAAGAAAAGCCCCGCAGCAAGTGCGGGGCGGTCATGACGGTGCGGTGAGGCTGGATCAGCGGGGCTTGTCGCCCAGGACATGCTGCTTCCAGATGGCGAATGCCTCGTCCGCTGGCAGCTCGGCCAGGATGACGATGGGCTGGTCCTGTCGGCTGCGCAGCTTTGCGAAATACGCTGCGCGGTCGGCAATGGCCTTGAGCTTGATGCCCTTGAGGAACAGCAGCCTGCCGTCCTTGATGAACAGCACCTTGTTGCCGATGTCGCGGTTGAACGCGGTGCGCAGCTTGCGCTCCGCGTGCATGGCATCGGCCAATTGGTCCACTAGGAAGTCGAGCGTCATGTCGATGAGAAGCGGCTCGTCGTCTTCGCGTTCGACGTCGAGCGATGCCGGCGGCAGGCTCTTGGCGAATTCCTCGGCCTGGGCCAGCAGCGCGGCCTGGCCTTGCAACGCGCGCACGAACGTCGAGCCGCCGTGTCCGTCGTTGCGGGCTTCGGCGATGGGCCTGCCGTCGAACATGACGGTGGCGGTGAAGCACAGCGTTTCCTCGCTCGCGAAATCCGCGACCTTGAGGTTCTTGAGGGTGATGCGGTCTTGTCGGGTGATGGTGTCCATGGGAAGTCCTGATATCGACCGGGTTGACGACACGCCCCTGACGGGACGCGGCATACATCCCGTGGGTTGGAGGAAGGTGGCATCGATGCCCGGTGGGCAGCGTTCGCCGGAGAGATGCCGGGGCGAACTGGCGGGTGGCGTGGGCGGAACCCACGGCAGTCTGGACACCCTGGCTGCTGGCTGTTGCCGATGCGTCGGCAATGCAGGAGGGAGGATCGCGCGACCCGCCGGCCGCGTCTTGCATCAATCCGAAGCGATCGATCCCGTCTTGTGCAGGTACTGCACCAGCCGGCGTCCCCAGCCACGCGACGCACAGCACGGCCATGGAATTGCCGATCGCCTTGCAGTTCGGTGCATCGGCGGTGCGTAGTGAGGCGGATTGCAATGTTGGCGGTCATGTGGGTCTCCCGTTCGTGTGGCGCAGGGCCATCGCCCTGGCCGGGGCGTTGAAAGGCAGGAGAAAGGCGCCGAAGGCCCCAGGGGCCTTCGGCTCGGGAGGAAAGAAGAACCACCCGTGGGCTGATTGGCAGGCCCGGTCGTCGCTAGAACCGTCTGCTCATCCAGCAATCACACCCGGCCCATGTCGTGGCTGGGGCCGGCATCGTCTGGCGCACATCCGCGCACAAAGGGAGCCCGTTTTTGCGCCGGCGGGCACCGGCACCGAATACCGCTGACCGCGAAGGGTCTCCGGATGGCTCGCACAGGCAAGCCATCGGGGGACCCTTCGCAGCGGCGGAAGGAATGCAGACGAGGAGAACGCGCGGGGTGCGGTTCGCGGAGAAGCCACCTTCAGGTCCCGCGGCCGGGGCCGGCCGGACGGGACGCGCACACGGAGCAAGAAGGCGTTGCGCGCTGGGGCGTCCCGCAGGGCATGCGGGACACGGGCCACGCCGCCGATGGCGGGCATGGCTCACGGGGAACGGGGGCGGTCAGGCGCCTTTGCGGCCACCGCCACTGGTACGGCGTGGACGCGAGGCACCACGCCTGGACGTGCCGGTTGCCACCGGCAGCGTGCCTTTGCAGTCGGGGTAGCGACTGCACGACCAGAACGGGCCGCTCTTGCCGGTTCGCTGGCGCGTGGGTGCGCCGCACTGCGGACAAGCCGGTCCTTGGGGAACCTTGATGGACAGGGACGTGCTGCCGTATTGCGCGATCAACTGCGAAATCCAGGCGGCCTGCTTGCCGATGAACACATCCAGGGTGAGTTGTCCGCCCTCGATCATGTCCAGCGCCTGTTCCCAGACGGCGGTGGTGCCGGGGTCGGCAATCGCCGCGGGCACGGCGTCGATCAGCGTGAACGCCGCATCCGATGCGCGGATGGAGCGCCCCTTCTTCACGATATAGCCGCGGGCGATCAGCCCGCTGATGATGTTGGCCCGCGTCGCCTCGGTGCCGATGCCCGTCGTGTCCTTGAGCTTCTGCTTCAGGCGCGGGTCGGTCACGAAACGCGCAACGCCCTTCATCGCCTTGACCAGTTCGCCCTGGGTATAGGGCTTGGGCGGCATCGTCTTGAGGGCCTTGATGTCGGCCCCGGCGACCTGGCATGCCATCCCGTCACGCAGCGCAGGCAGCACCTGGGTGCGCACGGGGGCGTCGCCATCCTCATCGGCGCTGCCTTCACGTTCGGACTCGGCCAGCACCAGGCGCCAGCCGCGGGCGACGACCTGCTTGCCCGTAGCCACCAGCTTCTGCTGGCCGCAGGAGAGATCCGCCACGGTGCGGTCGAACTCGTGGTGCGGGAGGAACTGGGCCAGGTAATGTGCCCGGATCAGCCGGTACAACGCCCGTTCCTTCTCGCTCATGGCGGAGAGATTCGCGGGTTCGAGCGTCGGGATGATGCCGTGGTGCGCCGTCACCTTGCCGTCGTTCCAGGCGCGCGAGCGCTGGGTGCGGTCGAGCTGGCCCATGATCTGGGCCAGCGTGGGATCGGTCTTGAGCAGGCTGTCCAGGACCGTGGGCACTTCGGCGAACATGCTTTCGGGCAGGTAGCCCGAATCCGAGCGCGGGTACGTCGTGGCCTTGTGCGTCTCGTACAGGGCCTGGGCGATCTCCAAGGTTTCCTGCACGTCCAGCCCAAGCTGCTTGGAACAGACTTCCTGCAAGGTGCCCAGGTCGAACAGCAGCGGCGGGCCTTCGCGCACGCGCTCGGTCTCGACCGACACCACCTGGGCACTGCCCGCGGCGCGGATCTGCTGCGCGGCCTGCTGTGCGACGGGCTGCCGCAGGCAGCGGCCGGCGTCGTCGGTGCTGGCATCGGGTGCCACCCACTGCGCGGTGAACGTCTGACCGCCTGCGGACAGCGACACGTCGATGGCCCAGTACGGCACGGACACGAAGGCCGCGATCTCTCGGTCGCGGTCCACCACGAGTTTGAGCGTCGGGGTCTGTACACGCCCGACCGACAGCACGCCATCGTAGCCGGCCTGCCGCCCGAGCACGGTGAACAGCCGGCTGAGGTTCATGCCCACGAGCCAGTCGGCGCGCGAGCGCGCCAGCGCCGAGTAATACATCGGCAGCGTCTCGGCCGAGGGCCGCAGCTTGGCGAGCGCGGTGCGGATGGACGCATCGTTGAGCGCCGACAGCCACAGGCGTTCGATGGGACCGCGGTAGCCGCACAGGTCGATGATCTCGCGTGCGATCAGTTCGCCTTCGCGGTCGGCGTCAGTGGCGATGACAAGCTGGGTCGCCTTCGCCAGAAGCGCTTTGACGACCTTGAATTGCGTGGCGGTCTTCGGTTTGACCTCGACCCGCCATTGCTGGGGAATGATGGGCAACTGTTCCAGCGACCAGCGCTTGAGCGCCGCGTCATAGACCTCGGGTGCTGCCGCTTCGACGAGATGGCCGATGCACCAGGTGACCGTGACACCGGAGCCGTTGAGGCAGCCTTCACCGCGCTGCGTGGCGCCGAGAATCCGGCCGATGTCTTTGCCCTGGGAGGGCTTCTCGCACAGAAACAGCCGCATGTCCGTCCATCCGCTTCCCGTTGTTCATGGAGTTGCTGGGATCGAGGATGCCGAGCGCCTGTTGGGGCAGCAGCAAACAAGCTGCATGCGGCAGCGACCGCTTTCACGCCGATGGAACGGCTTGGGCGGGATGGCGTGCGGCCGGCGGTGTGCGAGCCGGGAGCCGCGATGTTCGGGAGCGCGCGGAAGCCGGTGGACGCTGATGGAGCTATCCCCTGGGGATAGCTCGCGAGGACATGGGGGGCGGCAACGTACTGCGGCCGCCCCCACGCCGGATCACTTCCTGCGCTTGGGCTCCTTCGACGCTGCCGGTTCCTGGGCGGCCTGGGGCTTGGGCTGCGCGTCCTGTGCGGTCTCCTGCGATTTGGGGCTCAGAACGACGGACTCGATGCGGAACGGCAGGATGCCGACGCTGCGCGCGTTGATCTGCCAGGTCTCGCGCGGCTGATCCTCGTTGTCGGTCCAGGGTTCGCGCTCCATGCGGCCGACGACCAGCACGCGCATGCCCTTCTGGTAAAGGTCCTTCCAGTGTGCGGCGTCGCGGTGCCAGATTTCCACCGGCGCCCAGAAGCCGCCGCGGTCCTCGAAGTCACCGCCCTTGGTGGGAACGGGGTTGTCGAAATACACGTTCAGCCGCAACAAGCGCCGCGGTTCGTCGTTGCCGTTGGGGAACTCCCGGTACTCGGGGGGCGAGCCGATGTTGCCTTCGCCCGAAAAATGCGTGCTCATGGTGCAATCTCCTTGGTGGTTGAAATACCCGTGCCATGTCGGCGTCGGGCGCGTGCTGGGGTGCCCGACGCGATCACCGATCGCGCACTCCGGGGGGTATGGACGCGAGCCGGCGCAGGTAGGCGTCTTCCGCCTCGGCGGCCTTGCTGGCGCACTCCTGGGCCTGCCTACCCAGGGTGTGCAACAGGCTGATCTGCATGTTCAGCGTGATGCGCTGCAGCTCGATCGCGTGCAGGTCGGCCAGCAGGTTGACCGGCGTGCTGGTGCTCGCCATCAGCTCCTGCCACAGGGCCACGCCCATGGCCGAGCGGTCGTTCCTGCGCCAGCGCAGGAACGTCGTTCCCGCGCCAGTGGTCTGCTGGGCCAGTTCCACGGGCAGCAGATGGAAGGGATGCCCACCGGCCTGTTGCAGCACTTGTCGCTGCGCCAGGCCGATCAACTCGTCGCGCATGGCGAAGCACTGGCTGGCCCAGGCCTCCAAGTCCCCTTTACCTTTAAAAGGCTTTAAAAGGCCTTTTAGAGAGGCCGCGTGTTCCAGGCGCATGAAGGCTCCCTGTTGCAGGCCCCGGAAGTAGCGGGTCGGCTGGTTCAGATCGCTCATGCGGATTCGTCCTCGCCGGCAGTGGCTGCGCCTTCGGACGGGTCGGCAGCAGCGGCCGCATCACCATCGACGCTGGTAGCGGCTGCGGCAGGATTCTCACCGCGCTGTTGCAGACCACGGCGCACCATGGGTGGCGCAAACGTCGAGCGGCGCGTGCCTTCGAGGACGTCCTGCGGCAACTCGCCGAACTTCTCCAGCGCGACCCGCGCTGCGGCATTCTTCGCCGCGAAATCGTCGCGGGTGCAGCCCGAGTAGCGGTACTGCTGGGCCAGCGAGAACAGGCTGCGCAGCGCGTGCGCGCCCTCGTTGAGCCAGCGCTCCAAAGTGCTGCGGTCGATCAGCGCGGTGTGGTGGGCGAGGATCAGCTTGCGCGCGATGTCGTCGTAGTCGGCCAGGAGATAGACGGCGGCAAAGCCCAACTGCGCATTGACGAACAGCGGCAGCTTGACGGGCTGCACGTTGAGGTTCTCGCCCAGGCTCAATGCCGCAGGCACGCCCGCCAGTGCCTGGTCCACTTGTTTGCGCAAGGTCTGCAGCGTGGTCCTGGTCTGGTCGAGCTTGTCCTCGATGCGCAGCATCCACCAGTCGCTGTAGGGGTCGTCCTGCTCCGAGCCGCGCTTCATCTTATTCATCACCGCGATGTAGCCGTTCAGGCCGACGATGCCGGGTCGCCCTTCGGCGGCGGCGCGGCCGTGCCAGATGCGGGAAGCGTGATGCGTGTGCAGCGTCAGCGACATCGCGCTGCGCAGGGAGCCGAGGTTGAGTTGCAATGGTTCGTTGCTGGTTGCCATGGTGAGCGCTCGCAGTTGGACAGGGAGCCGCCAGCATCCGCATGCAGCGGAAGGCAGTCAGTCAACAAACCGAAATGAGCCGGCCCCCGGTTCTATGCGCGCTGGCGGCGCAGCGCGCAACGGTCCCTTGGAGGCCGGAGCATTCACGTTGGCGCTCCGTGCCTCGGTCGTTGACGGTATGCGTACTGCACCGCACGTCGCGCTGCCGTTCGACACGATCCTTCGCCGCGCAGCCGTCCCCAGGGGACCGTTCCGTTGAGCGCCATGGAGGTCTGCTTCATGGTCTTGCAGGCGCTCTACTCAGGTTTTGCGCAGCATGTCGCGCCGTCGTCCGGCGTTTCACCACACAGCCGTCCCCTGGGGACCGTTTCTGCCGACCGCCAAGGAGGTCTGCTTCATGGCCTTGCCAGGCCCTGCGCTCAGGATTTGCGCAGCAGATCGCGCAGGCGCTCGATGTGCTGCCGGGCCACCGCGGGCGGCACGACGTTGCGCGGCGGCTCGGGCGGTGGCGCTCGCGCCGCCGATGGTGTTGGCGCTGCCGGGCTGGTCTGCTTGGCCCACGCATTGAACTCGCCGCGCATGGCGCGCTGGATGATGCCGAACAGGTACCCGGCGGGGTTGCGGATGCCATGCTTGCCGCACCGTGCGGCCCACTCGTCCAGCACAGCCTGCCGCAGGGCAGCGTCCACTTGCTGCAACGCCATCCTGGCGCCGGCTTGCTGTTCCGCCTTCAGTTCCGCGAAACGCTTGGGCCATTGCAGGTCGCCCAGCGCGCGCGCCTGCGCGGTAGTACGTACTTCATCAATACGACTACTACGTACTGTACGGTCCTGCTTCGGATTCCGAAGAGCGCCGTCTGGCGCGGGTTTCGGCCCTGCTTCGGATTCCGAAGAAGGGCGTTCGCCATTCCGAAGAAGGCTGGCGGGCCCTTCTTCGGAATCGTGGATCGCATCCTCCTGTGGATAACTTGCGGTGGCGGTGATGCCCTGGTCGGCCAGGCGCTCGGCGAGCACTTGCAGCCGCGACGGCAAGGTGCGTCCGGACAACATCGGGTCGTCCGCGATCTCCTGGAGGGTGTTGAGTCCCACCACCTGGACGGCCTTGGCGGAATGCCCCAGCGACTGGCTGACCAGGGCCAGGTAGTCGGCGTCGAGCTGCATGGCCTCGAACAGTGTCAGGGGTTCGTCGTGCAGGACGTAGAGGTTTCCGAGGATGCGGCCGGTCTTGGGGTCGCGCCGTCGTCGCACGAGGCTCAGCCAGCGCGTCAGGCGCAGCAGCGTCAGCGCCCGCGCGACGGTCTCGTGGGAGGCTTGTCCCGCGCAGGGCATGGACGCCAGCCATGGGCGCAACTGCTCATAGGTCGGGAACGTCGTGACGCCGTCGTCGTTGAGCATCAGCCGGAACACCTGCCAGGCGTTGCGCTCCAGCGGTGTCAGGCGGCGGTCGACGAACAGCCGCCGCGGCACGCTCTCGTGCCGATTGCCACTGAATAGGAAGGCGTCGCCGGACGCCGCAGGCGTGGGCACTGCCATGGGCGCTGGCGCGCGGGGATTTGGATTGGGCGTGAGGTCCTTCAGCGCAGCGTCGAACAGGTCGGCGAGTGCGATGGGGCCTTGACGCGGGGCTCGTGGGGCGGTGTCGTCCACGGCCATGGCCTAGTCCAATCCCTGATCGACCCAGTTCCTGATCGCGGCCCAGACCACCGAGAGCGGCAGTGACATGCCCTCGGCCAGGTCCATGGCCGCATCGAGAATCGAGGTCTCATCCTCCAGATCGACGTTCCTGCTGCTGGTCACGGCTTTCCATTGCCGCCAAAGTTCGGTGTCCTGGGTCTCGTCCAGGACGGGGTGGCGCCCCTTGCGCTTGGGCAGGCCGAGGATCTCCCGCCGCAGGGCGACTTCCTGATGGGTCAGGCCATAGAAGCGGCTGACCATCTCCGTGCTGGCCCCCAGCCGCAGCATGCGATCGACCGTGGCGATTTCCTTCTCCACGTCCTGTGCCTGGTTGAGCAGGCGCTGCAGCACTTCGCGGTTGACCGTGACCGAGCACCACGAGACGCTGGCGTTGGCCAGCACGCTGATCAGCGCGGGGTGCTTGAGCGCATCCAGCTCGGCCTCGCCGAAGCCCATGGCCTTGCAGCGGCGCAGTTGGCCGTTGCGAAGGTCATACAGCGCCTGGGCAATCACGGCCTGGTTGAGCGGATGCGATGTGGACATGCGGCCTCCCTCGCTCACGTCCCGGGCGCCGTGGTGCCGGCTTCCAGGTCCAGCAGACGCCGGGCCAGGCGGAGCAGCCGAAATAGCTTGACCAACGCCGTGTCGCTCAAGCGCCTTGTGCAGTCGCCGTGGTGTTGACCCTGGCCGTGCAGCAGTGCTGGCAAGTCGGCGGCGAGCTGCGCGCCATCCACGCCCGCTTCAGCAGTGGGCTGACCCGTCAGAGTGATGAGCAGCGCCAGCACCGCCCGGCCGAGCGGCGATGGTGCATGGGCGGGCGCGCAGCAAACGAAGCCGATGCCATCGGAGCGATCCTCGATGCACTCGTCCAGGGCTGCCTCCCCGGCGATCTCGCGCGCGAACTGCGCGATGTGGATGCGCAGCCGATCGGGCGTGTCCAGGCCGGCGTCGATGTACCAGACGTCGGAGATCGGATAGAGCCCGCCGGCTTGCACCGGGATGGACTGCAGCACGCTCGCCGAGAAGTCGGGCGGCAGCGCATCGCCCAACTGGTCGGCAACCATGCGCTGGATCGACTGCAGCCGTTCGGTCGTCGGTGCCGGCGAGACGATGTGCTCGAGAAGCAGATCGCCTGGTGCGGCCGTGGGGCTTTCCGTTGTCGTCTCTCGGGCCGTATCCTCGCGCAAGGTGGGCTCGGACGCCGGAGGGCTGGCGGGTGGAGGACTGGCCGCCGCTGCAGGCTTGGCGATGGACGATGCTACGCCCGGGGGAGGCGGCGTGCCGGCGGTGGGCGAAGGCAACGCCGGCGGCGCCGCAGGTGGCGTCGGGTCACTGACCAGCGCCCGGTGGCGGCTTTCCGATTCGGTCAGGTCCAGCGCCAACACGTCGTAGCCGATGCCCAGCAGCTCGGACATCTGGCCGATCAGCTCGTCCTGCACGCGCTGCGGCGCGAACTCGTCGCCCTGCGTGTCGAACTGCGCCAGCACCTCCTGAAAGAAGCTGTCGAAGTCCAGCGGCAGCGTGCGGTCCTTGGCATAGTGCTCCCAGGTGCGCTTGCAGGCCGTCCGCATGACCGACAGCCGCTCGACCTGGTGGCGCCCCAGGCCGCCATAGAGCACAGTGGGAATGGCGGGCAGCAGGTAGCGCACCGCGTCGGCCATGCGGGTGATGTGCGACCGCTGGACGGGGAACCCATCGGCCGCCAGGCGGCGGGCCAGTTCCGACTGGCTCAGGGCGGCGCTACTCTCCTGCTCGTAGAACTCGCGTGCTTTCTCGACGCCGAGCGCGCGCTCGATGAACGTGAGGCCACCGCGCAGTTCGTTCTCGGCAAGATGCCCGGTCAGCGCGACGATTTCACCGCGCTCCGGCCATGGCCGAAACAGGCACGATATGCGGAAGAAGCGTTCGTCCTTGGTCTCCGACCAGAGTTCGCGCAGGATCGCCAGCCGCGTGTTGCCGCCGTTGCGGATGATGTAGTGGTCCTCGCCGGGCCGGCGGGTGATGGCTGGCGCCGCGTCCAGGCCGCGCTCGCGGATGGACGCCTTGATTTCCTCGTAGGCGGGGTTGCGCTTCATGCGCGGGTCATGGTCGTAGGGCCGCAGCTGGTCCAGCGTCACGACCATGGGCGTGTCCGCGATCGGGTCGCTCAAGGCCGTAGCCGCTGGGCCGCTGCGCTCGAAGCCGGCCGCGAGCAGCTTGCCGGCCATGTCCTGCGAGGTCATGTCAGCCATGGCCGCACCCCTCGCAGTCCCCACGACCGCCGGCCGGCGCCATGCGGGCCTCTCGCTCGGCGCGGCGGATCTGCGCACGGGCGTTCAATTCGGCCCGGTGGTCGCTCGCGGTCGAACTGGTGTAGATCGCCGCGCAGCCGGCCTTGGTGAACTTGAGGTGCCCGCCCGGCGTGCGCTTGACGTGCCAGCCTTCACCGACCGCGAACTCGATCAGCGCGCGCAGCCGCTTGTGGCCGCGGGCCAGTTCATGTGCGTTCGCCATGGGACCTCCCGGCATCAAGAGGACGTGGCGGGCGACCGGACATTGCGGCAAATCTGTCCTGCCATTGCGGGAACAGCTCGCTTGCGAGCGCGCGCATCGTGTCGAGCGAGGCCGGCGCGACCCTGCCGGGCGGCTGGCGGTGCTCGACCCGATGCACCGGCAGGCCGCGCGTCGCGGCGCGCGGATAGGCTTCGATGGCTGGCACGTCGGTGGCGAGCACGCGGATGCCGGCATGGTCTTGGAACAGGTCGCGCAGGGCCTGCTGGATCAGTCGGGCGTTCGCCGACACCGGGTGGACGCGGTTGATGAGCAGGTGCAGCGGCGGCGGTTCGATGCCCAGGTGCCGGTACGGCGCGATGTCTTCGAGCAACTGCATGGTGCCGCGTCGAAGCTCCCGGGCCGCGAGGATTTCCGGCGTGACGGGCGACAGCGCAAGGTCGGAGGCGAGCACCGCCATCTCCAGCAGCACGGAACGCGCGCCCTGGGTGTCGATCAGCACCAGGTCGTAGAGGGGAGCAAGTGCTGGCAGCAGATGCCGCAGCCGCAGGCGGCCATCCGGCGCATGCAGCAATAAGGTGTTCAGCTCGCCCCGGTGGTCGTTGGACAGCACCAGGTCCAGGCCCGCGATGATCGTGCGGGACACGAGCTGGCCAAGGTCGCGCTCGTTGAAGGCCAACAGCTCATAGATGCCGCCCGGCGCGCGCTGGGTCAGTTCGTAGTAGGAGGACAAGGTGGGCTGCACGTCGAGATCGAGCAGCAGCACGCGCAGGCCCGCGTCCGCGGCGAGCCCGCCCAGGTTGGCGGCCGTCGTGGTCTTGCCGACGCCGCCCTTCGTTGAAATGATGGATACGACCTGCATGGCGCTCTCCGGCTGGGAATGGGAAGTCCGCGGGAGAACGGGTCAGGTCCGGTGGTTGAGGCGCTCGGCGATCCACTGGTCGATTTCGATCGAATCCCAGCCGACGGCGCGCACGCCCAGGCGCAGCGCCTGGGGAAACTGGCGCTTCTTCATCAGGTTGTAAATGTGGGCGCGTTTGAAGCCGGACTTGGCTTCGACTTCATCGAGCCGCAGGATGCGGCGCTCGTTCGGCGGGAGTACAGGGGGCTGCGACATGGCGGTCACTCCTGAACGCTCGGTGGCGTTTGTTGGCGTGACCTCTATTCAATAGACCTGGCTGCGGAAAGACATTGCAAATGCAATCTCCGCGGTTGCACATACAAGCTGGAAAAACCTCATGCGCTTGCGCTACGGACGTACTTCCTGGCGTTGGCGAACTTGCCGTTCAAGGTTCGCTCCGTGATGCCCATGGTGCCGCCGAAGTGGGCGACCAATGCCGAGACGAGTGCCTCCTGTGTTTTGAAGCTGGAATAGGGCACACCCGAAGGGGACTGGCCCAGCATCAGCGTCAGCATCCCGCCGATGATGTTGAGATACGTCGTCTCCGCTCGCTCGCTGATCTCGCATTGCTTGGAAGCCAGCAGCGCGGTGGACTGCTTGAGCAAGGTGTCGCGCTGCTCCTGCAATTCCTGCATCTGGCGACGCGCATGCTCCAGGGCCGCCTGAAGGGCCAGTCGCTCGATCAGGATCGCCTGTCCTGTTTCCAAGGTGATAAAAGGATGCGCCATGCGTTCGCCACGGCTGAACAGGAATCCTGGCCGGTGCTCGGGATAGTGGTTGCGCATCCAGCGCTTCAGATCGACATGGCGAACGGTCAGATCCGGCGACTGCAGCAGCTTCGGATCATTGAGCGTGATGCCGTTCTGGCCGTAGGGCAGCTCCCCGTTGAGGATGCCGTCATAGATACGCTCCGAGTACAGCCGGCACTCATTCCATCGCGGGCAATTCAACGATGGAGGCAGGAAGCGCGGTGACGCGATCGCAGCCAGGATCATCGGCAGGTACCGCAGCAACCCGGCCCACCGTATGGCAGCCTCGATGGGACGATAGAACACCTTCGATGTTGGAATGTCCTTGTGCATGTCTTCGTCTCCTTTCGGAAGCGCTACATCACCGGCTCCTTTCTTGCCCTGCCAAGGGCTGCTGTGTCGTTATGACCTTCCGCGGGTGCCTGGGAAGATGCCCTGAACGTAGACGGGCGAGGTGATTGGTTTGGCGTCCGCTGTAGGTGGCCTCGTCTTGCTCGTTGTGCAAGAATCGATCGGTTGCCGGCCCATCGAGCGATGAGGACGAAAGCTCGATATTGGCGCTCACGGTACCAGCGTCATGCGCTGCGCTGTTCCCCGCAAAACCGATTTGGTATGGTCTGATACGGCGATGGTTTCAGAAGCTGCGATCAACGGCTTCTGTTCTCCGGGACCTAGGGTCGGCAGAGAAAATCCGGCGGTGTCATATCTGCCCCGGATGCTGATATAGCGATATAGCATCACCCGCGCAGGTCCAGATGACTGCCAACCTGAGATTCGATGCTCACAAGTCCGTAGCAGTTGGTCTACTTGCTCTCTGGTTTCGAGACTGGAAGTGTTGTCGTCCGGTCCGAGGTAGATGGGCGGGGTGATGAATGCCCTGGCATTCCAGGAAGTGGCTTTGCCTAACATGCTCATGGTAAAATTCCCCAGGCTTACTTTGGAATTCCGTTCGGGTGTACTCGGGCCGAGTTCTGGCTTTTAAATTCAACACTTTGGTCTGTCCATGACCCGTACCGCTTCGACCAACATCGCTCTGTGGTGGCGCTTCCAATAGGAAGCGGCATGTCGTTGCGGTCTTGACCGCACCTTGCCGCCGTACCGGCAGGCAAGGTTTCAAGAAGGCTCCCCGGCACGGCGGCTCCAAGATTTGAGGAGATTGCCCGATGCCCTTGGCACCCCAGCCCCGTCGTAGAACTGATGCCCCGCGCGCTGTGTCGCCGCGAGGGGTAGGTCTGTCCGCCCAGTCTCAGCACTTGGCCCTGGCATGCGGGCGCCGTCGCTGCGTCAGTACACCGCACTGGCGCACGCCAAGACATCTCTCAGGAGCCCTTGCTACCTTGAGCCAGCACATGCTCGCGCTTCGTCCATCGCAATCAACTGTCGATGTGTGTAATAAAGTGGGTAATGGAGGTTGTGTGTAATGGAAAACATTAATGAAATCAAGGACTTAGAATCATGAGACTCCTGATGGTCGATAACTACGACAGCTTCACCTACAACATTGTCCAGTACTTTGGTGAACTGGGTGCCGAGGTGGAGGTGTTCCGCAACGACGAGATCACCGTGGCTGAGATCGAAGCACGCCTGAACGCAGGCCAGCTCGATCGCCTAGTGATTTCGCCCGGTCCCTGTTCCCCCGCCGAGGCAGGCATCTCGGTCGCTGCAATCCAGCACTTTGCTGGCAAGCTGCCCATCCTGGGCGTGTGCCTGGGCCACCAGAGCATCGGCGCAGCGTTTGGCGGCACCATCATCCGCGCGCAGGAACTGATGCACGGCAAGACAAGCGTCATCACCACCACGCAAAAGGGCGTGTTTGCCGGGCTACCCGAGCAGTTCACCGTCAACCGCTACCACTCGCTGGCCATTGACCGCGCCACCTGCCCCGATGTTCTGGAGGTGACGGCGTGGACAGAGGACGGCGAGATCATGGGCGTGCGCCACAAGACGCTGCCCATCGAAGGCGTGCAGTTTCACCCCGAAAGCATCCTCACCGAACACGGCCACGCCATGCTGAAGAACTTTTTGGAGCAGCGCGTTGCCTGAATACAGCCTGCCTCAGGCTAGCGATCTTGCACAGCTGGCGATTGATGGGCTTGAAAAGCAGCCGAATGACGGCGGAGTAAGAGCCAGAAATTGTTTGTATCTTGCCCACTTGTCAGTTGAGTTGGCATTGAAAGCGGTGTTGGAGCAGGCGGGCATGCCAGTCAATGACATACGCCGGATGAGCCACAACTTGCTCGCGCTTTCGAAGGCGGTCGGTAGTTGTTCATTCACGCATGCGCTGGGGCGGGGGAGTGGCGTTGTGATACGGGACTTGAAGGTGACCAAGGGAAGTGGGTATTTGGGCTTTGGGCACTTTGTGGAAGCTACTCAATGTGAGTCGTTTTCGAGTTATCCGGGTGAACTGCGCTATGGACTAGATGTGACCCACTTCGATCCAGAAATGGTTGCTCAACTTGCGAGAGAGCTGTGCAATTGGCTCGGAGCGCGGGTTCACACGTTTTGCCAGGGCGAGTAACTTTGCTTCAATGCCTATCTGATAAACATCACCATGCCCGAACTTCATCAACTGCTCATGTTCATCGCCGCAGGCTGGCTGCTGAACCTGACCCCTGGCCCCGATGTGCTCTACATAGTGACCAACGCACTGCGTTCCGGCACACGCGCAGGCATCGTGGCGGGGCTGGGCATCACGGCCGGGTGCTTTGTGCACATCTTTGCGGCTGCCGTGGGCGTGGGCGCACTGCTGGCCGCATCGACCACCGCATTTACCGCGCTCAAGTGGATCGGCGCGGCCTATCTGATGTGGATGGGCGTGCGCATGCTGCTGTCCAAGCCCGCAGCCGATGGTGGCAACAGTGCAGCGCTCGTGGCTGCGCAGGCCGCCCCTGTGCATCACACGCCACTTCGCAAGGTGTTCCTCGGCGGCTTCTGGACCAATGTGCTCAACCCCAAGGTGGCCATCTTCTTCCTGGCCTTCGTGCCGCAGTTCATCGCACCGGGCGCGGACAACAAGGCACTGGCCTTTGTGTTGCTGGGCGTGCTGTTCAACATCAACGCCATCCCCGTCAACGTGGGCTGGGCGCTGGCCGCGTCGTGGATGGCGCGCCGCGCCGGGGTGATCCAGCGCGGCATGCACTGGCTGGACCGCGTGGCGGGTGCCATGTTCATCGGCTTCGGGCTCAAGCTGGCCTTCACAGACCAGCCCTCTGCATAAACACCAGGAGACATTCCATGCCCATTACCCCCCAGGAAGCGCTGCAGCGCACCATCGAGCACCGCGAAATCTTTCACGACGAGATGTTGCACCTGATGCGGCTCATCATGAATGGCGAACTCTCGCCGGTCATGACGGCGTCCATCATCACCGGCCTGCGTGTGAAGAAGGAGACCATCGGCGAGATCACCGCCGCCGCGCAGGTGATGCGCGAGTTCAGCACCAAGGTGCACGTCAAGGACGCGACCCACATGGTGGACATCGTGGGAACGGGCGGCGACGGTGCCAACACTTTCAACATCTCCACCTGCTCCATGTTCGTGGCAGCAGCAGCAGGGGCCAAGGTCAGCAAACACGGCGGCCGCAGTGTCTCCAGCAAAAGCGGCAGTGCCGATGTGATGGAGGCGCTGGGCATCCACATCAATCTGAAGCCCGAACAGATTGCCCAGTGCATTGCCGAGGTGGGCATCGGCTTCATGTTTGCACCCAACCACCATCCGGCCATGAAGAACGTGGCCCCGGTGCGCAAGGAGCTGGGCGTACGCACCCTCTTCAACATCCTGGGCCCGCTCACCAACCCGGCAGGGGCTCCGAACATCCTCATGGGGGTGTTCCACCCGGATCTGGTCGGTATCCAGGTGCGTGCCCTGCAGCGCCTGGGGGCCGAACATGCCGTGGTGGTCTATGGCCGCGATGGCATGGACGAGGTGAGCCTGGGTGCATCCACCTTGGTGGGGGAGCTGAAAAACGGCCAGATCACCGAATACGAAATCCACCCCGAAGACTTTGGCTTGCCCATGGTGAGCAACCGCGCGCTCAAGGTGGAGACCCCGGAACAGTCACGTCAGATGCTGCTGGACGTGCTGGCAGGCACCCCAGGGCCTGCGCACGACATCGTGTGCCTGAACGCGGGCGCGGCCCTGTACGCAGGCAATGTGGTCGCCTCCATCCAGGAGGGGATCGCCCAAGCCCGTGCAGCCATTGCCAGTGGCGCTGCCAAGGCCAAGCTCGACCAACTGGTCGCACGCACCCAGGACCTGGCGGTGCCCGCGTGACCGAGGCCGTGCACATGACATGCCAAGACCCGGAGCCCTCGCCATGCTGTGTGGGCGGCAAACCGGCGCGCAATGCGATTGTGTGGACGGGACGGCGTAGGGCCGTCGAAGGCCCTGCATGGCGCTGAATGCCAAGCCACTGCCTCGTCAGCGTACCTTGCTGGGGCTGCTGGCCGCTGTGGAGCAGCAGCCTCGGTTGTGGTTGCCGCTGCAGCTACAGGCGGACCAGTTCTGGGTGTCGTCCGTGCCGTTCGTGGCGGTCATGCTGGTGGCCTCACTCTGGAGCCTGTTGGCCGACCTCTTGGGCGCCGGCCCGGTAGGTTCCGTGGTTGCGCTGGTGTTGATGGCCATCGGTGCAGCGGGCGCCACCTGGGGCGCCATGCGCACGCAGCGGCGCCGCCAGCGCGCTGGCTGGGAGGTGAGCTTCGAGCACCGCACCTTGACCCCCGTGGGGTTGCCAGGTCGTGACACCATCACGCTGGGGCCGGAGTTCAGCTTGGGCTGCTGCCCTGCCGCAGACGGTCGTGACGATCGTGCATGGCAGCTGGAGCTACGCCATATTCGCAAAGGCCCCGTGGCGGAGTTGACCTTCATCCACGTGGGTGCAGGAAGCCCAGAGGACCTGGAGCTGCTGGATCGTTTCATGAACCGGCTGGCCGAGCGATTGCAGGTTCGTCGCTCGGGTGCCCCTTTGCCCGGAGTGTCCAGGCCCGCCACTCCACGGGGCGGTGCATGATGGCACGCGCCCATCGAACACGGCTTTTGCTGCACAGCCCATATCGCAGCCCTGCCTTTGTTTTTGAAAGTTGAACCTATGTCCGACATCCTCAACAAAATCGTCGCCGTCAAACACGAAGAAGTGGCCGCCGCCAAAAAGCGCCTGCCTTTTGACGCCATGCGCGCCGACGCCGAGAGCCGTGTGCTCACGCGCGACTTTGAAGGCGCGCTGCGCGCCAAGATCGCCAAGGGCCAGGCGGCGGTGATTGCCGAGGTCAAGAAGGCAAGCCCCAGCAAGGGCGTGCTGCGCGCTGACTTCGAGCCCGCTGACATTGCGCAAAGCTATATGGAAGGCGATGGCAAGGTCAGCGCGGCCTGCCTGTCGGTGCTGACCGACCGCCAGTTCTTCCAGGGCCAGCCCGACTACCTGAAGCAGGCCCGTGCCAGCACCTTGCTGCCCGTGCTGCGCAAGGACTTCATGGTGGATGCGTACCAGATCTACGAATCGCGCGCGATGGGCGCCGATGCCATCCTGCTGATCGCTGCCTGCCTGGATGACGCGCAGATGGCTGACTTCGAGGCCATTGCCCGCAGCCTGGACATGGCGGTGCTGGTGGAGGTGCACGACCGCGCCGAGCTGGAGCGCGCGCTGAAGCTCAAGACCCCGCTGGTCGGAATCAACAACCGCAACCTGCGCACGTTCGAGGTCACGCTGGACACGACTCTGGGCATGCTCAAGGACGTACCTGCAGACCGGCTTCTGGTCACCGAGTCGGGCATCCTGACGCCTGCCGACGTGAAGACCATGCGCGACGCGGGCGTGCATGCCTTCCTGGTGGGCGAGGCCTTCATGCGCGCCGACGACCCCGGCCTGGCGCTGGCCAAGCTGTTTGCTTGACAGTGAATAGTTACTATCGTTTTGATAGCTGGTGGCGCATATTTCACCTGCGCTATCGGCCTATTTCGCCATGAATCCCTCTGAAATGTCCGCCACGCAACTCCAGACAGCCCAGCCCGCCGACTGGCCGGTGGCCCCGGGCTGGCAGCCCTTGGTGGACGCGTTTTTTGCCGGCGCGCGTGGGCAGGCACTGCTCGCGTTTTTGCAGGCGCGGTTGCAGGCGGGGGCGGCGATCTTTCCGCCCCAGCCGCTGCGCGCGCTGGAGCTGACGCCGCCCGATGAGGTGCGTGTGGTCATCCTCGGGCAGGACCCGTACCACGGCCGGGGCCAGGCCGAGGGGCTGGCGTTTTCCGTCGCGCCGGGCGTGCGCCTGCCGCCCTCGCTGCAGAACATCTTCAAGGAGATGCAGCGCGACCTGGGGGTGGCCTTCCCCCCGTTCCCCAACCCGGGCGGCAGCCTGGTCAAGTGGGCCAAAAACGGCGTGCTGCTGCTCAACACCTGCCTCACGGTCGAAGAGGGCCAGGCCGCCAGCCATGCAGGCAAGGGCTGGGAGGAGCTGACAGACACCGTCATCCGCCACGTGGCCGAGGGCCCGCGCCCGGTGGTGTTCATGCTCTGGGGCTCGCACGCCCAGTCCAAGCGCGCGTGGATTCCCGCCGACCGGGGGCACCTGGTGCTCACGTCCAACCACCCCTCGCCGCTGTCGGCACTGCGCCCGCCGGTGCCCTTCATTGGCAACGGGCACTTTGGCAAGGCGCGGGATTTTCGCGCGCAGCACGGGTACTGAGCAGGGGTTGCAACACGGCGAGCGTGCCATGACCGACGCAGACGTGGAAGCGCAGATCTTCGCCTTGCTCGCACAGCGCAAGCCGCACACGACGATCTGCCCGTCAGAGGTCGCCCGAGCTTTAGCTTCCGAGGGTGGCGCCTGGCGTCAGCACATGCCCCACGTCAGGCAGGTGGCGCAGGCTTTGGCCCAGCAGCACCGCCTGCGCGTCACGCGCGGCGGGGTGCCGGTGGATGCCATAGTGCCCGGCGGCCCGATTCGCCTGGGCTTGCCGGTTGATGACCAGCGCAGTCAATAACCGGAGCCAAAGGCTACCACGGCTGCGGTAGCCGCTCCTTGAGCAGTTCCAGGAACGCCTGCGCCGCCACCGGCAGGCTGCACCCGGCCAGGGTCTGGATCTCGATGTCGCGCAGGTCCATGCCGGGGTCGCTGATGGGCAGGGCCACGATGGCGCCTTCGGCCACCAGGTGCCGCACGGCGATCCCGCTGGCCACGCACAGGCCGCCGCCCAGCTGTACAGAGTGGACCACCGTCTTGGCGTGGTTGCTGATGAGCACGGCTTCGAGCTGCAGGCCCTGGCGGCTGCAGACGATGTCGTTCATCTGGCGCACCGTGGTTTCGGCCAGGGTCACGCTGCCTGCGCTGGTCAGTGGGTGGCCGGGCGGCAGCAGGGCCAGCACGGGGGCGCTCTGGCGGTAGGCCACGTCAATGTCCTTGTGCGGCGCGCGGCTGAAGCACAGGCCGATGTCGGCCGCGCCGCTGCGCACGGCGTCGGGCACCTGGGCCGTGGGCAGGGCGATCACGCTGAACTGTACCCCTGCGTACGTGCGCTGGAACTCCACGCAAAGGCGCGGCACCAGCTCGTTCGCAAACGCATCGGAGGTGGCCAGACGCACCTGCCCGGCCCGCAGGCCCTGCAGCGCGCCAATATGCCCCAGGCCAATGCCGGCCGCCTGAGCGCCATCGCGGTGACCAGCGAAAAGCGCAGCACCCTGGCGCCCGAGCTGCCCACGCTGGCGGAGTCCGGCCTCCCCGGCTACTCTTCGGTGACATGGTTTGGTGTGTACCTGCCTGCCGGGGCATCCCCCGCGCTGGTCGAGAAGGTGCACAAGGCCTTCGCCAAAGCCGTGCAGGCGCCCGAAGTGGCCGAGAGCCTGGCCAAGCTGGGCGTGTAGCCCGCCGCACCGCGCACGCCCGCGCAGTTTGGTGCCATGGTGCAGGCGGACAGCAATTGCTGGGCCACGGTGATCCGGCAGCACAAGATAACCTTGGAGTGACATCCCTGGCACCTGATGGCTTTCAAACAACTCCAGCGCCGTTCACGCTGAGCTTGTCGAAGCGCCGCGCAAGGCTTCGACAGGCTCAGCCCGAACGGTTTGGGGATGGAATGATGGAACGCGAACCCGCAGGAGCCGACTTCGGCCGCTTCTCCGGGAGAGCGAAACCCGCGGTGCGGGGCGGCCCTTCCTCGGCGTACCTCGCCTGCGCCATGTCTGTTTTACCCCTGTCTGGCGCACCGGACATGGGCCCTGGAGACACACGCTTTATGAATTCCATTTCTCTCGACTGGTCCCTTCCCTACGCCTCCAACCGCAGCGCGGTCATGGGCCGCAACGTGGTTTCCACCTCGCAGCCGCTGGCCGCGCAGGCGGGCCTGCGCATGCTGCTGGCGGGTGGCAACGCGGTGGACGCCGCCATTGCCGCTGCCATGGCGCTCACGGTGGTGGAGCCCACGGGCTGCGGCCTGGGCAGCGACGGGTTTGCCATCGTGTGGGATGGCAAGGCGCTGCACGGTTTGAATGCCTCGGGCCGCTCGCCTGCGGCGTGGACGCCTGAATACTTCGAAAAGCTGGGCGGCATTCCTGAAACCGGCTGGAACGCCGTTACCGTGCCCGGCGCCGTGTCGGCATGGGTGGCGCTGTCCAAGCGCCTGGGCAAGCTGCCGTTTGCACAGCTGGCCCAGCCCGCCATCGACTACGCGCGCAATGGCTTTCCGGTGTCGCCTACCATCGCCCGCCTTTGGGCGCTGGGCGCGGCCAAGCTGGGCACGCAGCCCGGGTTTGCCGAGTGCTTCATGCCTGACTACCTGGGTGGCCGCGTGCCCCAGGCGGGCGAAATCTTTCGCAGCGAAGCCCATGCGCGCACGCTGGAGCTGATTGCCGAAACCGAGGGCGAGGCCTTCTACCGCGGCGGGATCGCCGAGCGCATCGCCGCCCATGCGCAAGCCAACGGCGGCGCCATGACCATGGCCGACCTGGCCGCGCACCAGGCCGACTGGGTGGGCACCATCCAGCAGCGGTTTGGCGATTCGGTGGTCCATGAGATTCCGCCCAACGGCCAAGGCATTGCCGCACTGATGGCGCTGGGCATGCTTGACGCGCACGGCATAGGCGCGCACCCGGTGGACGATGTGGAGACCGTGCACGCCAGCATCGAGGCCATGAAACTCGCGTTTGCCGACCTGCACCAGTACAACGCCGACATCGACGCGATGCCGGTGAAGCCGGATGCGCTGCTGCACCCCGACTACCTGCGCAGCCGCGCTGCCCTGATCGACACCACGCGCGCTGGCGACCCTGGCTACGGCGCGCCACGCCCCGGCGGCACGGTGTACCTGGCGGCAGCCGATGCATCCGGCATGATGGTCTCGTTCATCCAGTCCAACTACATGGGCTTTGGCTCGGGCGTGGTGGTGCCCGGTACGGGCATCAGCCTGCAGAACCGGGGCCACGGCTTCAACCTGACTCCGGGCCATGCCAACCAGGTGGCGCCGCGCAAGCGCCCCTCGCACACCATCATCCCGGCCTTTGCCATGCATGCCGACGGCACGCCGCAGATGGCCTTTGGCGTGATGGGTGGCCCCATGCAAAGCCAGGGCCACACCCAGATGGCGTTGCGCGTGCTGCGCTACGGCCAGAACCCGCAGGCGGCGGCCGATGCGCCCCGCTGGCGCGTGACGGGTGGCAAGGGCGTGGCCGTGGAGCCAGGCTTTGACCCCGCCGTGGTCGCCGCGCTGCGCGCGCGCGGGCACGAGGTGACGGTGGAAGAGGGCAACGGCGTGTTCGCCTTTGGCGGCGCCCAGTTGGTGCTCAAGAACGGCAACAGCTACATCGCAGGCTCCGACCCGCGCAAGGACGGGCACGCGGTAGCGTACTGAACGGATTTTTTTGGTATCAAAAAGATAGCTGTTGACGCTTATCCAGTAAGCGCCAGAGCCTGATTTGACTCATTTTTTCCGGCGGCAGGCACAGGCGGCGCACGCTCCAGCAGCATCGCGTCGCCATAGCTGAAGAAGCGGTACTGCTGCGCAATCGCGTGCCGGTACAGGCCCATGATGTGGGCGTAGCCCGCAAACGCGCTCACCAGCATCATCAGCGTGCTCTTGGGCAGGTGGAAGTTGGTGATCAGCACATCCACCACCTGGAATGCAAAGCCCGGTGTGATGAAGATGTTGGTGTCGCCAGAGGCCTGGCCGGTCTTTGCCCACGACTCCAGCGTGCGCACGGTGGTGGTGCCCACGGCCACCACGCGGCCGCCGCGCTGGCGGCAGCGCTCCAGCGCCGCCAGCGTGGCCAACGGAATCTCGTACCACTCGCTGTGCATCTGGTGTTCGGCCAGGTTCTCGGTCTTGCAGGGCTGGAAGGTGCCTGCGCCCACATGCAGCGTGACGCTGGCACGCTCGATGCCGCGCGCGGCCAGGTCGGCCAACACGCCTTCGTCAAAATGCAGCGCGGCCGTGGGCGCGGCTACGGCGCCGGGGTTGCGGGCAAACACGGTCTGGTAGCGCTGGCTGTCTTCGGCCCTGTCCTTGGCGCTCTGGGGGTCGTGGTCGCTGTTTTGCTGGCGCTCGATGTAGGGCGGCAGCGGCAGGTGGCCGTGGCGGTCCATCAGTTCCCAGGGCGACTCGCCTGCGGGGCCGTGCAGCGCAAAGCGGAACAGCGGGCCGTCCTCGGTGGGCCAGCGGCCCAGCAACTGCGCGTCAAAGCCGCCCGCCTTGCGGCCACCGGCCATGTGCACCACGCTGCCGGGCAGGGGCTTCTTGCTGACCTTCATGTGGGCCACGACTTCGTTGCCCCTACCGCCTGAGTCTCCACCGGCTTCGGCGGGCAGCACACGTTCGATCAGCAGCTCCAGCTTGCCGCCGCTGGCCTTCTCGCCAAAGATGCGTGCCTTGACCACGCGCGTGTCGTTGAAGACCAGCAAATCGCCTTCGCGCAGCAGGCCGGGCAGTTCGCGAAAGATGCGGTCCACCGGTTGTATGGCGCGGCCGTCGAGCAGGCGCGAGGCGCTGCGCTCGGGCGCGGGGTGCTGGGCAATGAGTTCTGGGGGCAGCGAGAAGTCGAAGTCGCTGAGGGTGAACACGCGGGGAGCGTGGGGCGCGCTGGCTGCGCCGGAGGAAAGATCAGTCATCGTGCTTGAGGGCCGAACGGGCCCGTGCCAAGGTAAAAATTGCGAAGGGCGCAATTGTCCCACGGGGCTGCAGCCCCTGCAGGCGGGGTGCTATGGCTGGATGTTGAATGCCACTGGTGCGGGCACGCTGCGCACCAGCCGCTGCACATCACCAGTCTGTGCCAGGGTGGTGCCCGGGTGCAGCAGCGCGGCGGCGCCTGCGGCCACGCCCCAGCGCAGCGCCTCGGCAGGCGCATCGCCCCGGTCCAGCGACCAGACCAGCGCGGCGAGAAAGCAGTCGCCCGCGCCCGTGGTGCCGGTGGTGGCGGGCACGTTGAGGGCGGGGGCTTGCCATACCCCCTCCCGCGTGGCCAGCACCGCGCCTTGTTCGCCTATTGACAGGGCCACGGTGTCGGCCGCGCCGCTGTGCACGAGCGACTGGGCAGCCGTGCACCAGTCGGCGGCGTGCTCCAGCGGCTGTTGCAGCAGGTCGCGCAGCTCACGCAGGCTGGGTTTGACCAGCGCCACCCTGGCTTGCAAGGCCGCCGCCAGCGGCGGGCCCGAGGTATCAACGGCCACCCGCACGCGCTGGCTGGATACAGCGGATACAGCGCGTACCAGCTGGGCATAGAAGTCGTCGGGCGCGCCGGGCGGCAGGCTGCCGCTGGCAATGAGCCAGCGGGGTGGTGGGGCGTGGGTTG
>JADHED010000918.1_pt1 | contig 28532 bp, 30 predicted proteins | sample 8952041 | NCBI WGS metagenome assembly JADHED01 (sample SAMN16124423, study PRJNA663239) | bioreactor sludge metagenome | isolation source: sludge (control) | place: India:Bengaluru | collected 2018-09-08
GCTTTCCTGCTTCACGTCGCCCACGCCGCCCGCACCTTCACCATCGAGACCCCTTCGGAGTTTGCCATCGACGTCCGGGTGGCCGCCCACCGGGCGGTTTTGGAACGTGCTGCCGGGCGGTGCCTGGACGAGTTCCGCTGACGCCGTCAAAAAATCGCCTTTTTTTCTTCTCCCGCTTGCCATCAAACGGGAATATTGGAAGACTGGCGTTTCATGAAACGCGTCTTTGTTTTTGCGATCCTGCTGGCTGCGGGAATTGCCGGCTACCAGTATTACACCACGGGAAAAGTGAACTTTGAAATTCCGTCCTTCTGGAAGAAAGCCGGACCGGCGCTCCCGACAAAAGACAAACAGGGCAATCCCCTTGTTCCCTGTGCGAAATGCTCCGCCACCGGACTGGTGGCATGCACTGCCCCGCGTTGCAAGTCCGGGAAAGTCCCCTGTCCGGGAAAATGTCTGAAAGAGTCGGATTTCAAAGAGCACTGGCCCGAGCCCTTGCCGGGGCATTCCCCTGATGAGTTGTGGGTCATTTTCCGTTGTTCGAAAGGACGCACGCAGGGGTTGTCGCAAGCCCATCGCGGTGAAGTGGCCGGAGTGCGCAACGGGGAATATTACAATGAGGGAGGCTGTCCGGTGTGCAATGGCACAAGCCTTGTGCCCTGCAAGATCTGCGCCGGACGTGCATCTGTTCCCTGTCCGGTTTGTCGTGGGGAGAAAGTGGTCCTCGATACCCGCAAGCCGAGTGCTGTCAGCTCCCAACAGACGGCCTCATCACACGTTCCAAAAGTTGAGCAGGCAACCCCTGCGTCCTCCCCGACAGTGGACGTCATTCGTTTGAAAAATGGAAAGACCATCCGGGGAACCGTTGTCATCCGCGACGACACCATCACCTGGATCCGGACGGAAGATGGGAAACGAATCGAGATGAAGTCCCGGGATATTCTTTCGTATTGATCCGCAGGGGCATCACCCGGAAGATCGGGCCATGATGGGCGTGGGGAGGGCTATTGCCTCCAGTCGTCTCCCGGCATGATGCGGTGCATGAACTGGTCGAACAATGGCACGGTGAAGGCTGTGTCGCCGTGGTTGGGGCTCCAGATCATGCCCTTGGCAATCAATTGGTTTCGCGTCGGCCCCAGTGCGGTCACCTCTCGTTTCAATTCTTCGGCAATGTCGCCGGAGCGATGCGGTCCTGCTCCCAGCTCGGCCATTGCGCGCAGGTATTTTTTCTCCAAGGGCGTCAGGCGGTCGAAGCGGACACGAAAAAAACTTTCGTCGAGCGCGGCAATGGCCGATGCCGAGGCGAGTTCCACATCTTGGAACGTGATGGGAGACTGTGAAGCCGCATCCCAGGCATGCTTTCCCCATTCCTGAAGGAAGTAGGGATAGCCATGTGCCCTTTGGATAATGCATTCCAAGGCCTCTTCGTCCACACGCACGCCTTCTGCCTCTGCAGGCTTGGCAATCGCCGTGCGTGCCGCCGGGGGAGAGAGCGGGCCTATTTCTGGAAAATCAAAAAGACGTTCGGCGTAGGATTTTGCGCGGCCCATCCGTCCCCGCAACTGAGGAAGGCCTGCGCCGACCAGGACCACCGGCAGCTTGCGCTGTGCCGCGCGGTGCAATGCGGTGATCAACGCGGCGAGTTCCTCTTCTTCAACGTATTGAAGCTCATCCACAAACATCACCAATGCGGTGCCTGCTTTCTGAGCGGCTTCCCCTGCGGCTTCAAGCAAAGCCTGCAAATCGTGTTCCAGATCGCCGTTATCGGCCAAACCCGGTTCCGGTTCAAAGTCAAATCCCACCTCGATGTCGGCGTATTTCATCTTCAGGGCTTTTGCAAACCCCGCCAACCCGCGGAGAGCGCGTTGTGCGAATTCCTTTGCCTGCTCATTGCGGGACAGGCGCAACAGGGCCTGGCGCAGTTGCGGAGCCAAAATGGCCGGCAACGACCGGCTTTCCGGTGCCTCGACGCGCAAGGTATGGATTCCCTTTGCCTCTGCATCTTCTCTCATGCGGTCGAGCAAAACCGTTTTACCCACACCGCGCAGACCGACCATCAGAATGCTCTTTGCGGGCCTGCCGAGTCGCGTCCGCTCCAAGGCAATCCGCACTGTTTCACGCAGTTCATCACGACCAGCCAATTCGGGTGGTGGTGTGCCTGCGCCGGGTGCGAAAGGGTTTCTGACCGGATCCATGCCTGCAATTTATACAAATATTAGTTAAATTACAACAAATACATAAACTTGATAATTTCTATCAAATCCAGGAGTCAGCGCCCTCCTATTCGCGCGGTCCGGGAGGCAGTCCTGAAAACCGTTCGCCCGGCCAGATGTTTTTTCCGGCGAACCAGCCTTGGGGCATTTCGAGAGCGTAGGCGATATGGGGGAAGGTGCTTCGGATGATGGTTTCGTCCCGGGGTTGCATGTCGTGGATTTCCATGATCGTGCCGTTGCGGTCAAGGAAGGCGATGGAGAGGGGGAGGAGGGTGTTTTTCATCCAGAAGGAGGCGGGGCCGACGGAGGGCATCACGAAGAGCATTCCGGAGTCGGGGGCCAGGGATTCGCGGAACATGAGACCGGCGGAGCGTTCGGGGTCTTCGTCGGCCACTTCGGCCCGGACGGTTGTGGAGCCGATGCGCAGTGTGGCGACGGGCAATTCCGGCTGGGCCGCCCCGGCGGAGAGGAGGGCGGAGGAGGCGAAAAGCAGGGTGCAGAGAGAAAATAGGACCTTCATGACGGAAGAATTTTTACCGAATCTGTTGACAGCCGCGACATGTATTTTGCAGGCTTCGGCATTCCCTTCTCCCATGGACTTGTTTTTGCCCTGCGTCAAAACCTTCCAAAGCCCGTTCGACGTGCTTTTTCCCCGGTTGTTTGGCCGCAATAACGGGTTTGCGGGCCCGGGGTTGTTGTGATTCATGGCAAACTTTTTTCCAAAATGGACCAACTGGATACCGCTGAAAGTGGTGGTTTGTCTTGGAGTGATCGGTTTGTTTGTCGTGGCGGGGATCACCTATTATTTTACCCCGAAGTACACACGGGTTGGTTACATGCCGACGCAGCCGGTGCCGTTTTCCCATGCAATTCACGTGCAGCAGTTGGGGATGGATTGCCGGTATTGTCACAGTTTTGTTGAAGTGGCCTCACACTCGAACATTCCCACGACGCAGACCTGCATGGCGTGCCACACGCAGATCCGGGCCACGAGTCCGAAGCTGGAAGCGGTGAGGGAGAGCTGGAAGACCGGGCGTCCGGTGAACTGGCTGCGTGTGCACAAGGTGCCGGATTACACGTATTTCAACCATGCGGTGCATGTGAACCGCGGGGTGAGTTGTTTCAACTGCCACGGGGCGGTGAACGAAATGCAGGTGGTGTGGCAGGATCAGCCGCAGAGCATGTCCTGGTGTCTGGATTGCCACCGGGCTCCGGAGAATGCCCTTCGTCCGCCGTCGGAAGTTTTCAACATGAACTGGAAGCCCGCTGCGGGGGAGAGCCAGCGCGGAATCGGTGACAGATTCAAGGAAGAGTGGGAAGTGAATCCGCCGGTGACTTGTGGAGGGTGCCACCGATGAAAAGAGCGAACAACCATCCTCCCCGGGAGGCCCGGCCGAATATCTGGCGCAGTCTGCGTGAACTGGAGAACGATCCGGAATTTGTCAAACATCTGGAGGCGGAATTCCCCCGTGGTGCGGAAGTTTACGAGGACAGCGGGCTTTCCAAACGGGATTTTCTCAAGCTCATGGGAGCGTCGATCGCGCTGGCGGGCGTGGGATTGACGGGATGTCGTCGGCCGGAGTCCCATCTGGTGCCGTTCTCAAAGGGTGTGGAGTGGACGATTCCCGGAAAGTTCCTTTATTACGCCACCGCGATGCCGACCCGCATGGGAGGGATTCCACTCATTGCCACGACCTCCGACGGTCGTCCGACCAAGTTGGAGGGGAATCCCCTGCATCCGTTCAGCAACGGGGGAACGGACGGGTTTGCGCAGGCGGCCATTCTCGATCTCTACGATCCGCACCGCTCAAAGGCCTTTCTGGACCGGGGGCAGCCCGTGGATGCCGCGGCTTTTGACGCGTTTCTTGCATCCGTCGGCAACAACGGCGGAAACGGCGTTGCCTTTCTGGTGGAGAAGAAAAACTCCCCGACGCGGGACCGGCTGCGGGCGGAGTTGGAGAGGAATTTCCCGGGGCTGCTCTGGGCGGAATACGAGCCGCTGGGTGACGGGGAGGTGGAGGCTGCCAATGAAGCCGCGTTTGGTCCCGGTGTGCGGCTGATGCCGAAGTTTGAGCGGGCGGATGTGGTTCTGGCGCTCGACAGTGACTTTTTGAATCCGGCGGAAACCGGGATTGGGTACGCCGCCGGGTTCATGACCCGCCGGAATCCCGACCAACATGGGGCGCCGATGAACCGGCTCTATGTTGTGGAAAGCCGCTATTCGCTGACCGGTGGTCTGGCGGACCACAGGCTGCGCTGCAAGGCTTCGGCCGTGGGAGAGTTTGCCCGTCGACTGGCCGAAGTCCTCGTTTCGCGGACAAACGACCCGGCTCTGGCCTCGACACTCGGAGCGTTTCCGGCATCGGAAGCCGTCTTTGACGAGGCGTGGATCACCGAATGTGCGAACGACCTTCTGGCGAACCCGGGTCGTTCGTTGGTGACGGCCGGTCCGCAGACCCCCGCGCCGGTGCAGGTCCTCATCCATGCCATCAACAATGCGCTGGGGAATCTGGGTTCGACAATTCTCGGCGTGTCAAATCCCCCGCGCTCCACGGCCGCCATTTCCGACCTTGCGGCCGCTCTTTCCTCGGGTGCTGTCAAAACGCTTTTCATCCTCGGAGGAAACCCCGCCTACAATGCCCCGGCGGATCTTCATTTTGCGGAGCTGTTGAAAAAAGTGCCCGATGTCGTGCGTCTGGGCCTCTTCGAGGATGAGACTTCCCGGGTTTCGCGCTGGCATGTGCCCGCCGCGCATTTTCTGGAAGCCTGGGGCGATCTCCGCACCTGCGACGGCACCTATACGCCCATCCAGCCCATGATCCTGCCGCTGTGGGGCGGGGTTTCGGAGTTGGAAATCCTTGCCAAACTTCTCGGCAGCACCTCGGTGGACGGTCCGGAACTCATCCGTGCCACCTTTGAATCTCTTGTGCCCGGGGACGCAATTGCCGCGGGCGGGAGCATGGATCTTCTCTGGAACAACTTCCTGCGCACGGGATTTCTGCCGGAGACCGCTTTTGTCCAGACGGCGACAACTTTTTCCACCGCCACCGCTGCCGCCCTGGCCGCAAAGGCCCCCAAGGCTGCCGGGGGGCTGGAATTGGTTTTCACCCAAAGTTCCAGCGTGGACGATGGACGTTACGCGAACAATTCCTGGCTCCTGGAGACCCCCGATTTTGTCACCAAGATCACCTGGGACAATGCCGTTCTGGTCAGTCCCGCCACCGCGAAGAAGCTGGGGATCAAGGCGAACAATTTTGGGAAATTCGAGGAGATCGCGAAGAAGCTCGGGAACGAGATTGATTACGACCTGCTGGCCGATGTGGTGGAAATCAGCGATGGCAGAACCACCATCGAGGCTGCGGCCATCGTCGCGCCCGGTCAGGCGGATGATTCGCTTTCCATTGCCCTGGGATTCGGACGCAGGAATGTTTCCGCCCTGATGGACAACGTCGGGTTCGACGCCTACCCTCTGCGGACCGCTGCCGTGCCGCGTTTCACAACCGGCGTGACGCTCCGTGTCACTGGAAAAACCTATCCGCTCGCGCAGACCCAGGAACACCGGAGCATGGAGGGTCGGGACCTCGTGCGCGAGGGCACGCTGGACCGCTATCACGAGGATCCTGCTTTTGCCCGGACGATGGGCATGGACGGGCACATCCCGCCGAACATTTCTCTCTACACCCACCCCGAACTTACCTCGAAGGAACAGTGGGGCATGACGGTGGATCTCAACACCTGCACCGGCTGCAATGCCTGCGTGGTGGCCTGCCAGGCCGAGAACAATGTCCCGGTCGTGGGCAAGGAACAGGTTCGCAAAAACCGTGACATGGCCTGGCTCCGCATCGACCGCTATTTTGCCGGCGGGGAAGCCGATGAACCCGAGATGCTCGCTCAGGCCGTCATGTGCCAGCATTGCGAGAACGCTCCCTGTGAGACGGTGTGTCCCGTCAATGCCACGGTGCACAGCGAAGACGGTCTCAACCTCATGGCCTACAACCGCTGCATCGGCACCCGCTACTGCGCGAACAACTGCCCGTGGAAGGTGCGGCGTTTCAATTATTTCGACTACAACCAGCGCCCGCTGGATCAGCTTTACTGGGGGCCGCTTGCCAAGAAGGGCATGGCCGACAGCCTCAAGATGGCCAAAAACCCGAACGTCACGGTCCGGATGCGCGGGGTGATGGAAAAATGTACGTTCTGCATCCAGCGGATCGAGGAGGCGAAGATCTCGCGTCTCGTGGAAGCCGGTCCCACGCCGAAGAACGACACGCCGATTGCGACTTTCAAGGTGGCCTGCCAACAGGCCTGTCCGAACGACTCTCTGGTCTTCGGCGACATTGCCGACCCGGAGAGCCGCGTTGCCCGTCTGCGGGACAGCGAACGGGGATACACGATGTTCAAATATCTCAATGCCGCGCCGCGTGTCACGTATCTGGCCAGGATCCGGAACCCCAATCCCAGGATGCCCGGTGCCGACAAGGTGGGCATGGCCAATGGGCTTCCTCACGGAGCGGCCCACGGGGAGTCACACGAAGCGCACGGAACGGAGTCCCACGGGGCACCGGCTGCCGACGCCCCTGCCGCGCCGTCGGCTGAACATTCCAACCACCAGGGGGCCCACTGATCATGTCCGAAGCCACTGCCACGATGGAGAAGCCGACCGAGGAGGAGAAAGCGGTGATCCGTCCGCCGCTCGTGCTCAACCAGCGCACGATGGGCTGGATCAGCAGCTACATCAGTTCCATTGTCGAGGACAAGACCCCGACATGGTGGTGGGTGGCGATGGGTGTCACCGTGCCGATGACCCTCCTGTGCCTGGCTCTGCTCGGTTACCTTATCTCGACCGGTGTCGGTGTGTGGGGGAACAACCATCCGGTCGGGTGGGCCTGGGATATCACGAATTTCGTTTTTTGGATCGGCATCGGCCATGCGGGAACGCTGATCTCGGCGATCCTTTTCCTTACCCGCCAGAAGTGGCGGACATCGATCAACCGGGCTGCCGAGGCGATGACGCTCTTTGCGGTCGTCTGTGCGGGCATCTACCCGGCGCTTCACGTCGGACGGGTCTGGATGGCGTGGTTTCTCGCCCCGGTGCCGAACGCGAACGGCATCTGGCAGAACTTCCGCAGCCCGCTGCTGTGGGACGTGTTTGCCGTCTCGACGTATTTCACGGTTTCCGTGCTTTTCTGGTACACCGGGCTCATTCCCGATCTCGCCACGATCCGCGACCGTTGCACCTCGAAGATCAAGAAATTTGTCTATGGAGTCCTGGCGCTCGGCTGGCGGGGCGGCAACCGGCAGTGGCGGCATTATGAGAAGGCCTATCTCATTCTGGCCGGTCTCTCGACTCCGCTGGTGCTCTCGGTCCACTCGGTTGTGTCATTCGACTTTGCGACATCGGTGATCCCCGGCTGGCACACGACGATCTTCCCCCCTTACTTCGTGGCGGGCGCAATTTTCGGCGGGTTTGCCATGGTGTTGACGATCATGATTCCGGCCTGCGCGATCTACAAGCCGCTGCATGACCTGGTGACGATCAATCACGTGGACAAGATGTGCAAGATCATCCTGCTCACGGGTTCGATTGTCGGGTATGCCTACCTCATGGAGCTGTTCATCGCGTGGTATGGGGCAAATCCCTACGAGCGTGCGGCATTCTGGTATCGTGCCTTCGGTCCGTATTGGTGGGCCTACTGGGCCATGATGTTCTGCAACGTCATTGCCCCCCAATTTTTCTGGTTCAAATTCTTCCGGACAAACCTTCTCTGGGTCTGGATCATCGTCCAGTTCCCGAACATGGGCATGTGGTTCGAGCGCTTCGTGATCATTGCCACCACGCTGGCGCGGGACTTCACGCCGTCCGCCTGGGGAATGTTCCATCCGACCTGGGTGGATATGTGCACCTTTGCGGGGACATTCGGACTTTTCACAACTCTGTTCCTGCTCTTCATCCGCTTCCTGCCGATGATCTGCATGTTTGAAGTCAAAGCGGTGCTGCCCGAGGCGGATCCGCATCACGGGGAGGTGCATCACTGATGAACATCGCCGGCAATCCACAGGCTCCTGTTTACGGCATCGCCGCCGAGTTCACCAGTGCGCGGGATCTCTACCATGCTGCGGAGAAGATCCGTGATGCCGGGTTTGAGCGCTGGGATGTTTTTTCTCCTTTCCCGATCCACGGAATGGATGAGGCCATGGGGATGAAACGGTCGCTGCTCGGGAAAATTGTTTTTCTCGGGGGGCTCACCGGGTTTCTCACGGCTGTGACCCTGGAGTTCGGTCCTTCTTCGTTCCTCTACCCGCTCATTGTGGCCGGCAAGCCGACGAATCTTTTCACCGTGCCGGCGTTTTTCCCGATCATGTTCGAGCTGACCATCCTGATCTCCGCATTCACGGCGGTGTTCGGGATGCTGATCATGAACGGTCTGCCGCGGCTCAACCATGCGCTTTTCAACTGGGATCGCTTCAAGAAGGTCACCGAGGACAAATTCTTCGTGGCCATCGAAGCCGGAGATCCCAAGTTTTCCGAGCGGTCCGTGCGGGATTTTCTGGAGTCCCTCGGGGGCGCAAACATCACCACCATCCACGGAGACTAGGCCATGTTGAAATATTTCTTCATCCTGTTCGGTTTGCTCGTGATTCTGGTGGTTTCCATCGCCGGATTCCGCGGCCAGAAATCCGGTCGTTCGCCGATCGAGATCTTTCCGGACATGGATCATCAGCCGAAGGTGAAAGCCCAGGTGGCGAGCTCGTTTTTTGCCGACGGACGCGGCAACCGGAAGCCGGTGGAGGGCACGGTGCCGATGGGATATGCCATGCCGCTTCACAAGCCGGTGGAGGGATCCACGGGAGAAGCGGGCGGACCTTACAAGCAGATCCATTTTTCCTCGGCTCCGATCTATGCCGACACGGGGAAAATGGGCGACCAGTGGGGAACGGGAATGCCTCTGGAGATCACGCCGGAAGTCATGGAACGCGGTCGCGAGCGCTTCACAATCAATTGCTCGGTCTGCCACGGCGCGACGGGCGCCGGAAACGGGATTGCTTCGAAATACGGGCTGGTGGCCATCGCGAACCTTCACCAGGAGAGAATCCGCGTGATGGCGGACGGGGAAATTTTCAACACCATCACCAATGGCAAGAACACCATGATGGGATACGGCGACCGGATCCAGGTCCAGGATCGCTGGGCGATCATTGCCTACATCCGCGCGCTCCAGAAATCGCAGGGTGGAGCGACCATTGGGGATGTCCCGGCTTCGGAACGTGCCGCGCTGGAGGCGCAACCATAGATCATGAGCGACCACGCACCACAATCTCCGCAGACTTTCGACTACAAGCATGTCGGGGGCCGTTTCCTTGGGCTGGTGGCCACGGCCTTGGTCGCATTTGTTGCCATCTTTGTGGGAGCCTGCTTCGATGAGAAGCAGTTCGCGCATTCGTATCTGTTCGCCTTCACGTTCTTTTTCACGATCTGCATGGGCGGGCTCTTCTGGACGCTTGTCCACCATGCCGTGGATGCCGAGTGGAGTGTGGTCGTCCGGCGGCAGATGGAAAACATGGCCAGTCTCCTCATGGTGCTGGCGGTGCTCTTTGTGCCCCTGGTTTTCGTGGCCCCGATCCTCTGGCAGTGGATGCAGCCGCAGAATGCCCACGATCCGTTGCTTCTGGAAAAGTGGCCGTATCTGACGCCCTGGTTTTTCTGGGGACGGGCCGCATTTTACTTTTTCTTTTTCATTGTGGCCTCGACCTGGCTGCGGGCGAACTCGGTGCTGCAGGACCGGGACGGAGCTCCCCGTTACACTGTTTTCAACCGCAGGATCACGTTTGCCAGTCTGCCGCTTTTTGCGGTGTGCCTGACCTTTGCCGCGATCGACTGGCTCATGGGCCTCGACTACCATTGGTTTTCAACGATGTGGGGGGTCTACATTTTTGCCGGAACCGCCCTGAGCTCGATGTGTGTTCTGGTGCTTCTGGTCACCGCGCTGCGCGGAGCGGGGTATTTTCAGAACATCATCACCCTGGAGCACTACCACACCATGGGCAAACTGATGTTCGCCTTCACGGTCTTCTGGGCTTACATCGGCTTCAGCCAATACATGCTCATCTGGTATGCGAACATTCCCGAGGAAACCGTCTATTTCCTGCGCCGGAACACCGAGAGCTGGCAGATCCTGAGCACGGCTCTTGTGGTCGGGCATTTCTTCGTTCCTTTTTTGCTTCTGCTTCCGAATCCCGGAAAACGAAAACCCGCCTACCTGTGCGGCATGGCGGTGTGGATTCTGCTGATGCATCTTTTGGACATTTACGTCGTGGTGTTGCCGTCCCTGCACAAAGCCGGAGTGGTTGTGAGCTGGATGGACTTCGCCTGCCTGGCCGCCATCGGGTGTACGCTGGCCGCCGTCTTCCTGAAACGCCTGGGGGATGTGCCGCTCTGGCCGCTGCGTGACCCGCGTCTGCCCCAATCCAAAGCCTTGAAAAACTGATGCCGGACAACTCCCATATGCCGACTTCGCGGACGAACAGGTCGCCTGTTTGGTGGCCGTTTTTCCTGCTGGGACTTTTGCTGCTTCTCCTGTTCTGGGGGGTGAACATGTGGCTGACCCATGGTCTGGGAGGGAATGTGGAACCCGAGGAGGCCCAGCGGGCCGAGGTGCGTGCAAAAAATCTCGCGGAATTGCGCGCGGACAACGCCAAAAAACTGGAGTCCTATGCCTGGGTGGACCGGGCGAAGGGGAGTGTTCAGATTCCCATTGCCGAGGCCATGAAATTGGTGGCTGTCGAACTCGCCTCTGCCCCGCCCCGTCCCGCTTATCCCGTTGCCACGCCGGCTCCCGCGGCTGCACCGGCCATTCCAACCCCCGCAGCATCCCCGGCTGCTCCGACAACCCCCGCCACCCCATGACAGCTGGATTTCTCCTCCTCATTGGCGGCCTGGTTTTTCTGAGTGGCAGTGCTTTGGCGGGTTTTTATTGGGCCGTCAAGCAGGGGCAGTTGAACAACCTTTCCGATGCGCCCCGGACGATTTTTGACGACGAAGAACCGATCGGCGTGCCGACCGACAGCTTTCCATCCCGCAAATGAAGCCGCAAAGCCTGCTTTCCTCCATCAATCCGGCGAATGTTCCAGACACCCTGGCATCCCATGAGCGTGCGGAGATCGATGCTTCGACGCGGGTGCCCGTGCTTCTGTTTTTCGGTTCCGCGATTTTCTGGCTGTTGGTCGGATCCCTGCTGGGGGTGATTTCCGCGTGGAAGATGACGCATCCGGGCTTTTTGGATTCGATGGCCTGGTTGACTTTTGGGCGGCTTCGTCCGGCGCATCTGAACACCGTCATCTATGGTTGGGCCTCGGCGGCGGGGATTGGCACCGGGCTTTGGCTCATGGCGCGTCTTTGCCGGATTCCGTTGATGCATTCGAAGCTCCTCATCAGCGCGGCCGTTTTCTGGAACATCGGGGTTTTGGTGGGGGTTCTGGGGATCCTTGCGGGGGACAGCCGTTCGATCGAGTGGCTGGAATTTCCGGGTTATGCGACGCCGATTCTTTTCATTGCCTATGCTTTCATCGGCATCTGGGCGGTGATCATGTTCCGTTACCGGCGGCCCGGGCATGTCTACGTTTCGCAGTGGTATTTGTTTGCGGCCTTCCTGTGGTTTCCCTGGCTGTATGCAACGGCGAACATCCTGCTGGTGTGGCAACCGATCCAGGGTTCCGCGCAGGGAGCCGTGAACTGGTGGTTCGCGCACAATGTCCTCGGGTTGTGGTTCACTCCCATCGGGCTGGCCAGCGCGTATTACATGATTCCGAAGGTCATCGGCCGACCGATCCACAGTTACTACCTGAGCATTCTGGGCTTCTGGTCGCTGGCCCTGTTTTACAGTTGGAATGGAATGCACCATTTGATCGGCGGGCCGTTCCCGGCGTGGATGATCAGTGCGAGTGTGGTGGCGAGCATCATGATGTTCATTCCGGTCGTGACCGTGGCAATCAACCATCACATGACGATGCAGGGGCATTTCGATGCGTTGAAATGGAGTCCGACGCTGCGCTTCACCGTTTTCGGGGCGATGACCTACACGCTGGTGAGTCTGCAGGGAAGTTCGATGGCGATTCCCTCGTTGAACACCGTCACCCATTTCACCGATTACACCATCGGGCACTCCCACCTGGGGCTTTACGGTTTTTTCACGATGATGATGTTCGGCGCGATGTATTACATCGTCCCCCGGCTCACCGGCTGGGAATGGCCTTCGGCCACCATGATCCGCTGGCATTTCTGGCTTGTGGCCACCGGGATTCTGATGATGGTTGGGGCACTGAGTCTCGGGGGAATCCTCCAGGGACTGGCGCTGTATGATCCCACGGTTTCGTTCAAGAGTTCGCTCGATTACGTGACGCCGTTCCGCATTGTGCGGGGGATTTCCGGCTTTCTGCTTCTGGCCGGGCACCTGGTGTTTGCGGTGTTGTTCTGTCTGATGCTTTTGAAGATCGGACGACGAAGGGAAGGTCCCGCCCTCTTTGCGGAACCGAAAAAGACGGAGGCCGCCGTATGAACAGACTTCCTTTGATTTTCCTCGGGGTCTTCCTCACGTTCGCTTCTTCATGGCTGGGTCTTGTGGCCTATCCCTACCTGGCACTGGGACATATGCAGCCTCTGCCGGATGAGGATACGGGCGGGTATTTTCCGCCGAGTTCTCCGGGCTTGGCGACGGCCGGGCAGCGGGTTTATGCGGCAAACGGGTGTGTCTATTGTCACAGCCAACAGGTTCGGCTGGCTCCGCTTTCGACGGATATTGAAAAGGGACTGGGGCCGAGGCACACGGTGGCCCGTGACTATATGCGCGCCCAACCGGCTTTTCTGGGCACCATGAGGACGGGCCCGGACCTCTCGAATATCGGGGTTCGCCAGCCGGATGCCAACTGGCACCACAAGCATCTTTACGAACCGAAGATTGTGACCGAGTGGTCGGTGATGCCGTCGTTCCGGTTTCTTTACAAAAAGCAGAAAATCCAGGGACAGCCTTCCGAGGATGCCGTTCGGGGACTGAGCGGACCGAATGCCCCGGGGCCGGGCGAGGAAGTGGTTCCCACCGACGACGCGAAGGCCCTGGTCGCCTATCTTCTCTCGCTGAAACGAAACTACCCGCTGCCGGAATCTCCGGAGCCACCCGCGAAGTAATCCCGTGACTCCTCCCACACCGCCGCCCGACGAGGGCTTCAAGGAAAACGAACTTGGCAGCGATATGAATGTCGCCCAGGTCCATGGCTCGATCCTGCGCGAACAGTCCGAGCCCCGGGATGGATATGAGCCGATTCCGCTCTGGCTCATCACGCTTTTCTTTTGCATCATTTTCTGGGCGGGACTTTATCTGGCCTACAACAGCGGGGGATTTCGTGCGGATGTGTTTGATCCCAACCGGGTCGCCTGGGCGGGAGGTGGCGCGGCGGTGCAGGAAGGACCGGTGGATCCGAAAGTGCTTGGGAAGCGGGTTTTCACCCAAAACTGTGTGGTGTGCCACCAAACGACCGGGCTTGGAGTTGCAGGTCAATTTCCCCCGCTGGTTGGGAGTGAGTGGGTGCTGGGGAACGATTGGCACGGAGACAACCATCTCGTGAAGATTCTTTTGAAAGGATTGCAGGGACCGATTCAGGTCAAGGGAGCCACTTACAACAATGCCATGCCGCCGTGGGCCCAGCTCAGCGACGAACAAATTGCCGCCGTTCTTACCTACATCCGTTCCGAGTGGGGGAATGCGGCCGCGCCGATTTCTGTGGATTACGTCAAGGCCATCCGTGAAAAGGTCTCCTCGCGGAGTGAACCGTGGGCCAGCAAGGATCTCCAGGCGATCCCCGCGGAGAAGGTGCCGGAAGGAAGTGCCGCACCATCTCCCTCACCCAGTCCGGCGGTTCCGGCGGCCTGAGGGTTTTCATTTTCTTTTTTCGGAAAACGGGCCATATTTCCGGGGAAGCTGCTCCCCCCTCCATGAAGCCTCTTTTGCGTGCAGTTGTTTTTTTGATCTCGGTCATGGGTTTTGCATTCCCTGTTTTTGGGGAGGAACGCTCCGGCAACCTGTATTGGGCACCTCCCACCGTGACAGTGGGAGGGGAGAAAATCGACGCGTTGTTGAACTTCATTTTCGGCCTCACGCTGGCGGCCTTTGTTCTCACGCAGGTGGTTTACATTTTTTATCTTGTCCGGTACCGGCGGCGTCCCGGGCAAAAAGCGCATTACAGCCATGGAAACAATACCATGGAGTTTTGGTGGACGATCATTCCCACGGCCATTTTTCTCCTGTTGGCTGTCTGGAGCAACCGTGTGTGGTTTGATCTCACCAAGTCGACGCCTCCGTCGGATGCGGTGACAGTGGACATCGTTGGTTATCAATTCGGCTGGGATCTTCGCTATGCCGGGGCGGATGGGCAGTTGGGAACCGCCGATGTGAGAAAGATCAGTCTGGAAAACAAATTTGGAGTGGATGCGTCGGATCCCGCCGCGAAAGATGATTTTTCTTCCACGGAGCTGGTGATTCCGGTGGGCAAACCGGTGCATGTTTTCCTGCGTTCACGGGATGTGATACATTCATTTTACGTGCCCCAATTCCGGCTTTATCAGGATGCGGTTCCCGGGCGGACGATCAAGTGGGTTTGGTTCCAGACCACACGGACCGGGGAGTTTGAACTCGCCTGCAGCCAGCTCTGCGGGACCGGGCATTACAACATGAAAGCAAAGATCCGCGTGGTGTCGCAGAAAGATTACGACAAGTGGTACGCGGAAAAGGTCGCCGCGACCGGTGCCGGGTCTTCAGCGGGTGTGGTTGCGGCGGCTCACTGAGCCTGGGCCTGAAGGAGGGGGGCAATGGCTTCGAGTGCCCGGGCGTAGAGGGGATGTCTGCCGCCGCGGCTGAGTTCCGCGAGGAGAGTGCTGCTGAGGCGGTCCTGCCCGGCTCCGATGGTCATGGTGGAGTCGGGGACTCCGGGAGCCCGGAGGTTCGCATGGAAACATCCGCCTTCCGTGCCCCGTTGCAGCCGGAAGCAGCAGTCGGCTCCGCAAAGCTCCACCATGGAGACGCCGGGGCCGCCGGTCTCCAGGATCTCGAAGGAGATCTGGCGGCCATCTGCCGAGAGGAAGAAATTTTTTGCGAGAAGGGGTTGGAATTTCCAGTCGAGCTGTGCGGCCAGCCAGCCCAGCATCAGAAGCGCGGCGGTTCGCTCTCCGGGGGCGCAGACGATCCGTGCCGTGTTGATTTTTGAAAGGCAGGCCAGGGCCGCGGAGTGATCGAAGAGGCTGGCGAGGGCAAATCTCCACCGGTGCAGTCGCGTCCAATTCAGATCGCAGAGCACGGTTCCTCCGTCCGTCAGGGACTGGATTTTTCTCGTCAGGGAGAATTGTTCCCCGGGGGTTTTCCAGGTGGCACTGTCAAAAATCAACCGATCCACCCAGGACCAAAGCTGTTCGTCGAGGGGCTCATGGAATTCCGCCTGCGACCAAAAGCAGAGCGGAAGGTCGGACTCCAGATGCGAGAAAACGATGTTCGGGAGGGCCGAAGCGCTTTCTCCATCGAGACGGAAGGTGATTTGTTCCGAGCAAATTTGGCGTCCGCCTTTGCCGGCCAGGTGGCAGTGGGCGCTGATCCAGGCTTTGGCTCCGGAGGTTTCAGCACGGGGATTGGCCAGGATCAGGATCGCGCGGAACGCATGCTGGCTGGCAATGGTGGAAATGAGGTCCGTGTTGGCATCCATCGCCCCGGGATCCTCGGTATAGACAACGAGATTGATCAAGGAAGCCCGGGTTTTGGTGTCACCGCTGGACTCCCAGAGTTTCCCGAGTTCTTTGTCGATACGGCCGATTTCGACCGGCAGTCCGGGCTCGTTCACAGGCGCCTCCATGAAGCGCCGTGGCGCTTGATCAGTTCTTCCGCTTCGGAGGGGCCCCAGCTTCCGGAAGAGTAGAAGGTGAGGTCTTCGGAATTTTCCTTCCAGGCCGCGTGAATGGCGTCGACAAATTTCCAGGCTTCTTCGACTTCATCACGTCTGGCAAAGAGCGTGGGATCGCCGCTCATGGCATCCAACAGAAGCCGCTCGTAGGCCTCCGGAGTCGCTTTCCCAAAGCTTGTGCCGTAATGGAAATCCATTTTCACGGGTTCAATGCGGAGACTGGAGCCGGGCATCTTGGCGCTCATCCGGAGAGAAACACCTTCGTCGGGCTGGATGCGGATCACAAGCACGTTGTCATCCACCGCTTCTCCGGTGGCTTTGAACAGCACCGGCGGCACGCTCTTGAAATGCACGGCGATCTCCGTGCCGCCTTTCGGAAGTCGCTTGCCGACCCGGACGAAGAAAGGAACCCCTGCCCAGCGCCAGTTGTCCACGTTCACCTGAAGGGCGACAAAGGTTTCCGTGGTGGATTCCGGATTTACGTTCGCCTCATCGCGGTAGGCGGCCACTCTCTTTCCGTTGATCGCCCCGGCACTGTATTGTCCGCGGATGACATGCCGGGAAACGTCTTTGCCTTCCAGCGGACGGAGCGAGCGGAGCACCTTGACCTTTTCATCCCGGATGGCATCGGCGTCCAGTCCTGTCGGAGGTTCCATCGCGGTGAGGCAAAGGAGTTGGAGCAGGTGGTTCTGGACCATGTCCCGCAGCGCACCGGATTTGTCGTAATATCCGGCCCGGCCTTCCACGCCGAGAGGTTCGCTGGCGGTGATTTGGATGTGATCGATGTAGCGGGCATTCCACATCGCTTCAAAAAGGGCATTGGCAAAACGCAGAACCATGATGTTCTGTGCCGTCTCCTTGCCGAGGTAGTGATCGATGCGGTAGGTGTCTGCTTCCGGGAAAGAGCCTTCCACGAGGTCGTTGAGATGTCGGGCGCTCGGCAAGTCCGTGCCGAAAGGTTTCTCGACAATCACCCGGGCCCATCCGCCGTTCGCTCCGCGGTTCAGGCCGCTTTTTCTCAGATTCTCCAGAATGACCTCGAACTGGTCCGGGGCGGCGGCCAGGTAAAAGAGCCGGTTGCCCCGGGTGCCGCGGGCGGCATCCAACCCGGCCAGACGTTCCGCCAAGGCTTCATAGCCGGCAAGATTGTCAAACTCGCTCCGGTGATAGGAGATGGACGAGGCAAAACTCTCCCAAAGCTCTTCGTTGATGCTTTGCCGTGAGAATTTCCTTGCGGCTTCCTCGAGTTCTTTGCGGAACATTTCATCCGTCTTGTCCCGTCGCGCAAAGCCCACCACGCTGATGGCCGGGGGCAGCGCACCATCTGCGGCCAGATTATAAAGTGCCGGAACCAATTTCCTGTGGGTCAGGTCGCCAGTCGCCCCAAAGATCACCAGAGAACACGGCTCCGGCAGGGCTCGACCAGCCAATCCTTCGCGAAGGGGGTTTGAAAGTACGACTGAATTCGACATGATTGGTGGGTAATATCCGATTGCCATGGAGGTTTCAACCGGGAAGATTGACAGAATGGGCTGGCCGAAACTTTTGAGAGACGCGGAAACCGTGGTGACCGCCACGATGGCCGAATTGCCCGACCCTGTGCGGAAGATTCTCCGGGATGTTCCCATTCTGATGGAAGCATTTCCTTCTCCCGAGGACGTCGACAGCGGAATCGAATCCGACACGCTGGGGTTTTTCGATGAAGATGCCGCCGGGATCATGCGCATCCGGCTCTGGCTCGAAAATATCCAAGAATACGCTCTGGACAACGACCTGGCCTTCACCGACGAAGTCCGCACCACCCTTCTGCATGAAATCGGCCATGTCCTCGGTTGGAATGAAGAGGATCTCGAGGAACGGGGGCTGGAGTGAGGGAAGTTTTCAAGAAAATCATTTCCTTCATTTTTTATTGAAGAAATTATAATTTGGTGTATTTCCCTCAGGTGAGATGAGTTCCGTTGTGGAGAAATCGTCGGAGGCCAAGTTGTCCGAGTTGGACATTGAGGCCATTGAGATGTTTATCAGTTTTCTGAAGCTGATTGGTCTGCCGAAATCTGTCGGGGAGATCTATGGTCTGCTCTTTGTGGCCTCCCGTCCGTTGTCGATGGATGACCTGATGGAAAAATTGCAGATCAGTCTGGGGGCGGCGAGCCAGGGCTTGAAGCTGTTGCGCTCGGTCGGCGCGGTGAAGGTTGTCTATGCGCCGGGGGAACGGCGGGATCACTACGTGGCGGACCTTGAGCTGAGCAAGTTTGCGACCTCCTTCATCAAGGAGGAATTGAAGCCCCGCATGGAGCGGGCCTTGCAGCGAATCGAGCGGATGGAAAGTCTGGCGAAAGACATGGATGAGAAAGAGCGCCGATCCGCATTCCAAAGAATCGAGCGTCTCAAGCACTGGATGGAGCGTGGGCAGAAGATGATGCCCTGGATCCTGAAGTTTTTGGTGAGTTAGCGCGCCGGTCCGGCGCAGAACCTGTGAAAAGCAGGAAAAAAATCCGAAAAAACAGCCGTGGACCGGTGGAAAATTCCGCCGATGACCAAAGGCGGCAGCCTGTCCTCATGGGGTTCGGGGTGGGGGAAAGCGCCTTCGCTGGAGGAGCCTGTTCTTATGGAAGTCCGGAGTGTTGAAGCCATTGTTGGTGCGCTGAATGGCGCGGGAGTCCGGTATCTGATTGTCGGCGGACTGGCGGTCAACGCGCATGGATATGCCCGTCTGACCCGGGATGTCGATTTGGTTCTGAAACTGGAAGCCGGGAATTGTACCAGAGGACTTCGGGCGCTCATGGACATTGGATATCAGCTTGCCATTCCCGAGGATCCGGAAAGCTTCTCGGATCCTGCCAAACGTGAGTATTGGCGCAGAGAGAAAAACATGATTGTGCTGAAGCTCTGGAGCGATGAGCACCGCCGAACTCCGATCGACATTTTTGTTTATGAGCCCTTTTTGTTTGATGAGGAGTATGAACGCTCTTCTTCCATGGAAATTGCCGATGGAATCTGCGCACGGATTGTGTCTCTGGAAACCCTTGTTGCCATGAAGCGGGAAGCCGGCAGGCCACGGGATCTCGATGATATCAATGAACTTGAGCGTTGCAAAAGGCTCTCCCATGAATATCCCGTCTGATTTTCGATGGGGAACCCCGGAAGGGAGTCGTGATTTCGACCGACTTCTGGATATGCAAATGCCTTTTCGGGAAAAATTGGAGTGGCTTGAGGAGACCGAGACCCTGTCATTGAGGTTGTCGGTGAAGCACGCCGAACGCCGGCCTGTGCAAGGTCAGAATGAGGCGTCGGCGAGTTGAATTTTATGGCTGTTGTTCTGATTACCGGCGCCGCAGGGTTTCTTGGACGTCATATTGTCCGGGAAATGCATCTTGCCGGGTGGACGGTGTTGGCGGTGGATTCCGCCGCCGAAGAAAATGCCGCGATGCCACCGGGGGTGTTGTATCGGAGGTGTTCTCTGCCCGATGCCGGGTTGGATCGGCTGGTCGCGGAGTTCCGCCCGGAAGCCTGTGTGCATTGCGCGGGCCGTGCGTCGGTGGCCGGATCGGTCAGCGATCCCCGCGCGGATTTTGAGTCCGGTGTTGTTCTTACGGCCTCCGTTCTCGACGCCCTGCGCCGGGAAGCCCGTGGCTGTCGGACGATTTTCCTTTCGAGTGCCGCCGTTTACGGACAGCCGGAAAATCTTCCGGTGCAGGAAACCGCGGAATCCAAGCCCATGTCTCCCTACGGGTACCACAAGCGAATTTGTGAGATTCTCATGGAACAGGCCGCCCGATTGCAGGGGGTGCCGACGGCATCCGCCAGAATCTTCTCGGCCTACGGTCCCGGATTGCGGCGGCAGGTGCTGTGGGAAACGGCGGTTCAACTTGCCGAAAAGAATGCGGCAATCCTGAAGGGAACGGGGAGGGAGTCACGGGATTTCATCATTGCCGCGGATGTTGCCAGGGCTGTCCGGCTGATGGTGGAAAAGGCCCCCTGCGAAGGCGAGGTTTACAACGTGGCCACCGGGCAGGAAACCTCCATCCTCCAGGCCGTGAACATTCTCTCCGGATATTTTCCCTCTGCGGCCCCGGTGGTTTTTCAGGGAGAAAAAACCTCCGGCGACCCGGAGCGCTGGGTGGCCGATTGTTCCCGCATCCGTGCGCTGGGCTTCGGGGAAACGCTTTCTCTCGAACACGGGCTCCGCTCTCTCGCCGACTGGGTGAAGGCCGGGGATGGAGAGGGGGCTGTGGGTCGGAGTCAAACTTGAAAACCATCGGAACGATGCACGAATCGAAGACACGGAAATATCCTGATTTTGAAACACCATTGGAGGCACTCCAATGGTGCTGGTCCTGTTTTGGAGAGCGGGCCTCCATCGGCACGAGTTTGCAGGGAGCAGGCCTGGTGATTCTGCACATGGCCTACAACAATGGGATGCCCTTTCCGGTGTTCACCATTGATACCGGCGTTTTGTTTCCGGAGACACTGGAGTTGAAAAAACAAATGGAAGAATTTCTTTCCATCCGGATCGAATCCCTCACGCCGGACATCGGGCTGGCCGAACAGGGGCGTCTGTATGGCGAGGAATTGTGGCTGCGCGACCCGGATCTGTGCTGCCACATGAGAAAAGTGCTGCCTCTTCAACGGAAGTTGGAGACATTGGACGCTTGGATCACAGGGGTCAGGCGGGACCAGTCGGTTGAGCGCAGCAAGACCGGCCTGGTGGAAGCTTTTCAAAAGACCACATCCTCAAGTGTGCGCGAAATTTTCAAGGTCAGTCCGCTGGCCGATTGGTCCCGTGCCCGTGTGGATGCCTACCTGCTCGAACACAAAATTCCAACGAATGCCCTTCTCGAAAAGGGATACCGTTCCATCGGTTGCTTTCCATGCACGGTGCCGGTGACGGCGGGGGCCGATGAACGCGAGGGCCGCTGGCAGGGGTTGGGAAAAACCGAGTGCGGAATCCACACCTTTTTCAAAAACACGCCGGGTGGGGAGAATGGCGCGTCCACCGATCCTGTTTCCCGCAAAACTCTTCATGATGAGCAACAAACCTGAAACCATTATTTCCACCCGGTCCAAACTCCGGCTTTTGCCATGGAGGGAACTCTGGGATTACCGCTCGCTGATAGCGCTTTTTGTCCGCCGGGATTTTATCAGCAGTTACAAGCAAACCATCCTTGGACCGTTTTGGTTTGTCATTCCCCCCCTGATCCAGACATTTGTCTTCACGATCATTTTCGGAAGGATCGCGAAGATTGACACGGGGAGTGCTCCGCAATCTTTGTTCTTCATGAGCGGCGTTCTGGTGTGGAACTTTTTTGCCTCGACGCTGGCCCGGTCCGCATCGACGTTTACAGGCAATGCGGGGCTTTTTGAGAAGGTGTATTTCCCGAGGCTCAGCGTCGCGATCGCCGCGATCATCAACAATTTTCTGAGTTTCGCGATCCAGTTCGTGGTGTTTGTGGGGATCTACATTTACTACGGGGAGCATTTCAAGACTGTGAACCCGACGTTCACGATCCTGCTGGCCCCGCTGGTCATCATACAGCTGGCCCTGCTTGGTTTGGGAGCCGGATGCCTGGTGACGTCACTGACAACACGCTACCGGGATTTTGCCATGATGCTCGGTTTCGGCATCCAGCTCTGGATGTATGGAAGCTGCATTGTCTATCCCCTTTCCGAGGTCTCTCCAGAATGGCAATGGCTGTTTCTTCTGAATCCGGTGGTTCCTGTCGTGGAGACATTCCGGTTCGCTTTCTTCGGGGATTCGTCCATCACCTTCGGACAGATTCTGATTGGCTGGCTTGTCACACTGATCGTCTTTGTCTTTGGACTCCTGTCTTTCCACTCTGCCGAAAGCAATTTTGTGGACACGGTCTGAAAAGCGTTCCGTTAGTCCCCGCACTTCAAAGAACAGGCGGTTCAATTCCAATTTCTTTTTTTATGTCCACTGTCATCTCCACGGAAAATCTTTCCAAAAGATACCGGCTTGGTGTGATCAACCGCCGGTATCTCTACAAAGACATGCAGAGCTTTATGGCCCGGTGCATGGGGCGTCCGGATCCCCATGCGGAAGTGGATGCGCGGATCACGCATTCCCGGGAAGGCATCATTTGGGCGCTCAATGATGTCAATATCGAGGTCAAAGATGGGGATGTGGTCGGAGTGATTGGCAGAAATGGTTCCGGGAAATCCACATTGCTCAAGATTCTGTCCCGCATCACCACGCCGACGCGTGGAATGGCGCGGATCAAGGGGCGGGTGGCCAGTCTTCTCGAAGTGGGCACGGGCTTTCACCCGGAATTGACCGGCAGGGACAATGTCTACCTGAACGGTTCGATTCTCGGCATGTCGAAGGAGATGATCCGCCAAAGATTCGATGAGATTGTAGCCTTTTCCGGGGTGGAGGAATTCATTGACACGCCGGTCAAGCGTTATTCCAGCGGGATGAAGGTTCGGCTGGCTTTTGCCGTCGCCGCGCATCTGGAGCCCGACATACTCATTGTGGATGAGGTGCTGGCCGTGGGAGACGCCGAGTTTCAGAAAAAGTGCCTTGGGAAAATCGGGGATGCCGCCAAGAGCGGCCGAACCATTCTTTTTGTCAGTCACAATGCCGCAGCCGTGGAGAATCTTTGCAACAAAGGAATCGTTCTCAACAATGGAACGGTTCAATTTGTCGGTTCCCAGACGGCCGCCATCCAGTTTTATGCGGACTCCGGAGGAAAGGCATCGCTTCCGATTGGTGAAAGAACGGACCGCAAGGGCACCGGAGAAATTCGAATCGAGGAGATTCAATTGACCGACCTGTCCGGGAATCGCATTTCCTCCATTTCACCGGGAGGCAGTTTCTGCATCCGAATGAAATATCGCAATCCGGAGGGGGTGATGTTTCCCGGACTCAATGCCGGTTTGACTTTGAAGTCTCATCTGGATGTTCCCCTGTTGAACATCAACAACAACATCACGGGGGACAATCTGGGGAAAGACCTCGGAAAATCCGGATGGTTTGTCTGTGAGTTGCGGAATTTGGCGCTTCTTCCCGGAATTTACCGGATTGACGTGAGGCTGCTGACACAGGCCAAAGGGTCGCAGGTGATTGACGGGGTCGAGGGAGCCGCTGAATTGGAGGTTCTGAGCGGGGACTACTTTGGAAGCGGGAAGTTGCCGCACGTCGGGGTGATCATGACCCCCACGCGCTGGTCTGCGGTCAAAGATTTTTGATGGAGGAAAAGTGGGGTTGTTGACAAAAAAATGGTGCCTGGATCGCACTTGGTGGAGAAGCGGGCGAAAAGTCCGGAGATACATTCGCCACCAGGCCCGTCGCCGCAGGCGGCATGCTGTTCGCAAGCCGGATGGTGTGATTCTCACATCATTCTGCGCCATGCCAGCAGTCATCCACTGCTACGCCGAATTCGTGCCGAGATTCGCAAAAAATCTGAACTCGGAAATTGGCACATTTCATTTTCACAATTCCCTGCCGAATGCCCAGGTCTCGGCCATTTATGCTTCTTTTGGGGCGAAAGTGGTTTTGCAGGCAAAATGGGAGGGGGAATTGTGGGAAAAAGCGGAGAGGCGTTCCGCGGAAATCTTCCGTGGCCTTCAATCGAAGGATGACGTCGCAAAAATTCGGGAAGATGGGGTATGGCTGGGCGATTTGATCTATGACACGTATTTGCGCGACCTGCTGGTTGCCACGGTGGATATCCGGGATCCGCGCCTTGCAGGGTATATCCGCGATGCGCTCCTGTTTTACTATCATGCCAGGGCATTCTTTGATGGGAGGGAGGTGCGCGGGGTGTTTGTCGACCATCTGGTGTACATTTGGCAGGGGGTGTTGATCCGGGTGGCCATGCAACGGGACATTCCGGTTTATTCGGTCTATTTCAATCCGCAGCCCTCTGTTCAGCGCGTGGATTTGGAAGCAAAAGCCGAAGGCCTGGAAGCCCCGGCACGATTCAATTACTGGTGTTATCCCGATGTGTTTTCCCGGTTGCCGGACGATGTTCAAGAGGAAGCCCGGAAAAAGGGAAGAGCCCATCTGGAGAAACGGCTTTCAGGAAAAATTCAGAACAATATCTATGGCAAGCAGAGCGCCTATGTTCCGGCGACGGAAGAGCGGGTGCTCCAGAACACCGATGTTCCGAAATTTCTGATACTGCTCCATGATTTTTGCGATGCTGTTCATGTTTATCGCCGTCTGCTTTTTGATGATTTCTATGAGTGGATTCACTTTCTGCTCAGGGAAGCATCCCGGACGCCATATGAGTGGTACGTGAAGCCTCATCCAAACATCAATGACTACCGGCGACGGGGGATTCAGAATTCGAACCTAAAAGTCATTGAGGAATTGAAGGCGGCGTATCCCCAAATCCATTTTTTGGAGCCGACTGTTTCAAACAGCCAATTGATCCGGGATGGGATTGCCGGTCTCTTCACCATGCACGGCAGTGCCACGCATGAATTTCCTTTTCTGGGGGTGCCGGCCGTTTGCGGAGCCGACAATCCCCATGTGGCATATCCCTTCGCCCACACCCCGGCGACGGTGGAAGAGTATGCCCGACTGATCCATTCCGCGGGCAAACTGGAAGCCGTCCGGGGCGCGGAGCAGATCGCCGAGTTCTGTTACATGCATTTTTTCTACGCCGCGGAACATTTGGGCGCAAAGACAACGCTCTTCCAGCCCCTGCCGTCCCCCGCCCAAACCTTGGAAGAAGTTTTGGAGGCCGGGCTTGCCGCATCGTCACCGGAAGCAGACAATGCTCTGGACAGCTATGTTTCGGACCTGCTGGGAGGTAAAATTGCCCCCTGTGTCCTGTCATCCGTTCCTTATGAAAACATCCGATCCTGATTACTCGACGCTAAAAAACCTGCGCATTCTCATTACCGGGGGGACCGGGTCGTTCGGGCAGAGTTTTATAAAGACTCTTTTGGAAAATTATTCCCCGGCCCGGATTGTTGTTTACTCGCGTGATGAAATGAAGCAGTTCGAAATGGCACAGAAGTTTCCCCCTGCCAAATATCCGGGACTCCGTTATTTCATCGGAGACGTCCGGGACAAGGAGCGGCTGGAGCAGGCGATGGAGGGCATAGACACGGTGGTTCATGCCGCCGCTCTCAAGCAGGTTCCCGCCGCCGAGTACAATCCCTTTGAGTGCATCAAGACGAATGTTCTTGGGGCACAGAATGTGATTGATGCCGCCATGTCGCACGGGGTGAAGAGGGTGGTCGCGCTGAGCACGGACAAGGCCGCCGCACCGATCAACCTCTACGGCGCGACCAAGCTATGCTCGGACAAACTGTTTGTGGCCGCCAACAACTATCGGGGACAGAGGGATATCAAGCTGTCTGTGGTGCGTTATGGAAACGTCATGGGGAGCCGCGGCAGCGTGATCCCGTTCTTTTTGGAGAAGCGCAAAACAGGTGTCCTGCCCATCACGGATGAGCGCATGACGCGGTTCAACATCACTCTGGAGGAAGGGGTGAAGCTGGTTCTGCAGGCGTTGCGCGACATGTGGGGGGGGGAAATTTTTGTTCCCAAAATCCCGAGTTACCGGATCATGGATGTGGCCGGGGCTGTTGCGCCGGATTGTCGCCACGAAGTGGTTGGCATTCGTCCTGGGGAAAAACTTCACGAGGAAATGATCACGGTGACGGACGGGCTGAACACCATCGAATTCGAAAAGTACTTTGTGATTCTTCCCTCGATGAGACTGTGGGATGAGGAGAAATTTTGCGCCACATTTCATGGAAAGAAAAACGAGCCGGGCTTCCACTACAACAGTGGGACCAATACCGAATGGCTGGGGGTTGAAGATCTCCGGGAAATGATTGTCCGGCATGTGGATCCTCATTTTGTTCCAGGAACATGATTCCCTATGCCAGACAGAGCATCTCGGAGGAAGACATTGAGGCTGTCGTCCGGGTTCTAAGGTCGGACTTTTTGACGCAGGGGGCCGAAGGGGAGAAATTTGAGGGTGCTGTCAGCGGCTATTGTGGCGCCGGACATGCCGTGGCTGTTTCAAGTGCCACCGCCGCCCTCCATTTGGCATGCCTTGCGATGGGACTGTCCCCCGGGGACTGGCTCTGGACATCACCCATCACCTTCGTTGCTTCCGCAAACTGTGCCCGCTACTGCGGGGCCAGTGTGGATTTTGTGGATGTGGATCCCGTCTCGGGAAATATCAGCATAGCATCTCTGGAAGAAAAACTCGTGAAGGCGGAACGGGAGGGGTGTCTTCCCAAGGTGGTTGTTCCCGTGCATTTGGCCGGTTTTCCATGTGATTTGCGGGAAATGCGGGCCCTTGCCGACCGGTATGGATTCTTGATTCTTGAGGATGCCTCCCATGCTCTTGGGGCCGATTATCTCGGTGGAAAAATCGGGAACGGCGCGTATTCCGATGCCACAGTGTTCAGTTTTCATGCCGTGAAAATGATCACCAGCGGGGAGGGGGGGATGGTGATGACCAACCGGTCGGACTGGGCGGAGAGAATCCGCGATTTGCGGACACATGGAATTACAAAGGATTCTTCCAAGTTCACCGAAACCTCCCACGGGCCCTGGTATTATCAGCAAATCGAGCTGGGGATGCACTACCGTCTGACGGACATGCAGGCGGCGCTGGGAACCAGTCAAATGCAGCGACTGCCGGAGTTTCTTGAGCGAAGGAGATTTATGGCGGATCGCTATGATGAGCTTCTTGGGGATGTTCCGGTCAAAACGCCCGTGCGCTTGGCGGACAGGTTGTCCAGTTGGCATTTGTATATGATCCAGGTGGATTTTGGCGGCGCTCCATTTGCACAAAAGCGGTTTTATGAGGCCATGCGTTCCGAGGGCGTTGGCATTCAGCTCCATTACATTCCCGTTCACCTGCAACCCGATTACGCCCGGCAGGGATTTCAAAAAGGGGATTTTCCGAATGCCGAGGCCCTTTATTCCCGGGCGGTTTCCCTGCCAATGTTCTTCGGGCTTCGCGAGGAAGACCAGGACAAGGTGTGCGACAAATTGAAAGCTGTGCTGCAGGCATGATGGAGCTGGCCATAGCAAAATCCCGTCTTCTGGAGTTGATCGTCACGCAGGTGAGAAATCATTTCCTGATTGAGACGGAGGAGGAAGAGGCCATTGGAAAGCATCTGGACATGGCGTTGGAGCGCACGGAAACCTGTTTTGCTCCGAATCCAAACAAGTATTATCGAAGGGAGGGGGCAGTCTGGTTCAACCCTTATCAAAGCGCCCAATACTGTATTTTTCTTTATTATCTCGCGAATACGATCCGGTGTCAGGGGTCCGTGGGCTTCGTATGTGACAAGCTTTACTTTTTGAACAAGGCCCTGAATGGCATCGATCTGTTTTACGAGGTGGAGATGCCGGATGTGTTTTTTCTGGATCACCCGGTGGGCTCGGTCATGGGACGCGCAAAGTACGGGCGCTATTTCACTTTCAATCAAAACTGCACGGTGGGAAACAACAAAGGGGTTTATCCCCGGATTGGAGAAAATGTGCGCATGTATTCAGGGTCCAGGATTCTTGGGAACTGTGAAATTGGGGACAACGTTGTTCTGGCTTCAGGAACGTTTGTAAAAGATCAGGATATTCCTTCATGCAGTCTTGTTTTTGGAACATCCCCGCATTTGATCATCAAGCCCCGTGACATGTTGTTTTTTCAGCGACGCCAATGACTTCAAAGAGACTTTGCATCATTCCCGCGAGGGGAGGGAGCAAGCGGGTGCCTGGAAAGAACATCCGTGAGTTTCATGGACGTCCCATGATCTCCCATCCCATTCAGGCGGTCATGGAGTCCGGCTTGTTTGACGAGGTTATGGTGTCAACCGAAAGCGGGGAAATTGCGGGCATTGCCGAGAAATGCGGGGCGAAAATTCCTTTCATGCGGTCGGCAAAAAATTCGACTGATACGGCCCCCACCGCGGATGTCTGGCGCGAGGTGATTGCAGAATACGAAAAAAGGGGGCGGACGTTCGAGACGGTGTTTTCCATCTATCCCACGGCGGCCCTTGTGACGGCCGATGACATCCGGGTTGCCGTGGAAATGCTGGACCGGAATCCGGATTGGGACGGGATTATTCCCCTGTTGGAATACGATCCGCCCATTCAGCGCGCGATGCAAGTGAGGGAGGGGGTGGTGGAATCCCTGTGTCCGGAACACAACAGCACGCGCACGCAGGATTTGGAGTCGCGTTATTTCGATGCGGGGCAGTTCTATCTCTTCCGTGTGAGTGCCCTGAAAAAATGTCAATCTCTCCGGGAAACGCGTCGTGGCGCGATGATTCTCTCGGCTTGGGATGTTCAGGATATCGACACCGAGGAGGGATGGCGGTTGGCGGAACTCAAATATCAAATGAGAATGGAAAGCTTGCGTGTATGATGGATGGATCTGAGAA